>Ga0185299_10004544_pt1 | contig 16654 bp, 12 predicted proteins | sample PaiPotPPA55metaG_FD_128002 | JGI IMG/M metagenome (GOLD analysis project Ga0185299, IMG submission 128002) | Iron sulfur acid spring bacterial and archeal communities from Banff, Canada, to study Microbial Dark Matter (Phase II) - Paint Pots PPA... ...
TCTACGACATTGGGGAAGATCGTTCTATCGAGGGTCAGGCGCGTCAGTACATCGTGATGGAATTCCTCGAGGGAACGACGCTGAAGTATCGCATCGAGGGGAAGCCGATTTTGGTGGAGCAGTTGGTAGACTTCGCGTCGCAGATTGCCGACGCACTGGATGTGGCGCACACGGCGGGAATCGTTCATCGCGACATCAAGCCGGCGAACCTGTTCATCACGAAACGCGGACAAGCGAAGGTGCTCGATTTCGGCCTGGCGAAAGTAGCAGGGCCGTCCCTGCCCCACTACGAGCCGGCGGGCGTGACGCTGGCGACGGCCGCGATCGATCCGGCGAATCTTACAAGCCCGGGCAGCACGGTGGGCACGGTAGCTTACATGTCCCCGGAGCAGGCACGCGGCGAAGAGCTTGATGTGCGCACCGACCTGTTTTCTTTTGGCGCGGTGTTGTACGAAGCGTCCACGGGGCGGCAGCCCTTTACAGGAAACACTTCGGCGGTGATCTTTGACGCGATCTTGAACCGCGCACCCGCCGCGCCGGTGCGGCTGAATCCAAATCTGCCGGCGGAGCTGGAGCGGATCATCAACAAGGCTCTTGAGAAAGATCGTGACCTGCGTTATCAGGTGGCCTCGGAGATGCGCGCCGACCTGAAACGGCTGAAGCGCGAGCTCGATTCCGGAAGAGGTTCCGCGGTGAGTGCGGGCACGGCGGTGATGACACCAGCATCGGGTTCAGCCCCGGTCACGGCAGCGCCTTCTGCCACGGCAGTAGCGCCAGTGGCGGCGATTTCAGGTCCGGCTTCGGCTGCTGATCTGGGGTCGAGCTTCACGCGCGGCGCAGGATCTGGCTCGTCCGCGGCAGTGTTGACCTCAACCCCCGCTTCAGGCCGCAAGTATTGGGTTGCAGCAGTGGCCGTCGTCTTGTTGGTCCTGTTGGCGGCTGGTGGCATTTGGTATTTGCGCGGGAAGCCTGCCGCTTCGCAATTCGGATCCATTGCCGTGATTCCCTTCGCCAACGTCGGCGGCAACGCGGATACCGATCTCCTCAGCGACGGCCTCACCGAATCCTTAATCGCCAGCCTGGCGCATGTGCCGGACTTGAAAGTGAAATCCCGCAACTCGGTTTTCCGCTACAAGGGCAAAGATGTCGACGTTGAGAAGGTCGGGAAGGAGTTGACCGTCGACGCCCTGCTTACCGGCAGAGTGGTTCAACGCGGGGACACGGTCCAGGTCAGCGCCGATCTCACCAACGTTCAGGACAACACGGAGATCTGGGGCGGCCAATATGAGCGCAAAGCTGCGGAGATTATTTCTTTGCAGCAGCAAATCGCAGGTGACATCGCGGGCAAGCTGCGCACAAAATTGACTGGAGCCGAGAAGCAGCAGGTTAGCAAGCAGGGCACGCAGAATCCAGAGGCTTATCAGCTTTACGTGAAGGGCCGGTACTCCTGGAACAAGCGCACTGCTGCCGATCTTGCTGCGGCAATTTCGTATTTCAATCAAGCCATCGAAAAAGATCCCGGCTACGCGCTGGCTTATGCAGGCTTGGCCGATGTCTACGCCGTGATCAGCGTTTACGGCGAGGGCGACGCTGGTGATTTCTTCTCCAAGTCAGCGGCTGCAGCCCACAAGGCTCTGGAACTCGATTCCACGCTCGCCCGCCCCCACGCCGACCTGGGACTCGGCAAGATGCAATACTATTGGGATTTTGCTGGCGGCGAGGCCGAGTTGCGAAGGGCAATTGAGCTAGACCCCAGCGATGCCACCGCGCATCAGTGGTTATCCCAGTCGCTCTCTTATATCCGCCGGGCACAGGAAGCGATCGACGAAGGCAATCGCGCCCACGAGCTCGATCCACTTTCGCCCATCATCGGCTATGCGCAAGCCGAGGCATACACCTTCGACCGTCAATTTGAAAAGGCGATTGGGATGTTCGAGAAACTCAGTGCAGAGAATCCGTCGTTTGGGGTGGCGCACACAGGATTGGCGCTGGCGTATTGGGCCGAGCACAAATATCCGCAAACCATTCAGGAATTTCAGGCTTACGGCCGGCTGTCAGGGGACAAGAATTACGCGGAGTACGGCGCCGCCCTGGACGCAGGCTTCCGCGCTGGCGGATGGCCCAGTGCCGCGCATAAGGCCATCGAAGTTTTACTCGCGCAACGCAAAGCCAAGGCCAATTCCCTTGCCCCATTTCTGATCGCGGAGCTATATGCTGAGTTAGGCGACAAAGACCAAGCCTTCGAGTGGCTCAACACCGCATACCTGGAACACTGTCCCTACCTGGACTTGACTCCGGTCGACTTTCCCCTCGATTCGTTGCGCTCCGACCCGCGTTACGCGGAATTTGTGCGCAAAGTCGGCTTTCCGAAATAGCTTTCACGGTTGCGTTCCCGCCCCCATGATTTCTTTGCCCTCGCCTTCGGCGACTGCGGGATACGCAGTCTTGCGGCGCCTCAAGTCGCTCGGGAGTTGTGAGCGCAATAACCACAAGCCCACCGCGGTCGCGGCTGCCCATGTCACCGAAATCAACGCTAACTGCAGGATGTCTGCTATGCGGCTGCCGTAACCGGAAACAAACGGCGTGACACTTCGCGCGACTTCCAGGCTCACTCCTCCGGCGACGACCGCAATCAACAAGGACTTGCCCAGTTCGTCCCAACGCAACGTTTTCAGCGAAACCAGTTTGCGGTGGTGCAGAAGAAGCGCCAGCGCCAGTAGATTTGCTCCGATGCCAATGTCCGAGGCGTACGCCAGGCCGACTACGCCGTATCTGTGAAAGAGCAGCGAATACACAGGCAACGACGCGCCCGTGATTATCGTGACCGCAGCCATTGGAGTCAGCGTGTCGCCCGCAGCGTAGAAGGCGCGGGCGTAGAGTCCCTGGGCGGACCAGAGAGCTAATGAAAGCGAGAACCAGAAGAAGTAAACCGTCGTGGTCTGCGTGTCGGAAACCAGGAAGCGTCCGCGGCGGTAGACCAGATCGATCAGCGGGAAGGCGGCGGCCATCATCCATCCCGTGGCGAGAAGCGAGGCGGCAGAGACGCGGTAGACAGAGTCGTTTACCGTATCGGCGAATTCTTGCATACGCTTTTCGTTGAACAGGCGCGCGAAAAATGGCAGAGAGGCTTGCCCTGTTGCCTGACCTAACACAGCAATCGGCACGGCGAACAATCGTTTGGCGTAGTTGAGGCGGGCGATGTCGCCCACGCCGCTGGAGGCGTAGTGGCGCAGGATCCAGTCGTCGGCGGTGACCAGCGATACTCCGAGCATCAGGGGGATGGAAAGCTTCACCCACTCGCGGAACGCAGGATTCGTCACATCGAACGACGGACGGTATCCGGTTCCGATGCGGGCTGCGCCGATCACGCTGGCCAGAAACGGTCCCGCAACAGCTCCCGCCAGCGCGCCATATGCCAGTGAGGCAATCCCGAAATGCCGCCCGCCAATGACGCCGCCAAGAATAATGATCAGGTTGTAGAGTAGCGGCCCAAATGCCGGCAATAGAAACAACCGGTGCGATAACAATACGGCGGAGACGACGCCTCCGACGTAAAAGAAGATTTGCGCCGGCAGCAGAATGCGGGTCAGATGGACCGTCAGGTCGACTTGCGGGGGCGAGAAACCGTGAAACATCCAGCGGACGAATTGCGGTGTGAAGATTTCGGTGATGATGGTGCCGATAATCATCACCGTGGTCATGACCGTGATGACAACGGAAAAGGTTTTCTGCGCGTCGGCGTCGCGCTTCTCCGCGAGAAACCGCGTATAGATCGAGATAAATGTAATGGAAGCTGCGCCGCCGGCCACGATGTAGTTTAGCCAATCAGGCAAAGTGAAGGCGGCGACGTAAGCGTCGGTCTGCGGGCCGGCCCCGAAGGCGAAAGCGATGTAGGCCTCGCGAATGTAGCCGATCACGCGCGACAACATGACCGCCGACATCAGCAGAAGCGTGGCTGAGAACGGCGAGTGCTGGTGCGAGGGGCGAAAGAACCGCAGAAGTCTGGTCATGGCCGCAGATTTACGCCGCCAACGCCGAGATGTTCTTACTCGCGCGCGAGACGTGAATTTCCTTCAAAGCCTACCAGAGCCTTTCGCTCACGACTGAGTTTATCGTTCGAACCAGACCCGCATGGTTCCTTTATTGACACTGGCGTGGCGGCCCTGGCGACGGTCTCAGATTCTACGGCCGCAATTCCTTACGCACGAAGTAGTACTCGTTGATGGGCCGGTCATCGCTGAGAGCGGGCGTGGCGGGAGAGGCCGCGATGAGCTGATCGATGGGTAGTTCGTAGTTCAAGAGGTGGACAAACCGGGCCTCTGGGTCGGGTTGCTTGTCCCACTCGACTAAATCGACAGCGGCTGCTGCCGGAAGGCGGCTAGCTAGTTCACTCGCGTTGCGATTCGGCAGGGGCCGATCGCTGGCGAGAAAATGAAATCCCCAATTCTTTCCAAAAGCGAACACACGGAGATAGGGGAAGGATCGGCGTAGCGCCAGTGTGACGGCCGCCACGTCTTCCGCATCGCCAAGCGGCAGCCACTGTTGCAGGATGCCCCCCGGGCGAAGACGCCGCCGGATGACGGAATAGAAATCTTCGGAATAGAGCAGACTGGATCCGGCAGCCTCCACGGGTGGCGGAGGATCGATCGTGATCACGTCGTATTGCTGCGTTGTCCGTTCCAAATAGCGGCGGCCGTCGTCGATCTCCACGTGGGACAAAGGAGAACTCAGAATCTCGGGAGCATCGCTATGAAAATAGTAGAACAATCGCGGCACGCTGGGGATCAATTCGACTGCCGTGACTGGAATTCCCCAGGAGTGCAACGAGCGAAACGTTGTTCCCATACCAAAGCAAACAACCAGAGCGTCTTGCGGAGGGCGGTCGAGGAAAGCCAACGGGAGATGCGCCATCATTTTTGTGATCGGGGTCAGCGAGGTCATGCCGTAGCCGTTGACTAGCAACTGCCTGGTCATCCCAGTCCCGGTTGCGATAACCGTGGCGGTGGAGTCACGCAGCACTTTGCCGTCGTGGTACTCCTTTTCGTAGCCCTTGCTTGCCCAGAAGAACCCCAGCGCCAACGGCAATAATAGATAAGACGCGGCGCGCGATGTGACGCTCGGAACCAACGATCCGGGCAGACGCACGAGGCGTACGCCAACCATCAGCCAGGGTGCCGAGAGCAGCACCAGCGACCAGCGTTCGCTGATCCAGGGCAGGAGAAGGAAGCCGGCCAGCAGCGGACCAAGGATGCAACCCAGAACATTCACCGCGTATGCTTTTCCAGCCCTGGCAGGATCGCCTGCCGCCCAACGGTCGACCAGCATGGGCGTCAGATACCCGAGTAGGGCGGTAAAGGGCGCGATGCCCACCACCAACCGCAGCCAGCTATCGAGAGAGAGGTTAGGGCTGGCCGCCAGTAGCGGGAACAGTGAGTATACCGCCAGCACAGTCCAGAGCAGACTCTCATCCGCTTGCCCGGAGTCCCAGCTTCGGTAGATGCGCGATCCCACGAAAGTCCCGGTCAGGTAGACGGCTAGAATCGACGCGAAGGCGTATACCACGGTTCCGATATAAGGCGTGAATTCGCGGACCCAGACGACTTCCATGCCCATGCTCGTCAGACCGGTGGCGAACAGCAGTGCCAGAAGATATCCTTGGCCGGTGGCGGTTGGAGCAGGCTCACCGAGTTGCGGAGCTTCTTTCGACACTTCTCTCGACACTTCTCCACGTACTTCGCCATCTTCCTTCCGCCGCGTCCTCGATACCAGCAGAGCCAGAACCGCAATCAGGACGTTGCAAGTTGCACCCACGCGGAGGGTCCCGTGGAACCCGAGCAACTCGATCAGCACCAAGGGAACACCTGTCCCCACGACCGCACCGGCCACGTTGGCCATGTACAAGTAGCTGAACGAACGGGAAGATTCCCGGGGGAACATGCCCCTGATCGTGAGCATCGCGACCGGAATCGTCGCTCCCATCAATGTGCACCACGGAATCAAAGTGAAGGCCACCCAGATGGCGGAGACGAGGTAATATTCCACCGAGGAGGTTGAACCAAGCCGCTCCAGAATGCCGCGTCCCAGCCGAAGCTCATAGGGAACGAGTATTCCCGAAACGCCGATCAGCAACTCGATGGCGGCGTAAAGCAGAAGGGGTGAGAAGCCGATCTTGTCCCCCCGCCGGCGCGTCCATGCCCCGCTGGTCCACGACCCCAGTCCTAGTCCCGCCATGAAGACCGACAGCACAATGGAAACCATGGCGGTGGTAACACCGAAATGAGCCATGGACAAACGCAGCCAGACCAGTTCGTAAAGGACGCTGCAGAACCCCGAGATGAAGAAGAAGGTGAAATACCAGAGCACGAGGCCTTCTTTCTATGTAAAAGAGGTTGGTCTAAAATTCTGCGATCGCGACTTCCAAATCCAAAATACCCTACTCAGCGGTAAACAAAAGAAGCCTTCCCGCCGGATGATCCTCGGTTGTAACCCTCTACTGCCGCAACCACTTACCAGTTGACGTGCGCTTGAGGAGTGCTTGAGCAGCAGTGCATTGTCGCACGCCGGTTCTTCGGCGCAAAGTGAGGATGCTGCGGGTCGCAGGTATCGGGAGTTAGGGGTCCCTAAGACCGAAGACCCAAGACCTTACTATCGGAGGCCCAATGCCGAGTCGTGCTGTTGTGAGCGCCGCTCCCCAAACAAGGATGGAACTCTTCGAGCAACTGAATCCGCGTGTGCCGCAGGAGATGCGGCGGGTACAGGAGAGCTGGGTGGCGGGCTCCGAGAAGCAGGCATTACTGTGGCTAGCCACGCGTACGCCGTTGTGGATTGGTCCCGACCATCTGACGATGTTGGGATTGGTGGCGCAGATCGGGGCGGGCGCGTGTTATGCCCTGGCGCCGTGGAACCGGTATTGGCTGCTCGGGGTGATTGCCTGCCTGGCGCTGAATTGGCTCGGAGATTCGCTTGACGGAACGCTGGCCCGGGTGCGGCAACGACTGCGTCCGCGTTACGGCTTCTATGTGGACCACATGGTCGATAGCTTTGGCGCTCTGGCGCTGATGGGCGGCCTGGCCTTGTCGGGCTACATGCGCCCCTGGATCGCAATCGGATTGCTGGTGGCGTTTCTCCTGCTTTCCATTCAGTCTTATCTCGCGACGCAGGCGCTGGGAGAGTTTCGTCTCTCGTTCTGGCGCTTTGGACCGACCGAGTTGCGCATCCTGCTGGCGGTGGGCAACGCGGCACTGTTGTGGAAGCCGCGCGTGCATTTTCTGGACGGGTATTACAACCTGTTCGACATCGGGGGAACGATCGGTCTCGCGGGCATGACGTTGATGGTGGTTTTTTTCACCGGACAGAACACGGTGCGGCTTTATCGCGAAGAGAGGATAGCCAAGTGAGAACTGCAGATCTGAAAGGCTCACGAGAAAGCACGAACTGGGAAGGGCGCGACTTCAGTCTCGCCGCCGCCGCCCCATCACCGGCGGCTTCAGCCGCTGAGGGAAACCGGCACGGAACCGTGCTGCGCTGGTTGAAGTTCAACGCCGTGGGAGTGCTCGGCATCGGCGTGCAGGTGGCCGTCTTGCTCACGCTGAAGAGCGGATTCCATCTCAGCTATCTCCCGGCAACTGCGCTCTCGGTCGAAGCGGCCGTCTTGCACAACTTCCTCTGGCACGAGCGCTATACATGGAGCGACCGCGTGCAGCCGTCTTGGAGGAAGTCTCTCCCGCGATTGCTGCGCTTCAATCTAACCACCGGCGGAGTCTCTATCGCCGGCAATCTGGCGCTGATGAAATTCATGGTTGGCCTGGGCCACATGAACTACCTGGTTGCCAACGGTATTGCCATCGCACTGTGCTCGCTAGCGAATTTTCTGGTGAGCGCGGAATTGGTCTTCGCGAAGCGTGACCAATGGACGCAAAATTCGTCGAGGCTGCCGCTTGCCGGACCGCCCGAATGATTACATACTCCGAATCATGCACCGCCCGGGCCCAACCGAAAAGGGTGCGCTCTTAATGGCGCTGGCTGTGTTGTGTATCGCGCCGGCTGCGGCACAGACTTCTTCGCCTTCCGCTCCTTCTTCATCCTCGCAGAGTAACTCTCCGGAGCGTCCCACTCAGAAGCTTACCGTCACCGTGACCAACGAAAACGGCGTGGCCGTTCCATCGGCGCGCGTACAGTTGCAAGCCCCGTCTCCGGTCATCCCGCTGCGCTGTACAACCGATTTCGCCGGGCATTGTGAATTCACCAACTTATCTGCCGGAACATACGAACTCCGCGTCGAGAAGACCGGCTTCTACGCTTTGGTTCAGTCCGATCTCCAAGTCGGCCTCACCGCCAATGTCGACGTAACTCTTCACCATCAGCAGGAGGCGCATGAGGTGGTGAACGTGGTGGAATCGCCGCCGGCCATCGATCCGGCGCAAGTTTCCGCCAAGGAGGAACTCACCGGCACCGAGATTATCGACATTCCCTACCCGGTAACCCATGACTATCGCAACGCCCTGACCTTCATCCCTGGAATCACGCCGGATGCCTTTGGTCAGGCGCATGTCGCGGGCGCCGAGACTTACCAGACGCTGCTTTTGCTGGACGGCTTCAACGTGACCCAGCCCACGAACGGCCAACTGGCCGTGCGGACCAGCGTCGACTCATTCCGTTCCATTGAGGTGATCCCGAGCCGCGAGCCGGCCGAGTTTGGTAAAGGCTCGGGCGGCGTTCTCGCCCTGAACACGCGCATGGGCAATGATCGCTTTCGCTTTACTTCCACCGACTTCACTCCCGGGCTGCAGACCGTCAAAGGGATCTCGATCGGCGAATGGACGCCCATCTACACCATGTCCGGCCCAATTCGCAAGGGGAAGATGTGGTTCATCGACGCGCTCGACGGCGATTACGACAACACCATCATCAAGCAGCTGAAAACCGGTGATACCGATCATCTCTGGCGCGTGGACAACCTGGCCAAGCTGCAATCGAACCTAACCGCGCGCAACATCGTGACCGTCAGCTTCCTGTCGAACTACTACCACGACGAATACGCCGGACTCTCGGTTCTTCAAACTCAGCCGACAACTCCGACCGACGCCGAGACCGCCTACATCGGATCGCTCAAGGACCAATACTATTTTCGCGGCGGCGCGCTGCTCGAAACCGGATTCGGCGTAGATCAGTACAGCGTGGCGCTCACTCCTCAGGGAACTGGTTCATACATTCTGACAACGCAGGGCGCCGCGGGCAGCTACTACCTCCGCCAGAACACTCTGGCTCGCAGAGTGCAGGGACTGGCGAACCTGTATCTTCCGCCTCATTCGTGGCACGGGCGCCACGACATTAAGTTCGGCGCCGACCTTGACCGCTTGAATTATGACGCGCAGTTCCTCCGGCAACCGATTTCGTTCTTGCAGCCCGCATTACCGATGCCAGGCCAAACTGCGCAGCCCTGTGCCACCGATGGCGGCGGCGTTCCGGTGGTCCCGTATACATGTGCGCGTTATTCGAGTTTCTCCGGAGGCGACTCAAACACAATCTTTAATACCGAAGCCAGCGCCTACGTTGAGGATCGCTGCCTGATCACCAATCGGCTGCTCATCGAGCCGGGCCTGCGTGCAGACTGGGACCAAATCGTTCGCACGCCCCTGGTTGCGCCAAGGCTGGCGGGAACTTACATTCTCGACGATGAAGGCAATACCAAGCTCTCTGCAGGGATTGGAATTATTTACGACAACACCACGCTGGGACTGATCCATCAGCCGTTGGAAGGTCAGAGAGTCGATTACTTCTTTAACGCGATGATGCAGCCGACGGATGCGAACGGCAACGTCACGACAGCACCGGCGCCCGTGCCGACCACGTTTGCCGTGAGTCGGAGCACGCTAGCCGCGCCGCGGTACTTGAACTGGAGCATCGGGCTCGAGAAGAAACTGCCGGCAGCGGTCTTTGTGAAACTGGAATTCATCGAGAAGCGTGGCGTGCATGGCTTCGCCTACAACACACTCAATGGCGCGGTCGATGGCAACTTCATCCTCGAGAACCACCGCGACGACCGCTACGACGCCTTCACAGTCAGTTTGCGTCACCGCTTCCGCCAGCACTATGAGATCTTCGGCGCCTACACGCGCTCCCGCGCGCATACCAACCAGGTGTTCGATTTCAGTTTGGATACTCCGCTGTTGAGCCCGCAGTTGCCCGGTCCTTATCCGTGGGATGTGCCCCACCGCTTCGTCGGATACGGTATGCTGCCATTTTTCAACCTGCCCATCCTCCACAAAGTGGTCATGGTTTACTCCGCCGAAGCCCGCACCGGTCTACCTTTCTTCGCGACCATCGACCAGGGAGAGATCGCTCCGGGATATCCTCCGGGAACGCTCCGCCTTCCCACTTACTACACTGTGAATCTGCAATTCGAAAAGCGCTTTCGCCTGTTCAACCGCTATTGGGCTTTGCGCGGGGGCTTCAACAACATTACCAACCACGGCAACGCTCAGTTGGCAAACGGTGTCATCGATTCCGCGCACCCCTTCCCGACTTTCGTCGACGGCAGCGGACGCGCCTTCACCGGCCGCATCCGGTTCCTGGGAAGGCAGTAACTCTCAAATCCCCATTTGAGCATTTACTCGCCAGACATCAAAAAAAAAGTCAAAGCCGCGGGCAAGAGTGCCCTCTCCACATGGGTTGTTCTCATATCTTCAGCACGACCTTCCCATAGTTCTTGCCTTCTTGCAGCAGCTTGTAACCTTCCACGGCACGGTCGAGGGGGAACACTTGGCCGATCACCGGAGCGAGCTTGCGTTGCGCGATCCATTCGGAGAGCTGATTCCATGCGGGTTCCATGATCTCGCGCTTTTGCGCGAGGTAGGTCAGCCACAGGCCCTGCAGGCTGGCAGATTTGGCATAGAGTGCCCGCACGTCGAGTTGCGGCGGTTTGCCGGTGGCGGTTCCGTATTGGATGACGCGTCCGAAATCCCGCAGGCAGCGCAGGCTCTTCGCGGTGTGCTCGCCGCCCAGCATTTCGAAGACGGCGTCTACTCCTTCGCCGCGGGTGAGATTCTTTACGACTTCTTCATAGTCGTGCCGTTTGTAGTTGATGCCGTGCTGCAAACCGAGTTCTTTCACGCGCGCGAGTTTTTCGTCCGACGACGAAGTCCCGTACATTTCAACGCCGAGAATGTGTCCGATCTGCACTGCTGCTGTGCCCACGCCTCCAGCAACCGCGTGAATCAGCGCGCGATGGGTGCGGTCCGCGGCCGGCGCGTTCGTCATGCCGGCCTGCCAGTAACCGAGATAAGCCGTAAAGTAATTGACGGGGAAGGCGGCGGCCTGTTCGTCGGTCCAATGATCGGGGATAGGCCAGAGCATGTTGGAGTAGCCGGCGACTCTTTCGGCAAAGGCTCCCCACTGGACGTAGCCCATCACGCGGCGTCCGCTGCTCTCTTCCGTGCCCGAGAACTCGCGTCCGGCGATCAGCGGCGGCGATGGAGTTCCGGGATAGCCGCCCTGGGTGGTCATGAAGTCGGCAAAATTCACGCCCCCGGCAACGACGCGCACCAGCGTTTGTCCCGGCTTCAGGGTGGGTTCGGGAGCTTCTTGGATGGCAAGTGCGTCCGAACCCGAGAGGCTGGTGATCACTAAGGCTTTCATGCAGGGAAGTCTAGCAGGCCGGCCCGCCCACTAGCCTGCACCTTCGGGCAGAGAGATGGTCGCTCGCTTGCTGCGTCCCGTCCGAGCTTGCGACGTTACTCTGTTACGCCGACTAGATGGTACTGCCTGGTTTTCATGTCGCTGAACAAGAATTCGTAGACCCGATAAGAATCGTAGGAGGTTTTGTGCTCATCTCTCACAAGTTTCGCTTTGTAATCGCCGGGCGCCAACAGTGAGAGGGTCGCAACCCCCCGGAGTTCACACTTCTTTCCGTCAATGATGGCAACTAACCTCGGCCAGCTGCCGTAGCCTTCGCTCAGGCGCGATGAGGTGACATGGACGTTGATGGTGTACTCGGCGGGAACGGGAGCCTTGCCCGCCCAAGCCAACGCGGAGAACAGCAGCAGGACGACGAGCGCGAGCTTCTTCATAGCTTCCTCATTTCTGCCTTCGAGCCTACAGTATGCAAAGCCCGCGCAGGCATGAAAGTTGCGCGCTGCGAGCTCAACTGACAATACTTTACTCACGGCCGGCAATGGTGTCATAAGTGGGTAAGGTACGCCTGCCGAGAGCTCACCGGCCCAATTACTACGTTTCTTCGACGGTTCCTCACTTCCGGTATATACTCGTGGCGTAGATTTACTGAGGTCCTTCCGGCCAAGCCTCCACGGGCCGGGACGGGGCGTACATTCATTCCCCTATTTCTCCCACGCCCCGCATGCTGATTTGCCGATTCCCGCCCGGGGCGGCGAGGAAATGGCACCGGTGCAGCGCGCAAGAGGTTGAGCGGAGCTGCATCTGGGGGAGGTTATATTGTGGATTTGATTCTGATACGTCTTCTTTTTGTCATCGTAGTTTCAGTTGCATGCTATTTCATTGAGCCGTTCCGCCTATCCCAGCCGCAGGATGCGGGAGTGGGAGCACTGGTTGGGGCGGGGATCGTCCTGTTCGAGTGGAAGCTGCGTAGGGTCAGCCTGAAGCGGCTGATCGGCGCGGCGATCGGGAGCCTGCTCGGCATCTGCGGAGCCTACCTGTTTACGCTGGTAATTCGCAGCAGCGTGGCCGAGGGACCGACGCGCAATTTCCTGCAAATCCTGGTCATGCTGCTGATGGCCTACGTGGGCCTGATCGTGGGCGCGAGCAAGGGCGACCTGCTGAACCTGGCTGCCTTGGGCGGCGTCTTTGGCGGCGAGAAGCAAGGCAAGAAGAGTTACAAGATCCTCGACACCAGCGTCATCATCGACGGCCGCATCGCTGACATTGCCGAGACCGGGTTCCTGGATGGCATCATCGTTACGCCCCAGTTCGTGTTGCGCGAGCTGCAACTCGTCGCCGATTCGGCCGACTCGCTGAAGCGTAACCGCGGCCGCCGCGGCCTCGACGTTCTGCAGCGCCTGCAGAAAATGGCCACGCTGCAGATTCAGATTGTGGAGGATGATTTTCCCGCAGTCCGCGAGGTCGATCTCAAACTGATCGAACTGGCGAAGGTGTACGAGGGCAAGATCATCACCAACGACTTCAACCTCAACAAGGTGGCGCAGTTGCAGGGCGTCGAGGTGTTGAACATCAACGAACTGGCCAACTCCCTCAAGCCGATCGTCCTGCCGGGCGAGATCATGAAGGTCTTCATCCTGAAGGAAGGCAAGGAATACAACCAGGGCGTCGCTTACCTGGATGACGGCACCATGGTGGTCGTGGACAACGCCCGGAAAATGATCGGCAAGACGATCGACGTCTCGGTCACATCGGTGCTGCAGACCACGGCGGGAAAAATGATCTTCGGCAAATGGGATGAACGCGCCTTCAGCCGAAGCAGCGTGGCAATACCTCCCGCAGCGCCAGTGGTCACAGGTACGGCGGTGCCGTCAGCAGTGGTCCCGAGCACGCTGGTGGAGACCAAGCCTCAACCCTGAACGCAGTCGCAGTTTCGGCAATATCAAATCGAAGTGACTTCGGATCTCTGTGCTCACCGCGGATGTTCTCGGGGGTTCTCCGAATGAGAGTTGATAACCTCGGCAAACACAAATCATAAACGCGGAGGCCGCGGAGAACGGCCGCGGAGCAAACTGAGATATCACCGGATTACCCCTGCATTTGAACTCCTCGGTCCCCACTCGTATACTTACAGCCCACTATGAAGGTGGTGGTGATTATTCCGGCTGCGGGGCTTGGAACCCGCATGGCGCCCGTGCCCATTGGCACTAAGGGCAGACAGAAGAAGGCACCGCCCTACAAGCAGTTCACCGAACTGGGCGGCACGCCAATTCTCATCCATACGCTGCGCAGGTTTGCGGCCGTCGATGCGGTGAGCGAGATTTGGATTGCTCTGCGGGAAAGCGAGATTGCGGGGTTTCGCATACGGCTCGAGAGCGAAGCGAAAGAGGTCATCAAGAAAAAGATCGAATTGGTGGTCGGCGGCGAGCACCGCCAGCAATCGGTGCAGCACGCTCTGCAGGCGATTGCGGCGGCTGCGGATGATATCGTTCTGGTGCACGATGCGGTGCGGCCGCTTGTGACCCGGGAAATCATTCAGAAGGTGATCGACGCAGCGAAGAAATATGGAGCCGCGATCGCCGGACTCCCCGCCGTCGACACCGTGAAGCAAGTCGAACGCACCGCCGAGGGCGCGCTGATCAAGGCGACAATTCCTCGCGCAGGCATCGTGATGGCGCAGACGCCACAAGGTTTTCGCTACGCGGTGATCAAGAAGGCCTTCGATGAAGCGTCGGCGGACGGATTACTCGGCACCGACGAAGCGTCGCTTGTGGAACGATCAGGCCACGATGTGGCGGTGGTGATGGGTTCGCCGCGCAATATCAAGATCACAACACCCGCGGATATGGAACTGGCGGAGTTCTACTTGAAGAGTGCGGATCGGCACTAACTCGGAATGCAAACGACCAACGACCTGCGACCAGCAACGCGCATCGGCTACGGATTTGACTCACACGAATTTCGCGAAGGGATTCTTCTGAAAATTGGGGGCATCGCGCTGGCCCACGAGAAAGGGCTGGGCGGGCACTCCGATGGCGATGTGCTGCTGCACGCAATCACCGACGCGCTGCTTGGGGCAGTCGCTGCTCCCGACATTGGCGCGCTGTTCCAGCCCTCGGACCCGAAGTGGAAGGGTGCGGACTCGGTGGTCTTTCTGCGCGAGGCGCTGAAACGCGTGCACGATGCGGGCTACGGCGTGTCGAATCTCGACGCCAGCCTGATTCTGGCTGCGCCGAAAATTGGCCCGCATGCCGCGACGATTCGCACGCGGGTGGCGCAATTGCTGGGAGTGCGCGCCGATTGCGTCGGGCTGAAGGCGAAGACTCCGGAGGGGCTCAATCTCGAGAATACCGCGGTCGCGCACGTGGTGGTGCTGCTGGAGAAGCGGCATCTGAAGCGGGCGCGGAAGAAGACCAAGAGGCCTTGAGCTATTTGCCCTGCTTTTCCCCGGCTTTGATCTTCGCGGCTTCGATCAGGGCGCGGAAGATGGCGCGGGAGGGTTCGTCTTGATCGACTGAGCGCTCGGGATGCCATTGCACCGCTAGCACGAAGTGGTCGGGGGCAATGCCTTCCAGCGCTTCGATGATGCCGTCGTCGGGGCAGCGGGCGACCATCCGCAGGCCGTTGCCGATCGTCTCGGCGGATTGGTGATGCGACGAGTTGACCGGTACGATGAGCTTGTCTCCGTCAGAGGCTAAAGCCCCATTTCTTCCGGACTCGTTATCGACACGGCTGAAGCCATGCCCTTCCCCCCTGGCGGGCTGCGCTCGACCGGACAGCCGAGGGCGGCTGTCCCCACATACGATTTGGGCCAGCCTGGAAGTGCTCTCAATCTCGGCATCGTGCGCAACCGCGACCTTCTTTCCGGCTTCGTGATTGACGCGCGCTCGCAGGTCCTCCGGCAGAAAATCAGGGATGTGCTGGATTAGCGACCCGGCGCGATAGACGTTGAGGCTTTGCAGGCCGTAGCAGATGCCGAGGATGGGCTTGCGCCGGCCGTAGGCGTCGTGCAGCAGGAGTTCGTCGACGGCGTCGCGGCGCGGGTCGGCAGCCGCGGTGCGCGGGGAGCGGGTTGCGCCAAACTTGGCGGGGTCGACATCGGCGTTGCTGCCGGGCAGGAGCACTCCGTCGCAGTGCTCCATTATTTTCAAGACTTCGGCTTTCATCACTTCGTCCCGCGTCTGGCCGAGCAGGATGCGTACCGGCTCGCCTCCGGCTTGCTCGACTGCGCGTTCGTATTGCGGGATCGCCCGCTCGCTGTATTCGATGTCGATCGAGTGCGGCATGGGGATGGCGATTCGGGGCGACATGGATCGATTGTATCGCTGGGAGCGTTTGCACGGGTCGCCCCGGCTGTCAGGAGAAGCACGCCTCGCTGCGCTCGGCTGAACAGCCGAGGCGGCTGTTCCCACATGTTCCCAGCTTGGCTCATCCTTTCAGCTCATTCTTTCGATGGCGGCGAGGGTTTTGGACTGGCGGTAGTGGCGGATTTCCGTGGCCAACGCCAGGACAAAAATGATGCTGCCCGCGAGTAACGCTGCGGGTAGAGCGATCATGCGGTAAGCTGCGGTCATGTTGGGATGCACGTGGCGCAGGGTTGAAACAATCACTATCCCGATGATGCCGAGCAACAGGCTGACGGCGAATGAGATAAGCGTGCCGATGAACGTTATCAGAAAGACGCGGACCGGGATCGCGTACCAGCGGGGCGGGCGCGGCGTCGGCGGCATACTTCTAAGCTAGCCCGGTAGTGTATAAAAGAGCAAGAATGTCGCAGGCAGCGCCAGCTATTACGCGGAGCCCCGCGGATGTGGTCCGGATGACACCGGTTTCGCAGGCGGCGAATGGGGTGTGCTATGCGGTGGCGGGGGAGAACGCCATTGGCTCATTCGACCTGGAGCGCATGATTGCCGCGGTGCCTGCATCGATCGCCTCGGCGCTTCGGCGGAAGGCTTATTACTTTGTGCCGCTGACCGTTAGCCAGGGGGAAGAGGTCCTGATTGCGGATCGCTATGATGTGGCG
>Ga0185299_10004545_pt1 | contig 16652 bp, 11 predicted proteins | sample PaiPotPPA55metaG_FD_128002 | JGI IMG/M metagenome (GOLD analysis project Ga0185299, IMG submission 128002) | Iron sulfur acid spring bacterial and archeal communities from Banff, Canada, to study Microbial Dark Matter (Phase II) - Paint Pots PPA... ...
GCAGCAGGGCCTTGGACGGGATGCAGCCGCGATATAGGCAGACGCCGCCGGGATTTACTTCCGGATCGATCAGCGTAACTTTCATGCCCAGGTCTGCAGCCAGAAACGCGGCGGCGTATCCGCCGGGTCCGCCACCGATTACTGCCACACGGAGACTTGATGTGTTTGCCATTTCGTTATTTATCCTTAAAACTATTTGACCTATTCACGGGTTAACTCTTCATTAGTGAAATCGCGATATTTACATCAACCATCCATTACGAGAAACTCGCAGAACTGACCATGGTTGTCGAGGGAAGCTCTATGGGAGGAACGAGTTGATGTCTACCGCAATGTGGACTTCCACCGGCTCTCCATCGCAGGTGGCGGGTTTAAATGTCCAATGACGCACCGCCTCTAGAGCTGCCTTATCGAAATCAGGGTTCGGGGCAGAAGTTACCCTCAAATCATGGGTCTTGCCATCGGTGCCGACAACAATGTTTATAACGACCGGGGTTTGCCCACCGGAGGTTCTCGGACGCTCGGGGTCCGGATCATAGACCGCCGTCGGGCTCTTAATAGGACTGAGGCAGTTCACCGACTCCTTTGCCCCGTCCGGCGGTGTGAAAAATGCAGGGTCTGTCGCCGGCTCGGCAGTCAACTCGACAACTCTTGCTTCGAGTATCGGGTGCTTGTCTTTGCTGCACTCGTAAGACCGTGCTAGCACGCGGTAATCGAATTTCTCGTAATCATCGTAGAAACACACCATTTCTCCAGCTCGATTTCCTAGCTCAGACGGGCTCATGTGAGCGTTGATCGTGCCGCTTATCTTGTCGAAGCACAGTACCGACCTGGCGCCCCAAGGGTTGGCCTCGGTTTCTATGCAGCGCACGCTGTGTCCGTTGAGTTCTCGATCTTCTATTTTTTGCGGCTTCCATGCTTCCGGCTGGAACCTGAAGATGTCAGTAAGACTTAGAAAATCGCCTAGACGCTCCGGGAACGCCGTGGCGCTGTTGAGCATCCAGCGTTTCCGTCCCGCGACGACCTGAGTTTCCCGAAAATCGCCCAGCACAGTTTCCCTGCGCCATTGCGTTTTGGAAGCCCAGACCTCCGTATGCGAACCCTCCAAGACTGAGCCATCTTCTTTGATGATCTTGAAACTCATCTTCAGCCGAAACGCGGGCGCGCCTTCTGCGCGAATGTCGGAAAGCTGTTTCGCATGGTTGATCAGGGCTGCACCTTCCTCGTCTCTCTTGCTGGCGAAAGCCGTGCACAAAAGCGACGTGAGGGTCAGCACAAGAAGCAAACTGCGACGAGAAATCATAAAGATTCCATTTCCCTACCCCTGAACCGAAAGCAGGAATGGCTGCTCAAACGCCTCCGCGATCCAGCGCAGAAAACGCGCGGCGTCGGCGCCATCGATCAACCGGTGATCGTACGAGAGTGAGAGCGGCAGAATCAAGCGCGGTTCGAATTTGTTATTCACCCACTCCGGCTCCATCCGCGAACGCGACAGGCCGAGAATCGCCACCTCGGGATGATTCACGATGGGAGAAAACCCGGTGCCGCCGATTCCGCCGAGATTTGTGATGGTAAATGTGCCGCCCTCCATCTCTTCGGGAGTGAGCTTGCGCTCACGAGCTTTTTTTGACAGCTGCGTCATCTCCGCTGCCAGCTCGACAATATTTTTCTTGTCTACGTCGCGAATCACCGGCACCAGCAGTCCGCGATCGGTGTCCACCGCGACGCCGATGCTGATGTACTGCTTGTAAATGATCTCTTCCTTCGCCATATCAATAGATGCATTGAACTGGGGAAAGACTTTCAGAGCCGACGCGCAAACTTTCAGCGCGATCGCGGTCACCGTCATCTTGCCGCCAGCTTCTTCCGCACGCGGCGCGAAGCGGGCGCGCAACTGTTCGAGTTCGGTGATGTCGGCGCGATCCTGCTGGGTGACATGCGGAATCGTGTTCCACGCCTGACGGAGGTGCTGAGCGGTTTTGCGACGTACCCCGCGCATCGAAACCCGCTCCGTCTTGCCCCACTTCGCGAAGTCGGGAAGTTCAGGTTCGGCGAAGCCTCCGCCTGGAGTCTGTGCCGCAGCGGCTGCCGCCGCCAGCGCATTCTTAGCGCACAGTTTCACGTCGTCTTCGCTGATGCGGCCGCCCGGACCGCTGCCCGGCACGCTGTGAATATCCACACCAATTTCGCGCGCCAGACGACGCACATGCGGCGCCGCCGGCGCCGGATCGCGGTGTTCCGTGCCTGCAACTTTCGCCAGTTGCACGGGCATGGTGAAATCTGGCGTTGCGGCTTGTGGTTGATCCGGCGGCAGCGCCTGTTCTTCGGTTTTGCCCTCGGCGCGCATTGCGAGCTGGAACGCGAGCCGTGCCGCCTGCTGTCCGGAGACGTGTTCCACCGGTTCATGCTTGCGAGCAGGTTCTGCCGGCGCCGCTACGCCACCCTCCAGCGTAAAGATGACCTCGCCAACCTTGACCTTCTGACCCTCTTTGACCTTCACTTCGCGCACGACGCCGCTGACCGTCGAAGGAACTTCGACAACCGCTTTGTCGGTTTCGAGTTCCATGACCGGCTGGCCTTCAGCAACGCTCGCGCCCGGCGAGATCATCAACCGCACCAGATCGCCCGAGTCGATGTTCTCTCCCAGTTCCGGCAGCCTGAATTCGCTGGCCGTGGCGGTCGAAGCTGTAGCGGTTGCTCGCCGCTCCCGCTGAGGCGCGGCCGCCGGGGCCGGCTTCGCTGGGGTTTCGGAAACTGGTGCTGCAGGAACTGGTGCTGCGGGAGTTGATGCTGCGGGAGCTGGGTTCGCAGGAGCTTGTGCAGCAGGAGTTCGGGTTGCGGGAGCCGGTACTGCGGGCGCCGGTGCCGCCGGAGCTGGGCTGGACTGCGCGGCCGTTTTTTCCGCTTTCGAAGTTGTTCCAGCTCCAGCTCCGTTTTCCACGGTGAAGATGACCTGCCCCACCCGCAGCTTGTCGCCTTCTTTTACGCGGACCTCCCCGATGGTGCCAGTCACCGACGAAGGCACTTCCACAACCGCTTTGTCGGTCTCGAGTTCCATCACCGGCTCGCCTTCGGTGATACTTGTGCCGGGCTTGATCATCAAGCGGACCAGATCTCCGCTCTCGATATTCTCGCCCAGCTCGGGCAGCTTAAATTCCGTCGCCATTCTTTCTTTTTCCCTTTATCTGCCGCTGAAAAAGTGGTGGTGGTTCGTATCAGGGCATCGCTTTAGCGATGCCGCAAGTTCCTCGAAATCGACCGCCCCTTCAGGGGCTGTCAGCTCTTTCGTTCTAACTGATAGCCGGATTGCGTTTCTCCGGATCGATGCCAAGATCGCGGATTGCCTTCTCCAGGAGCTTTGCACTGATGACAGCGCTGCCGTCCTTCTTCTCGGCCTTCTCGCCGCCCTTCTCCCCCGCCAGAGCATGCAGCGTGGCCAGCACAATATGCTTCGCGTCCACCTCGAAAAAATCTCGCAGCGACGCCCGATTCTCGCTGCGCCCGAAACCGTCCGTGCCGAGCGACACCAGCTTGCCCGGAACCCACTGCGCCAGACTCTCCGGCAGAACCTTCATGTAATCCGATGCCGCAATAAAAGGGCCGGGGCCGCTCGCACCCTTCAGCGTCTGCGTTACGTACGGCACCTTGGGCTTCTGCGTCGGGTGCAGCATATTCCAGCGCGCGCAATCGTTCGCCTCGCGATAGAGTTCCTTGTAACTAGTCACGCTCCACACATCCACCGCGACGCCATAATCCTTTTCCAGAATCGCCTGCGCCTTGAGCACCTCAAACATGATGGTGCCGCTGCCCAGTAGCTGCGCACGAAGCTTCGCATCTTTCTTTTCAGAACTCCGGTACCGGTACAAGCCCTTGAGGATGCCTTCGCGGATGCCCGGCTGGCTGGGCATCTCGGGCATCGGCAGCGGTTCGTTGGTGACCGTCAAGTAATAAAAGATGGATTCGCCATCGACGTACATGCGCTTGATGCCGTCTTGAACAATGATGGCGATCTCATAAGCGAACGCCGGATCATAAGCATGCAAGTTCGGCACCGGGAGAGCCAATACGTGGCTGTGTCCATCCTGATGCTGCAGCCCTTCGCCCGCCAGCGTCGTTCTTCCCGCCGTGCCTCCGATCAGGAAACCACGGCAACGCATATCCGCAGCCGCCCAGATTAGGTCGCCGATTCGTTGGAATCCAAACATCGAGTAATAAATAAAGAAGGGAATCGTGTTGATGCCGTGATTGGCATACGCGGTACCAGCGGCGATGAAGGAGCACATCGATCCCGCCTCCGTGATGCCCTCTTCCAGAATCTGTCCGTTCTTCGCCTCCTTGTAATAAAGGAGAGTAGCCATATCGACCGGCTCATAGAGCTGGCCGACACTCGAATAAATACCGACCTGGCGGAAAAGCGCCTCCATGCCGAACGTGCGCGCTTCATCGGGAACCACAGGCACGATCAATGGCCCAACTTCAGGATCGCGCAGCAGCTTCGAGAGCAAGCGCACGAAGACCATGGTGGTGGAAGCCTCGCGACCCTCAGTGCCCTTGTAGAACTCCTCGAAGACCGCTTCAGAAACCGGCTTCAGCGGCGTGGCGCGCACTTTCCGCACCGGCATGTAGCCGCCCAGTTGTTTCCGGCGTTCCTGCATGTACTTGAGTTCCGGGCTGTCATCGGACGGACGATAGAACGGCGCATTGTGCAGCTCGCCGTCCGGAATCGGAATGCCGAAGCGCGAGCGGAAGATTTGCAACTCATCGTCATTCAGCTTTTTCTGCTGGTGCGTGATGTTCTTGCCTTCGCCCGCTTCTCCGAGTCCATAGCCCTTGATAGTCTTGGCAAGAATGATGGTCGGAGATCCCGTGTGATCGACCGCCGCCCTGTACGCGGCGTGCACCTTGATCGGATCATGACCGCCGAGCCGCATGCGGGCGAGCTGCTCGTCTGAAAGATGTTCCACCATCTTCAGCAGCCGGGGATCGGTGCCGAAGAAATTCTGCCGGAAATATGCACCGCTCTCGACAAAATATTTCTGATACTGGCCGTCGGTGATCTCGCCCATGCGCCGGACGAGCAGGCCATCGCGGTCGGCCTGAATGATCGGATCCCAATCGCCGCCCCAGATCACCTTGATGACGTTCCATCCCGCGCCGCGGAAAATCGCTTCCAGTTCCTGGATGATCTTGCCGTTTCCGCGCACCGGTCCGTCGAGGCGCTGCAAGTTGCAGTTGACCACGAAAATCAGGTTGTCGAGCCGCTCGCGCGAAGCCAGCGTAATCGAGCCGAGCGACTCCGGTTCGTCCATTTCGCCATCGCCCAGGAACGCCCAGACTTTGCCGCCAGTCGAGGTTTTCAACCCGCGATTCTCCAGATACTTGATAAACCGCGCGTGATAAATCGCCTGAATCGGGCCGAGTCCCATCGACACGGTAGGAAATTCCCAGAAATCGGGCATGAGCCACGGATGCGGATACGACGAGAGTCCGCCGCCCGGTTTCAACTCCCGCCGGAAGTTCTCCAATTTCTCTTTAGGGATACGCCCTTCAAGGTAAGCGCGAGCGTACATTCCGGGTGCGGCGTGTCCCTGGAAATAAACAACATCGCGGTCGCCGGATTCCGTGGATGCGTGAAAGAAGTGATTGAACGCCACTTCATAGAGCGTAGCCGCCGACGCAAATGTGGAAATATGTCCGCCGATGCCTTCCTGAATCTTGTTGGCACGGACGACCATAGCCATGGCGTTCCAGCGCACCAGGCTCTTGATGCGGCGCTCCATTTCCTGACTGCCGGGGAATGGAGGCTGCTGCCGGGAAGCGATCGTATTCTGGTAGGGAGTCGTCGCCGAGAACGGCAGGTTGATCCCAGCCTCACGCCGCGCATGCAGCGCCAGTTGTTGCAGCAGTCGCCCCGCCCGCTCCGGTCCGCCTCGCGAGAGTACGTAGTCGAGCGAGTCCAGCCACTCCCGCGTTTCCAGGACTTCAATACCGTTCGTCTGTTGCGTCTCAGCCACTCTGACCTCACGTGTAGGAATGCAATCTTCCATCATAAGCAATCGGGAAGAATTTTGCTGGGCTGCAAACAGTTGTGGGTGTGTGGCGACCGGGGTTCGTCCCGGTCGCGCAGGTTACACGCGGACGGTTAGTCGAACTCGCGACCAGAGCGATGGCCGCTCTCGAAGAATTCATGGCAGCACTCACCCCACCACCCCCGGTCAACATCGACGCAGAGCCGTGTAGCGCGGACACTCCCCGGACATCCAGAGGGAAGGCTACGTCACCGAGGACAACCGTTGGATATGTGCTGAGTGCTTCCACGACCTGCACGAAGAGATGGGCTGGAAACTGGCGTAGCACCTTGACCGAGGTCAATGAGCGTAATCGCCTGTTTTCGTCAATGACGGGTGACTTCGCCATTTGCCTTGATTTGCTTGGGCAGTTGGACCGATAATTTCTTCGTGAAGGCTAGTAGACAAACACGCAGGTTATTGTTTGGATTCTGGGTTCTGGTTGTCGCGATCATCGTGTGGTTTTGGCCCGTAAGGTTCGGTTTTATCACGCCCCCACCACCATCGGCGACACCTAAGAAATTGGAAAACTAATTGGTGTAAACGCTTGATTGCGACAACCAGCAACTACCTCCTAAGGACGAGCCAAATGGAGGGACAGGTTGTAACCACGCAGTGGCGGGATTCACAGGTTGTAGCGTTGCGCTCGGGCAGATGTCCTCTTCGGACACATTAAGTGGCATCCCGCCCTCAGCCTTGAAGTGCCGAAGCCAGTTGACTATCTTCTCAGCCGAATGTGGGAAGGGGTTTTCCCCGTCTGCATCGGACAGGACAGCGCGTTGGACGCCATTCTCGCGTGGAACTTCTGCGACAAAAGTCTCCGCACCTTGGCGAAGAATGTTAGGTGTAGAGCCGGTTATCTTCAGGAAATCTGGGTCTTCAAGAAGCTTTTCCAGCTTCCCCAACTCTCCGGGCGGCAAAGTTCCTTGAAGTAGCTCAACGGAGGGTCTAAAAAGCAGGCTTGGCTTGGCGTTGGGGGTTGCTGGAAGGGGCTCGTCGATAATTTTCATTGTCAACCGCCGCATCTGATAACGCCCATTGTGGTCCACGGAAAAACAAATCTTCGGGACGGGCAGAAACGGATATTCGTAATCAGCTCCCCACGTGCTGGCGAAGGACATACGAACAAGGAGAGGTGAAAACCCATTGATTTCACGCGCGTTGATTTGAGGCTGCTGCCCGCAACAAAGAGTTGAAGCTAGAATCACCGACGCCATTACAAAGTGTCGCTTCGAGAATCGCATTTAGACCTCCGCGCCAAAAATCATGGTACTCCAAATCAATCGATGCGATCTCGTCAATTGTTGAAATATCCCCATTACACTCACAACCGGGTCAACGAGTGCTAACGCCTGATAACGTCAACAATCGTGGCACTTTGTCCGAGCATCGGCGTAAAGTGGTGCCATGCAGCTGCGATCGGCGGATGAAAATCGACGCAAGCAAACGCTGCGGTTAGTTTCAGCGATGGGCACACTATCTATCGCTGCTTCTCTCGTCATTACAGCCGTCGTCGCTTGGCAGTTTTACTCAATTCGCTCCACCACGAAGTGGTTCATGTGGTCGCAGCGTTACAAGAGCGAAGTTCTGGCGCAATCCGGCGGAACGGCGGGAGAGTTGAAGCATATCGAATGGGACGGCTGGGGGTTTCCGGGTGCCGGAGACACCACTGTATATCTTGTTTACAACCCAACAGATTCCCTCTCGGTGGCAGCCAAGAGCCATCAGCCGGGCAAATTTGTTGGCATTCCCTGCGAAGTCCCTCGTGTGAGTCGTCTGGAAAGCCAGTGGTACGCGGTTCGATTTTATACCGATGAATGGTGGGGCCGACGCAATGCACTGGATTGCCGCTCCGGGTCCGCTGGTTGACTGTCGTAACATCCCGATTACGCTCAAAACCCGTCAATGAGCGCAAACGCCTGATAGCGTCAACTGACAATTCCGCAAGGGGAACAGGTCTATAATTCCTACCATGCGCTGGAAACTGGCGCACATTGGCGTTGTGGTGACGGCATCGCTCTGGGGCAGCCAACAATCCATTTATGCCCAGCAGACTGCGGTGAACTCGCTTCCAGTATTCCAATCCGACGCGCCATGCCCAGCATCCGGCCCGAGAGACGAGGAACCTGCTGGCCCGGAAATCTCAATCGCTGACGTGACCTTCTCAGGTTCGCTCCAGATGCCGATCTCGGACCAAGGCCAGATAGCGGATTCAATCAAGGACAAGACACACGGTTCATCTCTTGATCTTGTTACCGATGAAGCTCTGGAGAGAGCAAGAGCCGGATGGCAAGACCGCGGATATTTCAAAGCACAGATTACCGGCGAAGCGAAAACACTAACCAGGGGCCCCGTCAGTCAGCGCATCGCTCTCAGTATTCACGTGGACGAAGGGGTACAGTACAACTTGAGCAAGATAACCTTCAAGAACAACAAGGCGATCAGCAACGTTGAACTTTTGCGCGGTCTTTTCCCAATCACAGATGGCGAACTCTTCAACCGTGAGAAGATCGCGATCGGGTTGGAAAATCTCCGCGAGGCTTATGGGGAACTTGGTTACATCAACTTCACAGCTGTTCCAGACACCACATTTAACGATAAAAAGAGAGCAGTCTCACTTGCAATAGACCTTGATGAGGGCAAACAGTTTTATGTGAGCAGCGTCAATGTCCTAGGCTTGGATGAGGTAGCTAGACAAGAACTTCTGAACGGCCTGCCGATAAAGCGTGGCCAAATATTTAGCAGCCAACTTTGGGAAAAGGCTCTGGTGAAGTACGCTTCCATGTTTCCAGATTGCCCCTGCCGATGGTACGAACCGCGACACGTGGATGAACATTCAGGAAAGGTCGCGGTGACGCTGGATTTTCGTCCCTGTTCGGATTGAAACGTATTCCTTCTTTGATAGTTGGCGAAAAATCCCCATAGCACTCATTGACCCGTCAGAAAGGCGAACAGACGGCGCAAGCTTGTGACATCGCCTGTTTGCGATAATTGATTCGTAGTGGTCGGTCTGACTTCTACAGTCTGGGAATCAAGCTGCGAGGCCAGAGATAACCCACACCGCAATGTTCACACAGGGAAGTAGGGCGATCAGAGGCTCCCTGTCTCTAAACCACCAGACAAACCCGACCGACACTGGATATGTCCAGATGGACGCAACAAAGATATAGACTGCGAGGCTCGGGCCAGCATCGAATGCCATCCCCGACAGGGTGGCGAAAAGGAACCACGGCACTAGAAGAACTATCCACACCAAGAACAAACCTGCCGCGATCTGTTCAAGGGTTTGCTTGTTCATGATTATCCAGCCTCTTCTTCGAGTGCTTTGAGGATAATCCCCTTGTCAATCCGCTTGCTCCAGACGCAGCTTCGGTGTAGTTGTCGAAATATCTCCATTACACTCACAACCCCGCCTAGCTTCTCCACTTCCAAAGCTGCTTCCACAACTGCACGAGCGTCTGCATCTTTCGCGGACTCGGGATCCGCGTGTAAACCAGACGGCAATCCTCGAACGCGCGATCGTAGAGTCGCCGGACACCATCAGGACTCAAGTGCGCGATCCGATGACGAAGCTCCTTGATCTCTTCCGCGCTGAGGACGTCCGGGGGTTCGTCGCGATCGCGCCGCCGTGCCGTCGCGACCGATCCTAGCAGATTCGCCTTATCTTCGCCCATCCAGGAAAAGCCGCGACCAGAGCGCAATTCAAAAACCGCCCCGCGCTCTGCCCGATCAAGCCTCCCCTTTTTTCCCTCGAAAATTACAGCCTGTGGGGTATCGCGCGTTGCGCCGATCCATGGCTAGACTGGAATCATGGGCGTGCTGGCGAGGCGACTGGACGATAGAATCCGCAAACTCTGCAACCAGGCTCTCGCCGCCCCAAGCGCTGACGAGTCGCACACTATCCTCGCCGAGCTTCGATCCGCTCTCGATGAGCACACCAGGCGAGTCAGAAAAAGGTTCGTAACACTTGTCCTCCGAGAGAAGGGGTTTACCCAGGAGAGGCGAGCGCCGTAGCTGGCACAGCCTGAAACCCGCGCCCAGAGCGTGATTCAAAGATGGAGACCAACGCACGCCCGAAAAGAAATCCAGAACGCTGGGTGCACCTCTGTGCCCTTGCCGCCGAAGAGCAAGACCCGGTGCGCCTCGGCAAGCTGATCCACGAAATCTGCAAACTCCTCGACGCCAGGCAGCACCGGTTGGAAGTGAAACCGCCCGAGCTACCCCAAAAGGGAACAATTGCTTGACATCACCTGCTAAAATAGATCCATAGCAACAAAGATTTGCTGAACTAAGATTCGCTCCCTGACAACAGAGGCGGGAAATACGTCCAGGGCTGGAGGGTTAACCTAGCTGCCCGGGATTTTCGGAACGCTTTGCGTATAACTCCATTATTTCTTATACTTTGCACACATAAAGACGATGAGCAAGGCACGCGACAGTCGCTTATGAAAGCTTCGGAGCTAAGTGATTGATTCTTCGTTGGCAGCAAAGCGCTGAACCGGCGGGAAGCACCAAGATTCAAGCAAGAAATCAGCTAATCCCTACGCGCTCAAGACTTTGCCTCTAACTCCCCTGCGCTCAAGACTTTGGCGGGAGTCACTCGCTAAAGTCCTGATTCTAATATACCGTGGGGGGAGGGGGGTACCCCGTTTTCACTGAGAGCTGACAACCGAGAACTGAGAACTGAGAACTGAGAACTGCTTTACTCCAGCGTCACCGCCTTCACCAGATTCCGCGGACGATCCACATCAAGCCCGCGCTTGGCAGCGACATAATAAGCAAACAGCTGCAGAGGAACGATCTCTAGAATCGGCGACAGCAATTCCGGCGCTGCGGGAATAAAGATGGTGTGGTTCGCTAGCTGCGGTACGGTTGTGTCACCTTCGGTCGCCAGCGCGATCAAAGTCGCACCTTGCTTTTTGAATCCTTCCATGTTGCTGACGTTTTTCTCATAGCGCACAACGGAGCCCTCATCGTTGCGGTCGCAGGTCGCGATCATGACCAAGGGCAAACGGAAATCAATCAGCGCGTTCGGCCCGTGCTTGGCTTCTCCAGTGGGATAGCCTTCCGCGTGAATGTAAGAAACTTCTTTCAGCTTGAGAGCTCCATCCATCGCGATCGGATAGTGGATGGCGCGGCCGAGGAACATGAAATCGTCCACGCGATAGTAAAGTTCGGCCAGCTTCTCCACTTGATCGGACGCGGCCAAAATCATTTCCGTTTTTTGGGGAAGCGCAAGCAGTTCGCCGATGTAGCGCTGGGCCAGCGCCTTCGAAACCTTCTCCTTGATTTCGCCGAGGTAGAGCGCGAACAGAAACAAACACGCCATCTGCGCAGTGAAAGCCTTGGTCGAGGCGATGCTGATCTCCGGACCAGCGTGGGTATAAATGAAACCATCGGCTTCCCGCGCAATCGTCGATCCTTCGACATTCGAAATCGCGATGGTGCGCGATCCCCGTTCCCTGGCCTCGCGCTGAGATGCGGTCGTGTCGGCGGTTTCTCCCGACTGAGTAATGAAGATGCTGAGTTCGCCCCGCCCAATCATCGGATTGCGGTATTCGAACTCGCTCGCGTAGTCCACATCGACCGGAACACCGGCCAGTTCCTGCATCATGTACTGACCCGTCATCCCCGCATGACGACTGGTCCCCGAGGCCACGATGTTGATCCGCCGCAGCGCGCGCAGTTCCTCGCGCGAGATGTGGATCTCATCCAGGCGAACCAGTCCCTCGGCCAGCGAGACGCGAGGTTCAATGGTTCGCCGCAAAGCGTCAGGCTGCTCAAATATCTCTCGGATCAGATGATGCGGAAATTTGCGCGTCTCAGCCATTACTCTTAGTCACCTCGACAGTCGGATTCTTTTCAAGCAGTTCTCAGTTCCCAGACTTCAGTTCACAACAAGAATCGACGACACAACATATACTTCGATCACTGATTTCTCTGAGAACTGAGAACTGGGAACTGAGAACTAGCACCTTGTGCATTCCACGCCGCCGACAAAAGTCCGCAACACTTCGCCTTCCGAGTTGAGCACCACGAAGTCCGCGTCGGCTCCAACCGCGAGAACACCCTTATTCGCGATTCGCGCCACCCGCGCCGGATTCTGGCTCGCGGCCGCCACTGCCCGAGGCAGATCCCATTCCGCGAAACGCGCTAGATTGCGTACCGCGCGATCCATCGTCAAAACGCTTCCGGCCAGCTTGCCGTCCACCATGCACTTGCCATCGCGAACGTCCACTTCGAAGGATCCAAGCCGATAGCGCCCCTCCGGCATGCCAGTCGCGGAAATAGCATCGGTGATCAGCACAGTTTGCGCCGCGCCCTTGGCATCCGCAAAGAGCCTCACGATTGCGGGATCAAGATGAACTCCGTCTGCGATGATATCCGCGCTCATGCGACGATCCGTAAGCACCGCACCCAAAATACCAGGACTGCGATGGTCCAGCGGACGCATGGCATTAAATGTGTGAGTCGCGTGCCGCGCTCCCGCCGCGATTCCGCGTTCGGCCGCCGCAAAATCCGCGTCGGAATGTCCCAGGCTCACGCAAACGCCGCGCCGCGCCGCTTCGGCAATGACCTCGGTCGCGCCCTCCAGTTCGGGAGCAATCGTCATCATGCGAATACGCCCGCGCGCCGCCTGCCAGAACTTCTCAAACAAGGGAAGCGTCGGAGCCAGCAGACTTTCCGGTGGATGCACTCCTCGACGCGCATGGCTGATGAATGGCCCTTCAAGATGGATACCGAGCGGGAGAGCCCGAATCTTGCCATCCGCATTATTTCGTTCGCGCTTTTCGACCGCATCCGCCAGCCGTTCGAGTGCGCGCAAAGTCGTATCCATCGGAGCGGTAACGGTGGTTGGAAAATAACTCGTGACCCCATGCCGCGCGAGCAGTTGCTCGATTGCAGGCAGCGCCTCAGCGGTATCGTCCATGACGTCATATCCGGCGCTGCCATGAATGTGAAGATCAACGTAACCCGGAGCGATTACGCTATGTCCGAAGTCGGACGTAGAAACTCCGGCGGGAACTTGGCGGCTGCTCCGAGTGGAAATGTCGACGACGCGTCCGTGTTCGACGAGCACGAGAGGATGCTCGATGGAGTCAGTCGGAGTCAACAGCCTTCCAGCAGTAAAGGCCAGCATAGAAACGTTTTAATAGTGGTAGAAAGACGACTGTGACGAAGATTGTATCAGCCTTTGCGCGTCGGCCCGCCCTCAGGCTCCAACAGCCAAGGTTGGATTCGCCCCGATCATCGAGGCAATGCCTCCTACCCGCTCATAAGACTGCAGCCGGTCTGCATGCTCGTAGGTATCAGTCACAACGATCACTTCGTCGGCCCCGGTATCACCCACCAGCTTCTCCAGCCCCGCCTTCACTGTCGCGTTCGATCCCACTATCGCCGCGCCCAGTTTGCTCCGCACTGCCGCCCGCTCCCAGTCTTGCCATAGCGGTTCCATGGAGTCCACTGGGGGCAACAGCTCCACCGGCTGATTCCGGATCAATCGCAGAAATCGCTGCTGTGATGTGGTGAACAATCGCCGGCCTGCCGCATCCGTCTCCGCCGCGATCACCTGCACAGCCGCCATGAAATACGGCTTCCGCAGTGCCTCGCTTGGCTGAAAGTGCTCGCGGTAGAGCTGCGCGGCTGCGTAAAGATACTCAGGAGCAAAGTGCGCCGCGAATGCAAAGGGCAACCCTAGCCTCCCTGCCAGTCGAGCGCTGAAACCGCTCGAGCCCAGCAAGGTGATGGGCACATTGCTCCCTTGTCCGGGAATCGCTTTGACTGTTTGCACCGGTTTCTCGGGCCCCAGGTAGGTCTGTAGTTCATCCAGGAGTGCCGGAAAATCTTCTCCACTTTGTTGCAAATCCCGACGTAGCGCCCGCATCGTTTGAAAGTCGCCGCCCGGAGCGCGTCCCAGCCCCAGATCGATCCGCCCGGGATACATCGCCTCCAACGTTCCAAATTGTTCCGCCACCACCAGCGGCGCATGATTCGGCAGCATCACTCCACCGCTACCGACGCGAATCGTTATTGTCGCTGCCGCTACATGCCCAACCAGAACCGCAGTGGCCGAGCAAGCCAGGCCAGAGATGGAGTGATGTTCCGCCAGCCAGTAGCGTTTGTATCCCCACTGCTCCACGTGCTGCGCCAGGTTCACCGACCGCGCAATTGCGCTGCCCGCGGACTCGCCTGCTCGCATGCCGACAAGATCCAGTACTGAAACGGCTAATGGATTACCCATGCTGAATTGGATGAGATGGCCGAGAAAGCGATGCGACCTTACCTGAGCGCCAGCGTATCCAGCATCTAACATCAAGCCCAACTCGGCGTGGAAACCACGTCCGATTTCATGCACTTTCCTGAAGAATTCCGGAGCAAGATGGCGAAAGCCGCTGGGACTGTTTCTCGAAGGACGGTGGTCCCAATGGTCCCCACTTTCGGGAATTTCCAGGCGCAGGACGTGTCAGGTAACGTGTAGTAGAATGAAGGGACTAACCATAGTCGGGGAGTGGCTCAGCCTGGTAGAGCACCTGGTTCGGGACCAGGGGGTCGGAGGTTCAAATCCTCTCTCCCCGACCATCTTTTCTCTCAGGGGTTGTGCGCATCTCCGTAGCGGCACCTGGCGGTCACTCAGTCGCACCAATCCAGGGTCAGATGGGTGCAGACGTGCTTGGTGGCTCGCCTATACCACCTTGAATCCCCTGCGGAAAACCTGTTGGTCTCGCTATTCTGATCACCTGCCACAACGTATTCTGAGTTCTTTTACGACCAACCTGTCTCGTCCTTCCGACGGATCGGAGGATTCCTTGTGTTTGCTCCTGTCGCCGATGTCCATAGTTCTAGCGCGTGCTTCCCTGATTCGGAATGGCAAACTCCAATTGTGCCGCCCTTTGCTGTTCAGATCCTACAATGGGAGTGGGAGCGATCGCGATGAAAACTAGAGGCAACACAATTCCAATCCCAAGCGGAAAGTCCGGCGGTGGCCGTGGTTTTGGGCAAGCCTTCCCGGCCATTGGTTTACCCGCGGCGCTTTACATCGTGTGGGGAGACATTCGATAGCATGGAGATCCCCGGGCCAAACTCCCTGGCAGTCCGCACCGAGAACGTCTGCCGCCATTATCAAATGGGTGAAGCATTGGTGCGCGCGGTGGATGGGATTTCCATCAACATTCGGGCCGGAGAATTTGTGGCTCTGCTCGGCGCCTCAGGATCCGGCAAGTCATCACTGCTTAACCTTATTGCAGGCCTTGACCGTCCGACCTCTGGCGCGGTGATCGTTCACGGAAACGACCTGGCTGCGCTCTCACGGGAGCAACTGGCCAAGTACCGCCTCCGTAGTGTCGGCATGGTCTTCCAGTCGTTCAACCTGATACCGAGTATGTCATTGCTGGAAAACGTAGAGCTTCCCATGCGTTTTGCCGAAGTCGATCGCCGCGAGCGTTCCGCTCTTGCGCGCCAGTCGCTCGAACGAGTGGGTCTGAGCGGACGGCTTTCGCATCGACCGATGGAACTCTCGGGCGGTGAACAGCAGCGCGCTTCGCTGGCGCGTGCACTCATCAATCGGCCCAAGCTTCTTCTGGCGGACGAGCCGACAGGCAATCTCGACAGCCGCACCGGCACAGAAATTATGGAACTCATTCACAGCTTCAATCAGTCGCTGGGCATGAGTGTGTTGATGGTTACGCACGAGCAGGCGCTCGCTGAGAGGTATGCCGGACGGATGGTGCATCTCGCAGATGGAAAGCTCGTCGCCGATGTATCAAACGATGACGTATCCAACGATGACGTGTCCAGGAAATCGTCAGCGCCGGCGCAAGCGCCCGCGCCGCGGGGAGAAACACAATGAAGTTTTACGACGTCGCCGACCTTGCTATCCGCAACCTGCGTGAATCCGTCTTTCGCAATTCGCTGACGACGATGGGCGTCTCCGTAGGTGTGGCCTCGCTGGTTGCGATGCTTTCGCTCGGCATCGGCCTACAGCAACTGGCTTCGCGCCGACTGCAAAAGTCCGGGCTATTTGACACGGTTGTAGCCACCTCGAGGCGTGACCTCCGCAACTTCCGCGAACAGCGAGAAAACGGGCCTCCGCCGGCCGAGAGCCCATCGCTCGATGAACCGGCGCGAAAAAAGATCGAGCAAATCCCCGGGGTGGTCGAGGCCTACCCCGATATTCGGTTCGTTACGGAGGTGCGCTTCGACGGCAAGCCCCACTTGACCATGGTGGCTGGCATCCCGTTCTCCGCCAAGAACAACAATGATGCTTTCGACGGAATGCAGGGCAATTTCTTCTCGTCGGACGCGGGTCCGGAAGTCATCCTCCAGAAGTCGTTTGCCGAAGAGTTGCTAGGCATCACACCCAATCCGGGCGCGGACAATACAAGTATTGCCGAGTTGGCCAAGCCTCTTCTCGGGAGAGAGTTGACGATGCGCTATGCCGAGCGCACCTCGTCTCCTTCTTCTTCGTCTTTGGGGCAGAGCGATAGCGCGGCGTATTCAGTGGTTTCACGCCAGCAAGCGCTGAAGATTGTGGGACTGACGGATCTCGATCCGGATAGCATGCGCGGAACGGCCCGGGCACGCGTC
>Ga0185299_10004547_pt1 | contig 16640 bp, 1 predicted proteins | sample PaiPotPPA55metaG_FD_128002 | JGI IMG/M metagenome (GOLD analysis project Ga0185299, IMG submission 128002) | Iron sulfur acid spring bacterial and archeal communities from Banff, Canada, to study Microbial Dark Matter (Phase II) - Paint Pots PPA... ...
CTGCGGCAACGGTCGTCTCGGGCGATCCGGATGCCCTGGCTGAATTACTAGCCACCTGCGAGCGCGAGGACGTCCGAGCCCGGATGCTCCCGGTCGATTACGCCTCGCACGGCCCCCAGGTCGAGGAGTTGCGCGATGAAATCCTCAGTCTCCTGGCTACGGTCACGCCGCGTCAGGGAGTCATCCCGATGGTCTCGGCGCTCACCGGCGAATACCTTCAGGGCCCTGAGTTGGACGCAGAGTACTGGTACGCGAGCCTGCGCGGGACCGTCGAGTTCTCCCGAGCAGTCGGCGTACTCGGCAATGCTGGCTACGGGGTCTTCATCGAGACCTCCGCACACCCCGTCCTGACCTCCGCGATCAGTGACACGCTGGAGGACGCGGTAGTCACCGGCACCCTGCGACGCGACGACGGCGGCCCGGCCCGAATTCTGATGTCGCTCGCCGAGGTTCACGTACGCGGCGTGGCCGTGGACTGGGCTGCCGTGCTTCCGGCCGCGCGAAGCATCCCCCTGCCGACCTACGCCTTCCAGCACGAGCGCTACTGGTACAAGTCCGCGCTATCCGGCGCCGGGGACATGAGCTCGGCCGGGCTCGACGCCGTCGGCCACCCGCTGCTCGGTGCTGCGGTCACACTCGCCGGCGCCGAGGGGCTGGCAGCAGTCATCACCGGACGCCTCAGCGTTGCCGAGCAGCCGTGGCTGACGGAACCCACCGCTGCCGCGACCGTCCTCACCGAGCTCGCGATCGTGGCAGGCCACCAGGTCGGCTGCCCGCACATCGCCCAGCTCACCCTCGCCGCGCATCCCCTCGTCATCGAACCCGGCAACCCGCTGCGCGTCCAGGTCGCTGTCGGCGACGCGGACGGCGACGACCAGCGGACGGTCGAGATCTACGCCAGCCGCGGCGACTTCGACGAGCCCTGGACCCGATACGCCCAAGGCACGCTCGCTCAGGACCGACCGGCCGACGCGACGTTGGTAGCGGTCGGCAAGCCCGCGACCTGGCCGCCGTCGACCAACGGCGCGGTCGAGATCGTCAGCGCGGACGACGCCGCGAACACCGGCGGTCCGATCCGTGGCGTCTGGCGCGACGGAACCGACCTCCTCGCCGAGCTCGCCCTGCCCGAGGAAGGCGGGGATGCGAACGCTGCGACGACCTTCGGTCTGCACCCGGCCCTGTCGGCCGGACTCCTCGACGTCGTCGCGCTTGCCGGAGACAGCGGTTGGTGGACCGGTGCGGCGGCGGACGAGGTTCTCCTGCCGTCCGCGTGGACCGGGATGAACCTCTACGCCGCCGGAGCCTCGACGCTGCGAGTCCGCCTCAGCCGCCCCGCCGACGCCGGACCGGCTGACGCACGGCTGTTGTCCCTCGTCGCGGTCGACGCCGCAGGCGCCCTGGTGTTGTCGGTGGATTCCGTGACGCTGCACGCTGTCCCGGCCACGAGATTGCGTACCGGCGCCGGTCGCCTGCGCGACGCGATGTTCCGGGTCGACTGGGTGCCGGTGCCGATCCCGGTGGCCGCCTCGGCCGGTCGCTGGGCCGTCATCGGCGAGGACCACCTGAACTTCGCTGCTTCGCTCGCTGCGGCTGGCGTCGACATCGAGGCGCACACCGACCTCGCCACGCTCGTCGAAGCAATGGAGCCCGACGGCCCGACGCCCGAACTGGTGCTGGCCTACATCGGTGACCCCGCACCGTCGTCGAGCAGCACGGACGACGAAGACACGCCTCAGGCCGCGCGACGAACCACCATCGAGGTGCTCGACCTGGTCAAGCAGTGGCTTGCGCTGGACGTGCTGGACGAGGCTCAGCTCGTTCTCGTCAGCAGCGGTGCCGTCGCCGCCCGACCCGGCGACGCGGTCACCAGGTTGCCAGCCGCCGCCGCCTGGGGCCTGGTCCGCTCCGCGCAGTCCGAGAACCCCGGCCGCCTGATCCTCGCCGACCTGCCGACCACGGCGTCTGACACCGCTGACGAGGCGATCGGTGTGCTCGCCGCCGCGCTCGGTGCGGGCGAACCCGAGGTGGTCATCCGCGACGGACGCGGCCTCGGCCGCCGACTCGTCCGCCCGACCCCGTCTACCGCAGCAGCAGCAACCACTCCGCAGCCGCGCGACTCGGCGACCGGAACCGTCCTGATCACCGGCGGCACCGGCACCCTGGCCGGACTCGTCGCCAGGCACCTGGTCACCACCGGCCGCGCCCGCAACCTCGTGTTGGCCGGTCGCCGGGGACCGCTCGCCGCCGGAGCTGCCGAACTCGCCGCCGGCCTGTCCGAAGTCGGGGCCGACGTCCACATCGTCGCGTGTGACGTCGCCGATCCGGCCGCCGTGGCCAACCTGCTGGCCCGAGTCACCCTGACCGGTGTCGTGCACACGGCAGGCGTGCTCGACGACGGCGTCGTCACCTCGTTGACCGCCGAGCGCGTCGACACCGTGATGCGGCCCAAGGTGGACGCCGCCTGGAACCTGCACCGGCTCACCGCCGACCTCGGCTACGACCTCGACTACTTCGCCCTGTTCTCCTCCGCGGCCGCGACCTTCGGCGCCGGTGGCCAGGGCAACTACGCGGCCGGAAACGCCTTCCTGGACGCGCTGGCCGCCCACCGCCGAAACCTCGGTTTGACCTCAGTCTCGCTGGCCTGGGGCCTGTGGGCGGATGCCAGTGGCCTGACAAGCCACCTCAGCGACGGCGACCGCGATCGGATGCGCCGGGGCGGAGTGGCGGCCATGCCCGCCGAGGAGGGCCTGGCGCTGCTGGACCTCGCCCTAACCAGCACTCTGGACGACGCGCTGCTCGTCCCGGCCCGACTCAACGTGGCCGGGCTGCGTGCGCAGGTCGCACAGGCCGGAACCAACGCACTGGTCCCGCCGCTTCTCCGCATCCTGTCCGGTGGCTCGAACCGCGCGGTCGCGGCCGACGCGGCGGGCGCCGGATCCGCGGGTGACGCGCTGCGGGCGCAGCTCGCCGGTCTGTCCCCGGCCGAGGCAGACCGCACACTGACCGACCTGATCCGTGCGCACGCCGCCGCAGTGCTCGGACACGCTCCGAATGAACTGATTGACAACCGTCGGGCGTTCCGCGACGTCGGGTTCGACTCGCTGACCGCCGTCGAGCTGCGTAACCGGCTGGCGTCCGTCACCGGATTGAAGCTCCCGGCGACGCTGATCTTCGACTACCCGGCCCCGGCGACGTTGTCCGACTATCTGCGCGGCGAGCTGCAGCGGCAGGGACGGCCCGGAACGAGCAAGACCGCCGGACCCGAGCTGCCAGCCGTCACCTCGGCCGCACCGGACGAGCCGATCGCGATCGTCGGCATCGGCTGCCGGTTCCCCGGCGGCGCCGACAGCCCCGAACGTTTCTGGGAGCTGCTGCGGACCGGCTCCGACGCGATCTCCGGTTTCCCGACCGACCGGGGCTGGGACGCTGCGGCGGTCTACGCCGCCGACGGCTCGTCCACCACCCGGCTCGGCGGATTCCTTTACGACGCGGGCGAGTTCGACCCCGGATTCTTCGGGATCAGCCCCCGCGAGGCAATCGCCATGGACCCGCAGCAGCGCCTGCTCCTGGAGACATCGTGGGAGGCCCTGGAGCGCGCCGGCATCGATCCGGTGACTCTGCGCGGCAGCCAGACCGGCGTCTTCGCCGGCGGGTACGGCGGGACCTGGTACGGCATCGGCCAGGAGGGCTACGGGATCACCGGCAGCGCGGGCAGCGTCATCTCCGGCCGGGTGTCCTACGCCCTCGGCCTTGAGGGTCCGGCGGTGACCGTCGACACGGCGTGCTCCTCAAGTCTGGTGGCGATCCACCTGGCCAGCCAGGCACTGCGTGCGGGGGAGTGCACGCTTGCGCTGGCCGGTGGCGCCACCGTGATGGCGACGCCGGGGCTGTTCACCGAGTTCTCCAAGCAGGGCGGGCTCGCCTCCGACGGACGCTGCAAGTCCTTCGGCGCCGACGCCGACGGCACCGGCTGGGGCGAGGGCGCCGGAATCCTGCTGCTGGAACGGCTTTCCGACGCACGGCGCAACGGTCACCCCATCCTGGCTGTGGTGCGCGGCAGCGCAGTGAATCAGGACGGTGCGTCGAACGGTCTCACCGCGCCGAACGGACCGTCCCAGCAGCGTGTCATCCGAGCAGCCCTAGCCAACGCCCGTCTGCGGCCCGGCGACGTGGACGCGGTTGAGGCGCATGGTACCGGCACGGTGCTCGGTGACCCGATCGAGGCGCAGGCGTTGCTCGCCACCTACGGCAGCGACCGGCCGCAGGGCCAGCCGGTGTGGCTCGGATCGGTGAAGTCGAATATCGCGCACACCGGTGCCGCTGCCGGCGTCGCAGGCGTGATCAAGATGGTGCTGGCGCTGGAGAACGAACTGCTGCCGCGCACCCTGCACGCGGACGAGGCGTCCCCGCACGTCGACTGGGAGCTCGGAGAGGCTCGGCTGCTGACCGAAGCCGAGCCCTGGCCGGTGGTGGACGAGCGTCCGCGCCGAGCAGGCGTTTCAGCGTTCGGAATCAGCGGCACCAACGCCCACCTCATCGTCGAGGAGGCGCCGAGCGAGTCGACGATGCACCAGCTGACGGATCGGCCGGCGCCGAAGGTCCTTCGCGACGCCCCGCTGACGTGGCTGGTCTCAGCAAAGACCGCGAGCGCCCTATCCGCGCAGGCCGGGCGGCTGGCCGCGTGGGCACGTGGCTGTGAGGACATTGATCCGGCCGACGTGGCCTGGTCGCTCGCCACGACCCGGTCCGTATTCGAGCACCGGGCCGTACTGCTGGGGGCAAACGCGGACGAGCTTCTGTCCGGCTCGACAGCCCTTGCGGCGGGAGAGTCGGCGGCCAACGTGCTCGCGGGCGAGGTCCCGGCCGCGCGTGGCCGAGTCGGGTTCCTGTTCGCGGGGCAGGGGTCGCAGAGGGCTGGTATGGGCCGTGAGTTGTACGCGGCGAGCCCGGTGTTCGCGGCGGCCTTCGACGAGGCGGTCGCGGCGGTGGAGGCCGAGCTGGGTCTTGAAGTCCGCGACGTGGTGCTCGGGGATTCCGATGCGGATGAGCGCGCGGACCAGACGTTGTTCGCACAGACCGGGCTGTTCGCGCTGGAGGTCGGTCTGCTCGCGGTACTCGCCGCGGCCGGGATCGTGCCGGATGCAGTGGCCGGACATTCGGTTGGTGAAATCGCGGCGTCGTACGCGGCGGGAGTGCTGAGCCTCGAGGACGCGTGCCGACTGGTCACGGCTCGGGCCCGGTTGATGCAGGGCCTGCCGACCGGCGGCGCGATGGCGGCGATCGCGGCGAGCGAGGCGGAAATCCTGGTGGACCTGGGCGACGTTTCAATAGCGGCGGTGAACGGGCCGACATCGGTGGTCATCTCGGGTGACGAAGCGGCCGTCGACAAGCTCGTGGAGGTCTGGCGTGAACGTGGTCGGCGCGTACGTCGGCTGCGGGTGAGCCACGCGTTCCACTCGTCGCTGATGGATCCGGTGCTCGCTGAGCTGGCCGACGTAGCCGCCGGCGTGGAGCACCGAACGCCGAAGGTGACCTGGATCGGCGCCCTGACCGGCGAGATCGTCACGGACCCTGGTTCCGAGTACTGGCCTGCTCAGGCCCGACAGGCGGTCCGGTTCGCGGACGCGGTCGAGGCGATGGCCGAACTGGGCGTCTCAACGTTCATCGAGATCGGCCCGGACGGCACCCTCTCCGCGCTGGGATCGACCGCGCTCACTGACGTCGACTTCATCCCGATGCTCAGGCCGAAGACCTCGGCCGCGACCTCCGTCCTGACCGCGCTGGGCCGCGCCCACCTCCGAGGCGTGGACGTGGACTGGACCGCCGTTCTGCCCACCGGTCGACGCATCGACCTACCGACCTACGCCTTCTCCCGTAAGCGTTACTGGGCCGAGGCGCCGATGCTCCCAGCCGCGACGACGGACGGCAGCGGAACACCGGCGGAGGCTCAGTTCTGGGCCGCGGTCGAGCAGGGTGACCTGGCCGGACTGGCCGGTGCCCTGGACGTGGACGGAGAGCGGCCGTTCAGCGAGGTGGTGCCACTACTCGCGTCGTGGCGCCAGCGGGATCGGGCGGAGTCGGCGGTCGCAGACCTGCGCTACCGGGTCAGCTGGTCGCCGGTCGCCGACCCGGAGTCGGTCGCACTGGCCGGAACCTGGCTCGTTGTAACGGGACCGGAGGGGCTCGAGTCGGCCGGGGAATGTGTAAAGGCACTGTCGATCGCGGGCGCGGACGCAGTCCTCGTCCAGGTCGGCACTGAGACGGATCGCGAAACCCTCGCGGCCCGGATCGGCGAGGCGGCCGTAGCGGACCAGCAGGTGGCCGGAGTGCTCTCGCTGTTCGCGTTCGACGAGGCGCCGTCGGCCGACAACCCCGAAGTTTCGATCGGTCTGACCGCGACGCTGGGCCTGGTCCAAGCGCTCGGAGACGCGAGCGTGGACGCGCCGCTATGGCTGCTCACGCGCGGAGCGATCACCACTGGTGCGCACGAAGTGCTGTCCAGCCCCGTCCAAGCCCAGGCCTGGGGCCTCGGCCGGGTCGTGGGCCTTGAGCACCCGGATCGTTGGGGCGGTCTCATCGACCTGCCGCCGGTCCTCGACGTCCGGGCCGCGGCTCGGCTGACCGGGGTGCTGGCCGGATGCGGCGAAGACAATGTGGTCGTTCGGGCGGCGGGGATCTCGGGCCGTCGACTGGTCCGCGCTCCCCGGCCGCTCGGTGCGGCGGGTGCCGCCGGACTGCCGGGATCACCCGTCGGCCAGCGCTTCGCGCTCGGAACCGTGCTGGTCACCGGCGGCACCGGAGCGATCGGCGGGCACGTGGCCGACTGGCTCGGCGAACTTCGCACAGCCCGGATCGCGCTGTGCAGCCGCTCGGGTCCGGCAGCGCGCGGGGTCGCCCAGCGAGTGGCCCGAATCGCCGAGGGCGGCACGGCGGTGACGGTGCTGGCTGGTGACGTGTCACGACGTGCCGACGTAGCTGGGCTTCTGAACTGGCTGGCCGCCGATGGTCCGGCGCTCGCCGGTGTGATGCACACCGCGGGCATCGTGGACGACGGCGTGCTCGACGGGCTCAGCGAGTCCCGGCTCGGCGGCGTGCTGGCGCCGAAGGCCGGCGGCGCTGCGCATCTCGACGAGCTGACGGCCGATCTGGACCTGGCCGCGTTCGTCCTCTTCTCCTCAGCGACCGCGGTCTTCGGCGGCGGCGGTCAGGGCGCTTACGCGGCGGCGAACGCATACCTGGACGCACTCGCCGAGCACCGGCGCGGGCGCGGACTCGCGGCCACGTCGGTGCAGTGGGGCGTGTGGGCCGGCGGCGGAATGGCCGAGGCCGATACGACGGTCCGTCAGCGCCTCGTGCGTGGACCGCTGCGCCCGATGGACCCCCGATTGGCGGTACGTGCGCTGGGGCAAGGGCTGGAGTCGGGCGACGTCGTACTCGGCGTGATGGACGTGGACTGGGTGCAGTCGGCGGCCGGAATGGGCGACCCGAGACACGTCCCGCTGCTGCGGGAACTGCCCGACGTCCTCGCGCTCGTGCCTGCTGCAGCGGCCGGTACAGAGCCGGTGGCGCTCGGCGAGCTGATCACCCGGCTGGCCGCCCAGCCCCCGGCGGAGCAGGACCGGATCCTCACCGACCTGGTCCGGGCCGAAGTCGCGGCGGTGCTCGGCCACGAGTCCGCGGACGAGGTCGGCGCCGGTCAGGCGTTCCAGGACCTGGGCTTCGACTCGCTGACCGCGGTCGAACTGCGTAACCGGCTGTCCATGGCCACCGGGGAGCGGCTGCCCGCGACCCTGATCTTCGACTATCCGACCCCCGCCGGCCTGGCCCGTTTCCTGAAGTCGGAACTGCTCCCGACGCTCGCCGAGCCCAGCGCCGCGGACAGCGAGGAGGCCGAAGTCAGGAAGCTGCTGTCCGACCTCCCCCTCAGCCTGCTGAGAAGCGCCGGTTTGCTCGACTCCCTCCTTGCTCTAGCCCGCACCGAGGACGGCGCCCCGGGATCGGACGTGGAGGACTCGGTGAGCATCGAAGACCTCGACGTCGCCGACCTGCTGAGGATCGCCCGCGACCGGTCCGGCTCCGAAGACTTCTGATCTCCAACGAACCCCCCGCCCTCGTCCAGCCCCGCCCGAAAGACTGAACAGGAGCCCACCGTGGCAACGGAAACGGAAGAACTGGTCGCGGCGCTGCGGGGTTCGCTGGTCGACAACGAGCGCCTGCGGAGGCAGAACAAGCGCTTCATGGCCACGCTGAGCGAGCCGATCGCGATCGTCGGGATGGCGTGTCGGTTTCCGGGCGGGGTGCGTGGCCCCGAGCAGTTCTGGGACCTCCTCTCCGCGGGCACGGACGCGGTGTCGGGGTTCCCGGTGGACCGGGGGTGGGACAGAACGCTGCTCGATGCGCTGGGGCTCGACGGTGCGGGCTCGGCCCAGGGTGGGTTCGTGCACGACGCGGGCGACTTCGATCCGGCGTTCTTCGGCATCAGCCCGCGCGAGGCCCTAGCGATGGACCCGCAGCAGCGCTTGCTGCTGGAGACCTCTTGGGAAGCGTTGGAACGCGCCGGAATCAACCCCCGTTCCCTGCGGCGGAGCCGGACCGGCGTCTTCGCCGGCGGAAGCTTCCTCGGATACGGCACCGGGCTGGAAGGCAGCGGCTCCGAGGGCTACCTACTCACCGGGACCGCCGCCAGCGTGATCTCGGGCCGAGTGTCCTACGTCCTCGGCCTGGAGGGTCCGGCGGTGACGGTGGACACGGCGTGCTCCTCCTCGCTGGTCGCTCTGCACCTGGCGATCCAGGCTCTGCGGTCGGGGGAGTGCACGTTGGCGTTGACCGGCGGCGTGACCGTGATGGCGACGCCGGGCTCGTTCGTCGGCTTCGCGCTGCAGCAGGGGCTTGCGTCGGACGGACGGTGCAAGTCCTTCGGGGCCGGGGCGAACGGGACCGGTTGGGGCGAGGGTGCGGCCATCCTGGTGGTGGAGCGGCTCTCCGACGCGCGCCGCAACGGGCACAAGGTCCTGGCCGTGGTGCGCGGCAGCGCGGTGAATCAGGACGGTGCGTCGAACGGACTGTCGGCGCCGAACGGTCCGGCCCAGCAGCGGGTGATCCGTGCCGCGCTGGACAGCGCTCGTCTGTCGGTCGCGGACGTCGACGCGGTGGAGGCGCACGGAACCGGCACAGTGCTCGGCGACCCGATCGAGGCGCAGGCGCTACTCGCCACGTACGGCCAGGACCGGCCGGAGGATCAGCCGCTGTGGCTCGGGTCGGTGAAGTCGAACATCGCGCACACCCAAGCCGCTGCCGGCACGGCTGGCGTGATCAAAATGGTCCTCGCGCTCCAGCACGACTTGCTGCCGGCGTCCCTGCACTCGCGGGAGCCCTCCCCGCATGTGGACTGGACCGCAGGAAATATCAGCCTACTGACCGAGTCCCAGCCGTGGCCGGCGAACGGGCATCCGCGGCGAGCGGGCATCTCAGCGTTCGGAATCAGCGGGACCAACGCCCACGTGATCATCGAGGAGGCGCCGCCGGCCGGAGCCGATGCGGACGAGACCACGGACGGGCCGTCCCGGTCCCGAGTGCTGACCGGCGCCCCTGCCGCCTGGCTGATCTCCGGCCACACCGAGTCCGCCCTGGCAGCTCAGGCGGGACGGCTCGGCGCATGGCTACGCAGCGCTAAGGACATCGACCCGGTCGACGCGGCCTGGTCCCTGGCGACGACGCGGTCCACGCTCGAACACCGGGCGGTCGTCCTCGGCGAGGATCTCAACGAGCTGGTCTCCGGCGTGGCGACGCTAGCCGCGGGTGAGCCGACATCAGCTGTGATTCGCGGAACGGTCCCGGCGGGCCGGGCAGGCAGAGTCGGGTTCCTGTTCGCGGGTCAGGGATCTCAGCGTGCTGGGATGGGCCGCGAGTTGTACGCGGCCAGTCCGGTGTTCGCGGCCGCGTTCGACGAGGCGGTCAAGCTGCTGGAAGCCGAGCTGGATCTACCGATCCGGGACGTCGTGCTCGGAGATTCGACTGCGGATGCTCGCGCGGACCAGACGGTGTTCGCGCAGACAGGCCTGTTCGCGGTGGAGGCCGGTCTGGTCGCACTGCTCGCGGCGGCCGGGATCGTGCCGGACGTGGTGGCCGGTCACTCGGTCGGCGAGATCGCTGCGGCGTACGCGGCCGGCGTGCTGAGTCTCGAGGACGCGTGCCGGTTGGTCGCGGCCCGGGCCCGACTGATGCAAGGCCTGCCCGAGGGCGGCGCGATGGCCGCGATCGGCGCGAGCGAGGCTGAGGTCCTGGCCGAGTTGGCCGACGTGGACGGCGTGTCGATGGCGGCCGTGAACGGGCCGATGTCAGTGGTCGTCTCCGGCGACGAGCCGGCCGTCGAGAAGCTAGTGGACCTGTGGCGGGAGCGCGGGCGGCGGGTACGTCGGTTGCGGGTGAGCCACGCGTTCCACTCGGCCCGGATGGACCCGGTGCTCGACGAGTTGGCCAAGGTGTCCGCCGGTGTGGAGCTTCGCGCGCCTTCGGTGGCCTGGGTCGGCGCGCTCACCGGCCAAACCGTCACGAACCCAGAGCCCGAATACTGGCCCGCGCAGGCCCGGCAGGCGGTCCGATTCGCCGACGCTGTGACGAGCATGTCCGACCTCGGCGTCTCGGTGTTCTTCGAGATCGGCCCGGACACGACGCTCTCGGCGCTGGGCCTGGCGGTCCTCCCTGACGAGGCACAGTTCATTCCCGTCCTGAGCCAGTCCGTCCCGGCCGCGCAGGCCGTGTTGACCGGACTGGCCAAGGCTCACGTGCACGGCGTGACGGTCGATTGGTCGGCGGTCCTGGAGCCCGGAGCGCGCGTCGACCTGCCCACCTATGCGTTCCAGCGGCAGTGGTTCTGGCCGCAGGGCTCTTCTACCCCCGCGTCAGCAACTCAGCAGGCTGGCGGGACCGAGGCCGAAGCCAAGTTCTGGGCGGCGGTCGAGCGGGGCGACGTGGCCGGACTGTCCGGTGCGCTGCACGTGGACGCGGGCCGCCCGTTCAGCGAAGTACTGCCGGTGCTGGCTTCCTGGCGGCTGCGCGACAGGGAGGAGTCGGAGGTCGCGGATTGGCGGTACCGGATCTCCTGGGCCCCGATCAGCGACCCGGAGCTAGGTACGCTCGCCGGAACCTGGCTCGTCGTGACCGGTCCGGCCGGACGCGACCAGGCCGACCGCATCGTCCAAGCGATGATCGCGCGCGGTGCCCAAGCCCTCGTAATCCCGGTCGAGCCCGCCGATCTGTCTCGCGAGGCGCTGGCCGACCTTTTGCCCAAGGACGTGTCAGGCGTCGTATCCCTGCTTGCCCTCGACGAAGCCGCGCTGCCCGACTACCCCGACGTGCCGACAGGTCTGGCCGGCACCGTGAGCCTGGTCCAGGCACTCGGCGATCTCGGCATCGGTTCGCCTCTCTGGGCACTGACTCAAGACGTCCAGAACAACCCGGTCCAGGCTCAGGTGTGGGGCCTGGGCCGGGTGGTGGCTCTGGAGCATCCGGATCGGTGGGGCGGCTTGATCGACCTCCCGCCGGTTCTGGACGAGCGGGCGGCCGAGCGTCTGGTTAGCGTGCTGGCCACGCGCGTTGAGGATCAGCTGGCCATCCGGGCCTCGGGGATCATGGGACGGCGGCTGGTACGCGCCCGGCGTCCGGCAGCGGTCGTCAAGCCGAAGGGTGTCACCCACGGAACCGTGCTGGTGACCGGCGGAACCGGCGCCATCGGCGCGCAGGTGGCCGGATGGCTCGCGGCGATGCGCGGCACGGCCCGGGTAGCGCTGACGAGCCGCTCCGGTCCCAGCGCCACGGGAGCACCGCGACTAGCCGCGCACGTCGCCGAGTCAGGGACCTCAGCCACCATCCTGGCCGGCGACGTTGCGCGACGAGACGACGTGGCCGGGCTGCTGACCTGGCTGGCCGACGACGGTCCTGCACTGACCGGCGTCATGCACACCGCCGGAGTCCTGGACGACGGCGTGCTCGATCGGATGAGCCCGGACCGGCTGAGTCGGGTGCTGGCAGCGAAGGCCGGCGGCGCAGCCCATCTGGACGAGCTGACCCAGGACCTCAACCTCGAGACTTTCGTTCTGTTCTCCTCGGCCGCCGCGACGCTGGGCGGCGGGGGACAGGGCAACTACGCGGCGGCCAACGCATTCCTGGACGCGCTGGCCGAGAACCGGCGCGGGCGCGGGCTGGCCGCGACCTCTCTCGCCTGGGGGCCGTGGGCCGGAGGCGGCATGGCCGAGTCCGGGACCGCCGTCAAGCGGCGGATGGACGGCGGCCCGATGCGGCCGATGCATCCCGACCAGGCCCTGCGCGTGCTGGGCCAGGCGCTCGACGATTCAGAAACCGGGCTGGCCGTGATGGACGTCGACTGGCTCCAGCTCGCCGCGTCGGCGGGCGATCTGCGGCAGGTCCCTCTGCTGCGCGAGCTGCCCGACGTCCACGCGCTCGCCCAGGTGAGCACCCCGGCCCCGGCAGCGGGCGACGGACCGACCAGCCAACTTGCCGAACTGGCCGGACTGCCCGCCGAAGAGCAGGACCGCAGGCTGCGCGGCATGGTCCGGGGCCACGTGGCCAGGGTGCTCGGCCACGCGGACGGCGACCAAGTCGACGATCGCACGCCGCTGCGAGACCTGGGCTTCGACTCGCTCACGGCCGTGGAGTTCCGCAACACGCTCGCCGCCGTCACCGGGCTCGCTCTGCCCACCACGGTGATCTACGACTACCCGACCGCCGCCGCGTTGGCCGAATACCTGCGCGTCGAGCTCGCGCCGCCGCCGCTCGACCCGCTCGTCCGGCTGGCCGAGGACATCGACCGCCTAGGCATCGACCTCGCCGGGCTGCCCGCCGGATCGACCGAGCGCGAGCACCTCGTCGACCGGCTGCGCGAGGTGCTCTCCCGCGCCGCCGAGGCCGATGCGAACGCGCGGACCACGGCCGCCGAGCTCGCGGACGCCGGAGCGGACGAGCTCTATGACTTCATCGACAAGCAGTTGGGGCTGTAGATGACCGACGACAAGATGCTCGCGTACCTGAGGAAGGTCACCGCGGAGCTTCAGGACACCAAGCAGCGGCTCGACGACGTGCGTGGCCGGTCCAGGGAGCCGATCGCCGTGGTCGGGACGGCCTGCCGGTTCCCCGGCGGGGTGGACTCCTCGGCCGCGCTGTGGGACCTGGTCGCCGCCGGGGTCGACGCGATGCGCCCGTTCCCGACCGACCGGGGCTGGGACGTCGATGCATTCACCGCTCAGGGAGCTGAGCCGGTCGGCGGCTTTCTGGACGACGCGGCCGGGTTCGACGCCGGCTTCTTCGGGATCTCGCCGCGCGAGGCTTCCGCGATGGACCCGCAGCAGCGGCTGATTCTCGAGTGCGGCTACGAGGCCCTGGAGAACGCGGGCCTCGACGTCTCCCGGCTGCGCGGCTCGGACACCGCTGTCTATCTGGGCACGAACGGCCAGGACTATCCGGTGCTGCTCGGCGCGGTGAACGGCGGCGCCGACACGGAGGGCCACGTCGCCACCGGGAACATCGCATCAGTACTCTCCGGCCGCGTGTCCTACGTGCTCGGCCTTGAGGGTCCTGCGATATCGGTGGACACCGCGTGCTCCTCGTCGCTGGTCGCGCTGCATCTCGCGGCCCGCGCGCTGCGCGCCGGGGAGTGCTCGCTCGCGCTGGTGGGCGGCGTCACCGTGATGGCCACGCCGGGGGCGTTCATCGAGTTCCTGCGGCAGGGCGGGCTCGCCTCCGACGGCCGGTGCAAGGCCTTCGCCGAGACGGCGGACGGCACCGGCTGGGGCGAGGGCGCCGGCGTGCTGGTGCTGGAGCGGCTGTCCGAGGCGCAGCGCAACGGCCGCCGGATCCTGGCCGTGGTGCGCGGCAGCGCGATGAACTCCGACGGCGCGTCAAACGGACTGACCGCGCCGAACGGACCCTCGCAGCGGCGCGTGATCGCCCGCGCGCTGGCCGACGCGGGGTTGAAGCCCGCCGACGTCGACGTCGTGGAGGCGCACGGCACCGGCACCGCGCTGGGCGACCCGATCGAGGCGCAGGCGCTGCTGGCCGGTTACGGCGGCGAGCGCGCCGAGCCGCTCTACCTCGGCTCCGTGAAGTCGAACATCGGGCACACCCAGGCCGCCGCGGGCGTCGCGGGCCTGATCAAGATGATCGAGGCACTCGGCCACGGGGAGATCCCGCGCACCCTGCACGTCGATCGGCCCACCCCGCACGTCGACTGGTCAGCCGGCGCGGTCGAGCTGGCCACCGAGCACCGGGAGTGGCCGAAGACCGGACGACCGCGCCGCGCGGCGGTGTCCTCGTTCGGGATCAGCGGCACCAACGCGCACGTGATCGTGGAGCAGGCCCCTGAGACGGATGCGGACCCGGCATGCCTGACCCGCCCGACGGACGCCCTGGTCCCGTGGCCCGTCTCCGGCGCCGATCCCGCCGCCGTCACCGCGAACCTCGCCCGGTTGGCCACCGTGAACGCGGATCCGGTCGACGTCGGCTGGACGCTGGCCGTCAGCCGCGCGCAGCTGGCCGAGCGCGCGGTCGTCGTCGGCGGGTCACGCGGTGAACTGCTCGAGTCCGCGCCGGTGCGTGGCCGGCGCGCCGCCGGTGATCGCCGCATCGCCGTGGTCTTCTCCGGCCAGGGTGCGCAGCGGCCGGGGATGGGCCGTGCGCTCGCCGCCCGGTTCCCGGTGTTCGCGGCTGCGTTCGACGAGGTGCTCGCCGAGTTCGACGCGGAGGTGCGGCAGGCCCTCGGTGACGAGCGGGTGCGCCGGACCGAGTACGCCCAGCCCGGCCTGTTCGCCTTCGAAGTCGCCCAATACCGGCTCCTCGAATCCTGGGGCGTGCGCCCGACGCTGCTGGTCGGCCACTCGATCGGCGAGCTGACAGCCGCCTACCTGGCCGGGGTGTGGACGCTGCCGGACGCCTGCCGGCTGGTCGCCGCGCGGGCCCGGCTGATGGGGGCGCTGCCCGAGGGCGGCGCGATGGCCGCGCTCGCCGGCACCGAGTCCGACGCGCGGGACGTGCTGACCGGCGGTGTGTCGATCGCCGCGGTCAACGGACCGGCCGCGGTGGTCGTCTCCGGGGTCGAGGCCGAGGTGCTGGCGATCACCGACGCGTGGCCGGGCAAGACCAGCCGACTGCGCGTCAGCCACGCGTTCCACTCGGCGCTGATGGAACCCATGCTCGACGAGTTCGGCGAAGTCGCGCGGCGGCTGCAGTACGCCGAGCCGACGCTGCCGGTGATCTCGAACCTGACCGGGAAGCCCGCCGACCGCTCGACCGATCCCGAGTACTGGGTGCGGCACGTGCGCGAGGCGGTCCGGTTCGCCGACGGAATCAGCACGCTGCTCGACTCCGGAATAGACACGTTCATCGAAGTCGGGCCGCGCGCCGCGCTGTCCGGAGCGGTCACCGAGATCGCCGGCGGGCGGGCGGTCACCGTCGCGCCGCTCGGTCGCGACGACGACGAGGTGCGCGCCGCGTTGACCGGCGCCGCGCGGCTGTGGGTGTCCGGCGTGGACGTGGCCTGGGCCGAGACGTTCACCGGGCTCGAGCCGCGCCGCGCGCAGCTGCCGGGCTACGCGTTCCAGCGCGAGCGATTCTGGCCCACCGCCCCGACCGCCCGGGTGGGCGACGAGTCCGCCGCGCGGCAAACCCGCACCGGACACCCGCTGCTCGGCGCGGCGATCGGCGTGGCGGACGGCGGGTGGGTGCTGTCCGGGCGGCTGGCCCGCGACGTCCAGCCCTGGCTGTCCGACCACGCGGTGCTCGGTGCGGTGCTCTTCCCGGGTACCGGGTTCGTCGAGTTGGCGCTTCGGGCCGGAGAACTGGTCGGCCGCGACGCCCTCGAGGAGCTGACCCTGGCCGCCCCGCTGATCCTGCCCGAGCACGGCGGGGTCCGGCTCCAGGTGGTGCTGCGCGACCACGACGTTCGCATCTACTCCGGCCCCGAGGACGCCGGTTCCGGCGGCTGGACCCTGCACGCCACCGGCACGCTCGCCGACGGCGGGTCCGGCGAGCGGGCCGAACCCGACCGCGCGGCCGAGACCGCGTGGGCCGCGAGCTGGCCGCCGCCCGGAGCGGAGCGGATCGATGTCGAGGGCTTCTACGAGGCCTTCGCCGCCGGCGGCTTCGACTACGGTCCGGCGTTCCGCGGCCTGGCCGCCGCGTGGCGCGGTCCGGGGGACGGCGGCGAGGTGTACGTCGAGGTGGAGCTGCCCGAGCAGGCGGGCGCGGCCGAGGATTTCGGCATTCACCCCGCGCTGCTCGACGTGGTGCTGCAGAGCATCGGCCTGCTCGCCCAGGGCGGCAGCCGGGTGCCGTTCGGCTGGGCCGGCGTCCGCCTGGCGGCCACCGGCGCCCGGCGGATCCGCGCCCGGCTCCGACTGCGCGAGGCGGGCCTGGACGGCGGGATCGGGCTCAGCGTGGTGGACGCCGCCGGAGGCCTGGTGCTCGCCGCGGAGCGGGTGACCCTCCGAGAGGTCAGCCGCGCACAGCTCGCCCCGGCCGGCGACGGCCGCACGGGTGCGCTGTTGAAATTGGACTGGACTCCCCTGGAACTGCCGGAGGTCACCGAGGCGGTCGCCGCGGTGCCCGGCGTGCTGCTCGGCGAGGATGCG
>Ga0185299_10004549_pt1 | contig 16635 bp, 18 predicted proteins | sample PaiPotPPA55metaG_FD_128002 | JGI IMG/M metagenome (GOLD analysis project Ga0185299, IMG submission 128002) | Iron sulfur acid spring bacterial and archeal communities from Banff, Canada, to study Microbial Dark Matter (Phase II) - Paint Pots PPA... ...
TCTGGGGAAAGCGGTGTCCAATCCGGACCATCCGTTTGTCGCTATTCTCGGCGGGGCAAAAGTTTCCGACAAAATTGAAGTAGTGCAGAATTTGATGAAGCTTGCAGACACTTTGCTGATCGGCGGTGCGATGGCTTACACCTTCCTGAAATCGCAAGGGCTGCCAATAGGGAAGTCGCTCGTCGAAAACGATAAACTTGATCTCGCTCGCGAATTGCTTGAAGACGCGCGCCGCAGCAATTTCCGCTTTGTGCTTCCAGTCGATCATGTGGTGGCGGAGTCTCCGAATTCAGCGGAAACGAGGGTCACGGATATCGCGCAGACCCCGGAAAACTTGATGGGTTTGGACATCGGCCCCAAGACCATCGCCTTGTTCAACGAGCAAATTACGGGCGCTCGCACAATCGTGTGGAACGGGCCGCTCGGAATTTTTGAGAAGCCCGCGTTTGCCCAGGGAACTTTGGCGATTGCGCGAGCCGTAGCGGCAGCATCGGCTGCGGGCGCCACTTCGATTGTCGGCGGTGGCGATTCGGTTGCGGCGATTGAGCACTCCGGCGTCGCCTCGAAAATCTCGCATATTTCCACAGGTGGCGGGGCTTCACTCGAATTTCTGGCTGGCGAAAAGCTTCCGGGTGTCGAAGCGCTTACAAATAAATCTGGCAACCAAAAGGATTTTTAATTGTCTCGCCGCGCAGTAATTGCTGGGAACTGGAAGATGTACAAAACGCGCGCCGAGACGCGACATTTTTTTGAGACGTTCAAACCCCTTGTCGCCGGCTCGCACCATTGCGACATTGTTATTGCACCGCCTTTCACCGCGCTCTCCGCTGCCATCGAGGCTGCCGCCGGAACCGCCATCACCATTGCGGCCCAGAACGCGCACTGGGAGCGGGAGGGCGCCTTCACCGGGGAAGTTTCCATGCCTATGCTGGTTGAAACAGGCTGCCGGGGCGTAATCATCGGGCATTCCGAGCGCCGCCAGTATTTCGGCGAAACCGACGAGTCGGTGAATCGTAAATTGAGGGCCGCTCTCCACGCCGGGCTTACGCCCATAGTTTGTGTGGGAGAATTAGCCGCCGAGCGCGACGCCAATCTCACGCACGCCGTTCTGAAGCGCCAGTTTGAAGGCGGCTTTGCCGCGTTGACCGATATGGAGTTCTCGCGTATTCTCTTAGCTTACGAGCCAGTGTGGGCTATCGGCACGGGGCGAACAGCTACGCCGGAAATTGCTGCGAGCGCCCACGGTTTTCTGCGCGAGTTAGCTGGAAAGCGATTTTCGCCAGAATCTGCCTCTGCGCTTCGAATCCTCTACGGTGGCAGCGTCAAGCCCGACAACATAAAAGGGTTGATGGCGCAGGAGGAAATCGATGGTGCGCTTGTGGGCGGAGCGAGCTTGGACCCAAAATCGTTTGCCGCAATCGTAAATTTCTAGCGCCGCTTTCATCAGAAGTTCGCGGCCGCAATAATGGAGTTGTGAATGTCGTCTTGGACTAAGTGGGGTTTATCGTTACTGGTCGCCATCGCCCTGATCTGGATCGGCTGGCGGATGACGTTTATTCTCGTGACTCTTCACGTGGCCGTTTGCTTCGTGCTGGTGATCGTCATCATGTTACAGAGTGGGTCGGCTGCTGACTTGGCCGGAGCATTTGGAGGTGCGGGAAGTCAAACCGCCTTCGGTCCTCGAGGAGCGGCGACTTTTCTTTCACGCGCCACTACTTGGTGCGCCATCGTATTCATGATGACCTCGCTCACGCTGTCGGTGAAGCGCGCCCCGTCAGAAGCTGCTGGAGTCCACTCTATTATGGAGGACACGCAGCATCCAGCGTCAAAGCCGGACAAACCCGCGGTTCCTAGTGGCGGACAGATACCGTTGACTCCGCCGGCGCAAGCGCCCGCGCAGCCTGCTGCACCACCAAAGAAGTAACGCACGTGGGATTTTGCTTGCGGATTCCTGAGCAAGCAGCGAAAGTATTTCAGATTTTTTAGAAGTAGCCCCAAATTGCGGCTGTGGCGGAATTGGCAGACGCACCAGCTTGAGGGGCTGGCGCTCGCAAGAGCGTGGTGGTTCGAATCCACTCAGCCGCACCAACACCTTGCACCGAAAAACGGACAGCCAAACGCAGTCCGTCCCATTGCGGATCGATCAAACAGTTTTTTCCAAGCGGACTGAAATTAGATTCTGTCGCGGTTATTGCGGGAAGGGTATTTCTGCAGCTAATCCCAGAAGTCGTCGCGATCCAGAAGTTCAACCCCAATTTGTCTGCGGCCGTCGCCATCGTACTTGCAATAAACCACGCGTGCCTGCGCGCGGCTACCTTTGTCTCTCCTGCATAGGACCACGGTGCCGCCCGCTTCGACTGCATGCCTGCAAACCAGTCCTGCGCCGTGACGGCTGGTGGTAACCGTCCAGGTTTCTTCTTCCCATGTGCGAGCGGGGTCTTCGCGTCTCAGCCAGACCGGCACTGACGAAGTGAGCCGGGGGCTACGCCTGATTCGTTTGCTCAATTCCGAAGCGCGCAAAAGGAACTCGAGCAGTTGTGTCTTGGTTTCTTTATCGACGTTATGAGGACCGTCAGAAATACGTTGAGCTTGTTCCACGCTGGAACTCAAGAATTTCCTGAAGGAAACAATTTCAGAATCGGCAGGCTCGCTTTTCAATCTGTCGTTGCGCGCTTCCAGTTCCTGAAAGCAAGCAGCCAGAAAATGCTCGGTGCAAAGCCGTTTGGCGTCAAAATCCGCAACGGCCGGCTCGCTACACGGGCCAGAGCTGCACACGGCTTCTTCAATTGTCTGCGGCAAGTTACTCGACTCTATTTGATTTTCCACCACGAGCCTCAGCAATCGAACACACTAGTATCTTACTTCTCTTTCGGCGCTTTTCCCATTCCCTTAGCAAGTTCTGAAATGGAACCACCGACGAATTCCAGATGGCTCCGGCTGTAACTGGCCAACTCGCTGGCGAAATGCTGGGAGGTTTCAGCCGCCTTTTCTTTTAGCGAGATTAGAGCCTTGTCCACAATCGGCTGGAAAGCCTCTCGGAATTGGCGTTCCGCATCCGCTGAATATTTCTGGCCCGACGCGCGAAGATTGTTCAGAGCGATTTGCGCAGCTTGCTTGCACTGTGATTCCAACTCCTCACGCGCGGAATCGAGCCTTTCTCTAATCGTCGCTTCAAACTGCTTTTCGAACCGAGCGCAGGTTTCTTCGATTCTCGCGGCCGATTTTTCTATCGATCGTTCGAGTGTCTTTTCCAACTCCTCTTTGCGCTTGCTCAAGTCCGATGAAACCTTCAGCGCATTGTCGATGCTCGGCGCCATTTGCTCTTTTAGGCGCGAAACGATACGCCCCACGCCTTCTTTGCGCGAAGCCTCGATCACGCCCTGTACGCGCTCGGCCGCTTTGGTTGCCAGGCCTTGCGAAGACTCCTCCAGTTCACGGCTGCGCTGTTCAACTCTCTCCAGCGCTTGTTGTACGTCCGTCTCAAGTTTCTTCTTCCACTGGCCGTAAAGAATTCGCGCGCTTTCCTGGCTCGCCTTATTTAATTGCCTGATGGATTGCTCGATCCACGGTCCTGCCTGGGACGCGCTTGCTTCAGACAGAACTTGCTTGGCCTCTTCGCGAAGCGTAGCGCGCAAGTCCACCAGGATAGCTGACGATTTTTCTCGAACGGCATGGGCAGCCGCTTCTGCGAGCATGCCTTCCATCTGCTGTTGAAAGTCGCCCATCAACTGGCCAACCGGCCGCGCCGCAGATGAAGCCGATTGCGGCAACTCGATGTGGCGGGCGTTGCCGCCTTTTCCGTGCTTGTCCTGCCCGGCGATTCCGCTGGGTTCCGGACGTGGCACGGCAAAAGGTTTGGACTTCGACGTATCCATCTCCAACGTGCGAGCGCCGCTGAAAGGCAGCCAATCTTGCGGCGGAGAATCGATGCCCCAAATATTGCCGGGAGATTCCAATTCCACGGCGGTCTGAAAGAGGCCGGCGGGATCCTTCGGACGGTCAACCCATTTCACACGTCCGCGCGCTGAAATCGGCGGAACATTCGGTTTTGAGTTTTTCAATTCGAGGACAACTAGCGCATTCGTCAAAACTTGGTGTTTAGACAAATACTTGAAGCCATGGCAGCTGATGGCCACAGTGGAAACTTCTTCGCTGTAGGGTCCTCGAAAGGAGTCCACTCCTTCCACCTTCAAAGGAATAGCATGTTCAACGCGGGTGCTACGCCGGACCGGCCGGAACGCAGCCGAGCTATTAGACATATTGGTCTCTCAGGACTGGAAATTTAGGATAAATCAGCCAGCGGAGAATGGCGGTTAATTCCACATTAGAATTTTCTAAGAGTTACTACCAGCGTAGTTGGTGGCCGCAGCTTTTCGTCCGATTTTTACCTCAATGCGGCACTTGCGCTATCATGATCGGAGTGAATCAGAAGGCACATCCACGTCGGGTCTTTTTGCTCTCTCCGATAAACGCCGCTGGCGTCCGCGCAAAGCTGATTACGAATGCAAAAGCGCAGTTTCCATTAGCGGTTCAGTTGCGCGAACAAGGTCTGCCGGTCGCCGAAGCCTTCAGCTTCATCAGCGGGCTTTATTTTCGTGGAAAAATCGCATACGCGAATGCTTTCGGCGAGGCTTCCTCAACGGCACCGAGCGCCTACGTCATCATGGCCGGACGCGGATTGATTCCTCCGGGCACAGTAGTAACACAAGGCGACCTTCGGAGACTTTCAACAGTCCCCATTGATCACCGCGACCCACGCTTTCGCGACCCTCTCGAACGTGACGCTCGTGCACTCTCCGAGACTGTTGGACCGGATTGCGAGATCGTGCTTCTCGGAAGCATCGCGACTCCGAAATACGTAGAACCTTTGCTCGGAGTTTTCGGCGAGCGTCTGCTTTTTCCGTCGGAATTTGTAGGGCGCGGAGATATGAGCCGTGGCGGCCTGATGCTGCGCTGCGCTCGTGAGAACATCCAGTTAACCTACGTACCGGTTGCCACCGCGGAACGCCACGGTCGCAGACCGCCTAAGCTCCCGAAGCCGCCACGGCGCAAAGCGCGTAGCTGAACTTCCCATCTGCACTTCGCTCCGCACTCACCGCCCCTAAGCACTTTTCATGGAACACGCGCGTAATCTTTCCCTTACAATCACTCTTGATATTCGGCTCCGCTTGTATATGATGCCGAATGAAATTTAAGATGCAATCCCATCGGGCGCTTCACGCGCGCGAGGCAACGGGAGCCAGATTGATGCGACTCAGCAATCGCAACAGCATGAGCGGTTCCGCAGCGACGGCAGCAATGCTGGCGGCTCTGATAGTGATCATGGTGGTTGCCACCGTGTACGTTTTCGTCGCCAATCCGTTTCCGTCCAGGCCGCCGACGACCATCACCAGCGTTGGCCAGCTCGTCGATCAGCAATATTTTCTCACCCTGTGCGTCACCGGCGTCGTTTTCATTCTTTCGCAGCTGGGACTTGCCTACGCCATATGGCGCTTCCGCGACCGCGGCCAGACTGCCCATTTCACGCGCGGAAGCAATACGCTGGAGATGATCTGGACCACCGCCACAATCGTCCTCTTCCTTGGACTTGGCTTGATGGGACGAAAAGCCTGGGCGGAAGTGCGATTCACACCTGCAGAACAGAACGCCGTGCAAGTGGAAGTTACCACCAACCAGTTCGTGTTCAATTTCCGCTATCCCGGCCCGGACGGAAAATTCGGCAGGCTCGATCCCAAGCAAGTTAGCGCTTCCACTGGGAATGCGCTGGGCATCGACGAAAACGATCCCGCCGGAAAAGACGACATTGTGGTGCCGACGCTAACGGTGCCGGTGGATCACCAAATCGAATTGCTTATCCGCTCACAAGACGTGATTCACAATTTTTATGTCCGCGAATTGCGTCTTCAGCAGGACTCTGTGCCGGGAATGGTTATTCCGATTCACTTCACCGCTAACCAAATCGGGCGCTACGAAATTATGTGCACCCAGCTATGCGGTCTAGGGCATTACCGTATGCGCAGTTTCCTTGACGTCGTCTCCGAAGCCGACTACCAGACTTTCTTGAAGCAGCAACAACAGGGCGCCGCCCAGTGAACCGGATCCATATGCCAGGAGGCCATGCATGAGTTCGCACGCCCACACAGGGCACGCGGTCGTAGTGGAGCCCAGCGGGTTCATCAGCAAATATATTTTCAGCATCGATCACAAAGTCATTGGCATTCAATATTTCCTGCTCGCGCTTACCGCCGTTTGCATCGGAATTGTTCTGTCGTTGTTAATGCGTTTTCATCTGGTGTATCCCGGAGCGCATCTACCGTTTGTGAGCGGCGGGATTATGACCCCCGAACAGTATATGGCGCTGGTTACGATGCACGGCACCATCATGGTGTTTTTCGTTTTAACCACCGCGCCGCAAGGCGGGTTCGGTAATTATTTTCTTCCCGTTCAAATCGGCGCGCCTGACATGGCCTTTCCGCGCTTGAACATGCTTTCCTTCTGGGTCACCTTCTTGGCATTTGTGGCCATCATTGCAGCGTTTGTGGTTCCAGGCGGCGCACCGATCAGCGGATGGACCGGCTACACGCCGCTCAGCGGCATGGGTGAAGTAACCGGGCCCGGCGAAGGTATGGGGCAGACGCTGTGGATAGTGAGCATCTCTCTTTTCTGCCTAGCGTCCCTTTTGGGCGCGTTGAATTTCATCGCCACCACTATTGATTTGCGTGCTCCGGGAATGACTCTTTTCCGCATGCCGCTCACTGTGTGGGGCTGGTTCGTGACCGCAATTCTCGGCTTGCTCGCTTTCGGCGTCCTCCTTGCCGGAGGAATTCTGCTGCTTCTCGATCGCTCTGCGGGCACAAGCTTCTTTCTTCCCGCAGGGCTCGTCGTAAACGATCAATTGCAGCCTCACAGTGGTGGCTCGCCGCTACTTTGGCAGCATCTCTTCTGGTTTTTCGGTCACCCCGAGGTTTACATCGCGATTTTGCCCGGCATGGGAGTCGCTTCGCATATTCTCTCCACCTTTGCGCGCAAGCCCGTATACGGATACCGCGCCATGGCCATGGCGATCTGCGCTATCGGTTTCCTGGGCTTTATGGTTTGGGGACACCATATGTTCCTCAGCGGCATGAGCCCCTATTCCGGTTTTGCGTTCTCTGTGTTGACGATGTCCATCGGCGTTCCTTCCGCGATCAAGACCTTCAACTGGATCGGTACTCTTTGGGGCGGCAAGATTCAGTTCAAATCGCCGATGCTCTTTGCGTTGGGCTTCGTGTCGCTGTTCGTCAGCGGCGGTCTTTCCGGCTTATTCCTCGCTCAACCGGCTGTGGACAATATGCTCCACGCTACATATTACGTAGTCGCGCACTTCCATTTGGTGATGGGCGTAGCTGCCATCTTCGGGATTTTCGCCGCCACATATTTCTGGTTCCCCAAAATGTTTGGCCGCATGATGAGCGAACCTCTGGGCAAACTTCACTTCTGGTTCACGTTTGTGGGAGCCTACTGCATCTTCATGCCTATGCATTTTGTCGGCCTCGCAGGCGGGATTCGCCGCTACGCGGATGCCACGGGCACCACCTACGCTGCTGCTCTGCAACCCGTGCATGTGTTTATGACTTATGCCGCATTCATCACCGGAGCGGCGCAACTTATTTTCATTTTCAATTTTTTCTGGAGCCTCAAGAGCGGCGCGATAGCCGGCAAGAATCCTTGGAACGCCACCACCCTTGAATGGATCACAGACTCGCCGCCGGCCATCGACAATTTTGGCGGCCATTACCCCAGCGTGTATCGCGGGCCTTATGAATTCAGCGTTCCGGGTTACAAACAGGATTTCATCCCGCAGGATCTGACGCCGCAGCAAGCGGCGCTTTTGAAGTAGCAGCCAATTAATGCAGGAGTGATGATGCCAGGCAGCACCGTTGAAGAAGTCGAACTGATCGGAACCGGCAAAGGCGGAGGCGGGACTCCGGCCGGCGACGATGGTGGCTTCGGCGGCGGCGACGAATGGAGAGGGCCCTCGGGTTCTGCTCGCGTGCCACAACGCGCTTACGTGACCGGAATGGTCATTGCGCTTGGCGGCATCCTGATGTTTTTCATGGCGCTGGTGAGCGCCTACATTGTCCGCAAGGACATGCCGAACAGTGCCTGGGTGCAGCTCAATGTCCCGCGCGTTCTTTGGCTGAACACCTTGATTCTAATTGCAAGCAGCTTCACGCTTGCTCGCTCCCGCGGGCGTTTGCTCGCCGACGATCTACCCGGCTTTCGCCATTGGTGGAGCGTCACCACAATTCTGGGAATTTTCTTTCTGATCGGCCAGGTGATCGCCTGGCGCCAACTCGCTGCCGCTGGACTTTTTCTCGCAACCAATCCTGCCAGCAGTTTTTTTTACGTGTTCACGGCCGCGCATGGTCTCCACCTTCTCGGTGGCGTCTTGGCTCTGCTCTACATAGCTTTCCGGCCGACGCACCGGCTTACGCGCGGGACGGCCACCGAAATTGTTTCGATGTACTGGCATTTCATGGACGGACTTTGGGTTTTTTTGTTCTTACTTCTCCTTCTGGGACGGTGAAAAGTGAGTGAGACGGAATTCGAAGGCATAGTTGAATCGCCCTGGTCAGGAGGCGGCTCTCCGTTTGCCATCAACTCCAAAAAGTTGGGGATGTGGCTATTCATTATTTCTGATTCGCTGACTTTTTCTGCACTGCTCGTCAGCTACGCCTACGTTCGCCTGGAGACCCCAGACTGGCCCCGGCCGTTTGAAATCTGGCCGGCCATTGCCAAGTCGTCGTTCATGACCTTTGTGCTGCTCTCCAGCAGCTTGACCATGGTGCTGGGCGTTAACTCTGCCTTCAAGGGCGACCGCAAGAAAACTGTGCGCTACCTGATTGCCACAATCATTTGCGGAATTGCTTTCGTGCTGATTCACGCCACGGAATGGGTAACGCTGTTCGGCGAGGGTGTAACGCCTCGGAGCAATCCTTGGGGTGTGCCGTTATTCGGCGGTACGTTTTTTGGTCTCACCGGCCTCCACATGGTTCACGTAACGATTGGCGTCGTATACCTCGCCATCATTGCCTGGGGATTCGGAAAAGGGAAGTACACGGCAGAGCACGTGGAAGTAAGCGGCCTTTACTGGCATTTCGTTGACCTTGTTTGGATGTTTATTTTCCCCATGGTTTATTTGCTGAGCGTGAATCCGAAGTAACCAGGAGAGTCAATGAGCGCGCACGGACACGCCGAACTTACGCACGAGCACTCCGTAGGCACCACCAGACTCTTCTCTATCGTCTGGATCTGGTTGCTGCTGCTGACGGCTCTCGAAGTTTTTCTCGCCTACGAGAGGCTGGAAGTTCACTTGATGATTACGATTTTGGTCGGGCTATCGCTGATCAAAGCCGCCTTAATCATGAGTTACTTCATGCACTTGCGCTTCGAGCGCCTGGGACTATTTTTGCTGCTCGTTCCCGCCATGGCATTCTGCATTTGCATGATGCTGATCATGTTCTTCCCGGATAGCATCCGGTTGATGGACCTGCGACCGCACTAGAGTTAAGGGATCTTTGTGGGTCGTGGGCTTTAGCCACGACATAAACGCACTAAGCAGAATCGGCTTTAGCCGCTGAAGTTCCGCTTTTATCGCGGCGAAACAGCGGTCGCACTATTCGGCGATTTGGCAAGCATATGACGAGAAACCTTACAATTCGCTCCGCGGTGTTTCTAGTTTTCAGTTTTATCGCGCTCCTGGTGTCCTTCGCGCCCTCCGCAGCTGCCCAAGGCTGCGCCATGTGCTACCAAAACGCTTCCGCCTCAGGCCCGCAGGGCGCACAGGCGCTTCGCCACGGTATCTTGATCCTTTTGTTTCCCACTCTGGCGCTCTTTACCGGTATTTTCGGACTCATTTACCACCGCCGGAACGTCTCGCGCTGAGCCGCGAGCGATGTTTTCCAATCGCACGGACTGGAACCTCAAACCCAATGGTCTAAGCGAAGCCCTCGCCGGGCATCGCGCGGCAGGCAAGCCTCTGCTCGACCTCACTGTTTCCAACCCTGCTGAATGTGGTTTCGATTGCGATCAGCAAGCGATTTTACAAGCTCTCGCGAATCCAAGCTCTCTTTCCTACGACCCCAGTCCCAAGGGGCTCCTGGCGGCGCGGGAAGCGGTCGCCAAATATTATTCGGCGCGCGAAATCATCGTTCCGGTGGAAGACATAATCCTCACGATCAGCACCAGCGAAGCGTATTCGTTCGCGTTTCGCGCTCTTTGCAATCCAGGCGACGAACTACTGATTCCGGAACCCAGTTATCCCCTGTTCAGCTTCCTGGCGGATATTCATGACGTTAAGCTCGTCGGATACCCGCTGCTGTATGACCACGGATGGCAATTTGATTTTCACGCGCTCACACAAGCGATCACGTCTCGCTCGCGGGGAATCATTATCGTCAATCCCAACAATCCCACTGGAAATTTCTGCAAAGCCGGCGAGATAGAGAAATTGAATGAAATTTGCTCGTCCCGCCAAATGGCCATAATTGCCGACGAGGTATTTTTGGATTTCCATCTCCACACGGCGCGGCCTCGGAGTTTCGCGACAAATGCCGCGAGCCTGACCTTCTCCATGAGCGGCCTATCCAAGATCTCCGGTCTGCCTCAAATGAAAGCAGCCTGGCTCATTACAAGCGGCCCGCAGCAATTAAAATCTCAGGCACTTTCTCGCCTTGAAGTGATTGCCGATACCTTCCTGTCGATGAATACTCCAGTCCAACTTGCTATCCCGCGTTTTCTGGACCTTCGCCACGATTTTCAAAAGCAATTAATGGCGCGAGTGCGCAGAAACCTGGCAGAGCTCGACGTGCAGTTGGCGGCGCAAAGTTCGTGTGCGCGGCTGGAAGTGGAAGGAGGCTGGTACGCCATACTTCGTGTTCCGGTCACTCGCACGGACGAGGATTTAGCCATCGATCTCTTGACCCACCAAGGGACTTACGTACATCCCGGCCACTTTTATGATTTCCCAACGGATGGATTCCTGATTGTCAGCCTGATTACGCCGGCGGACGATTTTGATGAGGGAATAAAACGAGTTCTCTCGGTATTCTAGGTTCTCGAAAAATCCATTTTGTGCTTTCACTGCCCGGCGAGATCTGAGTCCTTAAAACTATGACCGCAGGCGCCCTGGCGGGTCCGCCGTTACGGGAGTTTCGAGCTTCAACTCCGGCCCTTCATGATCGGGAAGCTTCGAAGGAGGCAGTTGCGGGATCCCAACTCCCCGATTCATTTCCAAATGTTCCTTCGCGCAGCGCGGACAGTATCCCTTTCCTGTTTCGTCATCGCGCTGGCTGGCCAACTCGTAACATTCGCAAATACAGTCGCAATATCCGGTTGTGGACGCAGTCTTGATCGGAATCAACGTCATTCGCAATTCCTCCGTCGCAGGATACTACCCGGTAGTTTTACGTGGCGCAAGGTAGGAACATCAGGAAAATGGCACGCGGGTCGAGTTCTTAAACGTGTTCGAGTTGCGCCAGCCGGAATGGGTCGCCCACCTTGTCGTGCAGTTCCAGCCACACGCTATCCGGCTGCGACAAAAATACTTCCACCACCCGTGGATCAAACTGCCGGCCGGAGTACCGGCGAATTTCCTCGCGCGCCACAGTAATGGGCATAGCCTTGCGATACGGACGGTCGGAAATCATTGCATCGAGCGTGTCGGCAACCGCAAATATTCTCGCGCCTAACGGGATCTGTTCTCCCTTTAGTCCACGCGGATACCCCGAACCGTCATAACATTCCTGGTGTGTCAACACGATCTCTGCTGCATCTTTCAGGAAGGGAATTCGCTTCAGCACCGCGAATCCGATCCCGCAGTGCGTCCGCATAATTTCGCGCTCCTCGGCAGTCAACGGGCCGGGTTTCCGCAGAATGCTGTCAGGAATACCCATTTTGCCTATATCGTGCAAAAAAGCGCCGCGCGCAATGTGCCGCATCAGCCCTTTATCCACGCCCATAAGCCTGGCCATGGTTATGGTGAACGCCGTCACACGCTGGCAGTGACCCTCGGTCTCGGCGTCCTTCGCGTCCAAAGCGCCGCCCAGCGCTTCCAGCGTGTAATCGTAGGATTGTTCCAAGTCCTGAAGAGCGATCGAAAGCTGCTGAGTGCGCTCTGCCACCAAATGTTCCAAATCGCTTTGATACGTCCGGTTTTCGAGCACCAACTGGCGGTGCTCCAACGCGCGCCGTACGCTCAAGTGCAACTGGTCCTTCTCGAACGGTTTTAAGATGTAGTCGTAAGCCCCGGCGCGAATAGCCTCCAGCGCAATGGAAATGTCGTGCATGGCCGTAACCATGATCACCGGCACGTCCGGGTCTTGCGCGCGCAATTCGGATAGCAATCGGATGCCGTCCATCTCCGGCATCACAATGTCGCTAAGTACTAAATCGAACGAATCGTTTCCGAAAGCCTCGAGAGCGATCAGTCCGTTCGCGCACACCGTGCAGCGGTAGCCCTGCGCGTCGAGCAGCGTTGAGACTACCTCGCGAATGGCTTCTTCGTCGTCTACTACCAGGATTTTTTCTCGTTCCACGGCCCACTCCGGGATATGTCCTTCCTGAGTATAGTCCACGCCAAATCGCAGCTGACCTGCGTTGTTAAGGGAGAGTGCTAGTTTGCGCAATGCCTTGGGTTGGGCTCGTTGCGGGGAATTTAGCCGTTCAGCGGCGGTTCCAATTGCTTCATCGCGTTTTCGGCATAGGCCGATAGATTCGCGACCAAATTCGTCAGATGAACCAGCGGCCCGGTCGAAAGCGGCCTTCCGGCGGCAGTCCATCTCGAAGCAGCGCGATAAAGAATTCGAAAACGAAACCTGACCCATGCGCGGAATGCTCTATCTCGTTTCGACGATTCTGGAGCGAGCGAAGTCACCACCACGGCAAGCCGTTCGATTCTCGCAAAATCCGCAGCTACACCACTTAGAAAACGCGCCACAACCTGGCGGCGCTCTTCCCGCCACATTCGTTCCATTTCCTCGGAGGTCCGGCGCCTGACGTAGCGAGTATCGGTAGATGCTAGGGATTGCCGCAACTGGGGCAAGTGTTGGGAGTGCAACGGAAGCAGGTCCTCTATGTTATTTATGAGTCGAGCTAATTTTTCCTCCGCCAAGGGTTTACTCGCTTGGCGACCCAAGCCGAAAAGTAAACCCACAGCCGCGCCCGCACACAGGAGCAGAAACGTATTCATGCGCCAGCCGGTCGACCCCCTGAGCGTATTCTGTGGGTACGCCTGCTCGCGTTTAGAGCGCAACCGGTTCCAGGCTGAATTATCTCCGGTATTAGCGAAATCATAGCACCTCAGGCGCCTCCACTAGTTACCGAAATGATGTTGACTTATAATACTACAGAAGGTTAGCATTCCCATGGCTTCAGGGAGTTGCTGTGGAGTCACTCGAGCGTTTTGCGCAGAACCGGCGCATCATCGAACAATTTGCCGCGCACTGGCTGGCTGGCGTTCCCACCGACCTGGAACGGCTCCATCATGTCGCAATTCTTCGGGACGTTTCGACTGGCAGGTACTCTCACGAAGGCCTTCGCGGAACTTTCTCCGAGCCGGCCATCCACCAGGCCTTGTTGTATTGCCACGAGGAGCTCTTCGATAAAGTTTTGGAAAAAACGCTTCAAGACCAGGAACACGATTTCCGCACGGTGTTGTCCAGCATCGACTCTCCTGCTTTCGAGATTGCCAGCCGATGGCTCGAACTCGAGCATTACCGCACATTTGTGCCCCTCGGCACGCCTGTCTACCTTCGAGACTTGTTCTTCTCCAACACTCGTGTAATCCTAAATTTGATCGCTTCCGAGCGTGCCTTGGTTTCCACCGCAGCCTAGACTTCTGCTTCGCTAACCATATACTTGCGCCTCCGTCAGAAAGCTTGAGGGAAACCTGTTACTCTGCATCGTCATCCAATTTCCTGAGCCCGTGGTCGGCCAATTTGCCGGAGGTGGAAAGTGAAGCAGCTCGCCGTTGTGTTATTCGTGTTTTCGATCGGAGCTTTGACGGCTGCACAACGCTCCACCTCGCCGCAGTCCGCGCTGCCTACCCAAACGGTTCCTCCCCCACAAGTTGCCGCACCTTCCAATCCGGAGTTTCTGAAAGCCGCCGATGAAGTGCTCAAGCAAATGAGCGAGCTTCTGGACTTGCCAATCAAAGAACCGCTCAAGAAGAGTCTTCGGTCGAAACAGGAAATTCGTGACTACCTCATTCGCGAAGAAAAAGAAGACAGGACAGATCAAGAACGCTACGCCGACTCAAAGACGCTGCAAGCATTCGGATTGATTCCAAAAGATTTTCCGCTGGATGCTTTCATGCTCGACGTTCTTACCGACCAGGTTGCCGGCTTATACGATCCGAAGTCGAAGGAATTTTATATCGCTGATTGGATTCCCGCGGACGAGCAACGCGAAGTGATGTCTCACGAATTGACCCACGCGTTGGAGGATCAGTCATTCCACATCGATCCCTGGATTAAAGCTGCGCGGCCCAACGACGACGCCGAACTTGCGCGTGAGGCGGTCAGCGAAGGCTCTGCGCTTGCGGCCATGGTCGACTACACCATGCGGGATCAGAGCGTTGGCGTCCGCGATCTGCCTGACGTCTCACTGATTATCCGTTCCGGCGCTGTCGCAGAAATGGACAAAGATCCCAAGCTTTCCAAGGCCCCTGGCTACATTCGTGACGAATTGCTTTTCCCGTATCTCGCCGGCACCGGATTTTCGCAGCAGTTTCTGAAAGCTCATTCAGGCTGGAAGGATCTGCACCTGATTTTCCAGAACCCTCCCGTTTCCACCCAGCAGATAATCCATCCGGATTTGTATCTGTCCAATGTGAAGCCCGAAGCCGTCGCTCTGCCGGACTGGAAGAATCTTGCGCCGGACGATTGGAAGCTTCTGGAAGAAAACGTTTTGGGTGAGTTTGGCCTCGGTGAAGTTCTGAAACAATTTCTTGGCCAGCAGCGCGCGGACATGATCTCCTCGGCCTGGAAGGGTGACCGCTATGCGTTGTTCGAAAGCGCCAAGAGCAAGAATATTTCGTTGGTATTCCGCATTGGGCTGGACAATCCCGAGGACGCAGCTCGTTTTTTTGGCCAATACAGCGAATTGCTCGAGCTGAAGCATGCCGATCGCAAGGAACTCTATCGCCGGCCAAATTTCTTTCAGTTTCAAACGGAGGCGGGCGGAGTCTTTCTGCACTGCGCTGCAACTACTTGTTTGATTGTGGAAAATGCCGCTCGCGAGACGTTCGAGAATATCAATCGCGCCGCGGCGTTACCGGCCGCTCCGTCGCCCAGCGCTGCGGATGCCAAACCCCCGCAGTCGATCACGTCTCTTCAGCCTCCGCGAGAACCTGGTTTTTCAAATTCTAGGATCAGCGAACATCAAAATTTCGCAGGCCCAGTTGTGACGGCTCTTAATCGTTGAGCGAAGTTCCGGCCGGATCGGTCCGGTGAATTACCATCATGGTCTGGTCGTCGGCCTGCCGGGTTTCCGACGAAAAGCTGTTCACATCCTTCAAACACGCCGCCAGTAGTTCCTGTGGTTTCCACCCGTGGCGTTCGCCGGCCACGCGCATAATCCGGTTCAGCCCGTATTCTTCTCCATTTTTGTTTGCCGCTTCCAAAATTCCATCCGTGTATAAGACGATGCTGTCGCCGGGGCCCAACTTCACCCGGTCAATCGTGTAGCTGCTTTTCGCGAACATTCCAAGCGGAAGCCCGGTTGACGAAATCTTTCGTACACCGTTTTTTTCGAGGACTAGCGCTGGGAAATGCCCCGCGCTTGCAATCTCAACATCGCCCGAGGCGCCTACGCGGCCGCAAATAAGCGTAGCGTATTGCCCAGCGATCGTACTCTCGCAGAAAACGTGATTCGCTCTTTCCAGCAGCCCGTCGAGTTCCAGGCCCACACCGGAAAGGGACCGAAACATCGCGTGCAAATGCGTCATTAAGAGCGAAGCCGCCACGCCTTTCCCGGCCACGTCTCCGAACAGAAAAACAAGTTTACCGTCTCCGTTCGCCGGAAAAATCAGATCGCAATAATCGCCGCTTACCAGGCCTGCCGGTTTGTATTTGTAATGAATGCGCCAATCGTTGAACCGCGCGTTCTCGTCCGGAAGCAATCCGCGCTGAATTTTTGCGGCCAACTCCATATCCCGCTCCAGCGCGCGTTGCTCGCCGCTGCTTAGATGGTCGAGGCAAAACCGCACCAGCGGATCGGACAATAGGCGGTCCTTCTCCACCGTATCGTTACAGGTCGGGCAAATTCCATAGGTCCCATCTTCCATTCTTTGCAGCGCGGAATTCACTTCGCTCAACGCATCCATGAACGGCGCTGACGGAGCCTCCGGCGTCGCTGACGAAATTGCCAAAGTTATTTCTTCCCGCCTTTTCTCAAGCTGTTCCCGAATGTAGGGATCAGTCACTCCGGGCATGATTAGTTCCTCCACTTCAGAGGTTCGTTCAAGTTTCGCGGTACCGCTATCCGATTCGTGCATGGGAAGGCCTCACTCTATGTGTCCCATTAGATTCGCGAACGGGAGCCTCGGATTCCGCTACTATCGATTTCAACGGCAGATTTCCCGCTTTTCGCTCG
>Ga0185299_10004551_pt1 | contig 16632 bp, 13 predicted proteins | sample PaiPotPPA55metaG_FD_128002 | JGI IMG/M metagenome (GOLD analysis project Ga0185299, IMG submission 128002) | Iron sulfur acid spring bacterial and archeal communities from Banff, Canada, to study Microbial Dark Matter (Phase II) - Paint Pots PPA... ...
ACAAGTCGAGCAAAGTGCATCTGAAGCGGCTGCCCACGCGCGGAAAACTGGTGGTGCAAGGCCCGGGCGAGAACGCCGGGGTGGTGGATATCGGCGACGGGTTGGTCGCGGCGTTCAAAATCGAATCGCACAATCATCCGAGTTATGTGGAACCATTTCAGGGTGCAACTACAGGCGTTGGCGGGATCTTGCGCGATATTTTCACGATGGGCGCGCGGCCGGTGGCCGTGCTCGATTCGCTGCGATTTGGGCCGATCGCCGCTGGCAACGGGGTAAGCGAAGAGGAAGCCGCAAAGAATCGACGCGTTCTCGATGGAGTGATTCGGGGCGTTGCGCACTATGGAAATTGTTTTGGCGTGCCCACCGTGGGCGGTGAGGTTGCATTCGAGCCTTGTTATTCGCAAAACCCGTTGGTCAATGCGCTGGCGCTCGGGATTGCCAAGAAAGAAGATTTATTTTTCGCCAAGGCGCGCGGAACTGGGAATCCGGTGATTTATGTCGGTGCCAAGACAGGGCGGGATGGTATTCACGGCGCTTCGCTGCTTGCGTCCGCGGAGTTTACGGAAGAATCGCAGCAGAAGCGACCCAATGTGCAGGTTGGCGACCCCTTCATGGAAAAGCTGCTCCTCGAGGCCTGCCTAGAAGCGATGCAGACGGGTGCGGTGGTTGCGATTCAGGACATGGGCGCGGCGGGGCTGACCTGCTCTACGACGGAAATGGCTTCGCGCGGCGGTACCGGCATCGAGATCGATCTGGCGAAGGTACCACAGCGCGAATCGGGCATGACGCCGTACGAGATCATGCTCAGCGAATCGCAGGAGCGCATGCTCCTGGTTGCGGAGGATGGCCGCGAGCGCGAAGTTCTGGACGTGTTCAAGAAGTGGGGACTCGACGCTGTGGTTGTTGGCGAGGTGACTGACGGCGGACTGTTGCGCGTCAGAGACCGCGGCAAGTTGGCGGCGGAAATTCCGGCGCATCCGCTGGCGGAAGAAGGGCCGGTGTATCAGCGGCCGATTGCGCAGCCGCAGCCGCGCAAGGAAACAGCGTCGGACTGGTTTTCTTTTTCAGCCGAGGGCACAAACCTCACCGAGAATTTTACAAAGCTGCTAGGTTCGCCTGCGATCGCGTCGAAGCGATGGATCACGGAGCAATACGACACATCGGTACGCACCAATACGCTTGCGGGACCTGGCGCGAGTGATGCGGCCGTGATTCGCATCAAGGATCCTCAGACGGGTGAAGTGAAGCGGGCGCTGGCTCTTGCGACGGACGGCAACGGCCGCTGGTGCGAGTTGAATCCGCGCGTCGGTGCTATGCATGCGGTGGCGGAAGCGGCTCGCAATGTGGCTGCAAGCGGCGCGCGTCCTATGGCTGCGACGAATTGCCTGAATTTCGGGAGCCCGGAAAAACCTTCGGTCATGTGGCAATTCAGCGAAGCGATTGACGGCTTGACCGTTGCTTGCAATGAGTTGGGGACGCCGATTACGGGCGGGAATGTCAGCTTCTACAATGAGACGCTGGGGAAATCGATTTATCCGACGCCGGTGATTGGGGTGCTGGGGATTCTGGAAGACGCTTCGCGGGTGCTGAAGATCGGTTTTCGCGAAGAAGGCGATGTGATTGTCCTGCTCGAAGGATCGACCTCGGTGGCTGGGGCGCAGCATGCAGCGACCCTACAAGGTATCCAGCAGGAGTTCTCTTCAAGCGAATACTCGAAGACGATTGCGGGCATTGTTGCTGGGGAGCCGCCGGCGATTGATCTGGGGGCCGAAAAGCGCTTGCAGGAGTGTTTAGTGTCGCTCGCGACTCGCGGAGTGGTGCGTTCGGCGCACGACGTGAGCGACGGCGGCATCGCTGTTACTTTGGCCGAATCGTGCTTTGCGGCTGCCTCGCAAGGTGCGACGGCGCAACTGGGGGCCAAGGTGAACCTGCCTGAGGAAGCTTCGCCAGCCGAATACGCGCTCTTTGGCGAACGCGGCGCGCGCGCCATGGTATCTGTCCCACCAAGTTCGCTTGCCGCCGTTCTCGAGACTGCGAGACAATGTGGAGTGACGGCGAAGCAAATTGGGCAGGTCATCCGCGGCGGTGCTTTTCGCATCGAATATAAGGGGAGCGCGGTGATCGAGAGTTCCGTCTCCAAGTTACACGACACCTGGGCTCATTCGTTGGAACGCGCACTCAAGGCTAGCTGATCTTCGTTCGAATGGGCGCGGTCAAAAGGAAATGACGCAAAAGCTCGCTTACGCCGACGACCGTTTTCACGACGAATGTGGTGTGTTCGGCGTGTTTGGGCATGAAGAGGCGTCGAAGTTGACCTATCTGGGGTTGTACGCGCTGCAGCATCGCGGCCAGGAGTCGGCTGGAATCGTTTCCAGCGACGGCACGGAACTGCACCTACACCGCGCGATGGGCGAAGTCGAAGAGATTTTTACACCACCGGTGTTGACCAATCTTCCGGGCAATCTAGCGATTGGCCACACACGCTATTCCACGGCGGGCGACAAGGCGTTGCTGAACGCACAGCCCATCATGATCGATTGCAACAAGGGCAAAGTGGCGCTGGGGCACAACGGCAATCTTACAAATGCCGCGGAGTGGCGCCGCAAGCTGGAGCATCGCGGCTCAATTTTCCAGACGAACAGCGACACGGAAGTGATCGTGCATTTGTTGGCGCGGTCGCAAGCGCGGAACCTCACCGGCGCGCTTGGCGACGCATTGAATCAAGTGGAAGGCGCGTACTCGTTGCTGGTGCTGACGACGGACGAGTTGATCGCGGTGCGCGACCCGCGCGGTTTTCGCCCCTTAAGTCTCGGCAAGCTCGGCGATGCCTGGATGGTGGCATCGGAAACCTGCGCCTTCGATCTTCTTAACGGTCAATACGTGAGAGAAATCGAGCCCGGCGAAATGGTGCGCATCTCGCGATCGGGCATCGAGTCCATTCATTTCGCGCCGGAGAAGCCGCTCCAGCAATGCATTTTCGAGCATGTTTATTTCGCGCGGCCGGACAGCATTATTTTTGGCCGCTCGGTGAACGAAAGCCGCGAAGCGCTCGGCCGCACGCTGGCGAAAGAACATCCCGTAAATGCCGATATCGTTGTGCCGGTGCCTGACTCGGGAGTGCCCGCGGCTGTGGGTTTCGCGCTGGAGTCCGGCATTCCATTTCGCATGGGACTGATCCGCAATCACTACATTGGGCGTACGTTTATCGAGCCGTCGCAGGCCATCCGCAATTTTGGCGTGAAGCTGAAGCTGAATCCGATTCGCAGCCTGATTGAGGGCAAGCGAGTCGTCCTGGTGGACGATTCCATTGTGCGCGGCACCACCAGTCGCAAGATCGTACGCATGGTACGCGAGTCTGGCGCAACGGAAGTGCACATGCGCATCAGTTGCCCGCCTACAATTTCGCCGTGTTATTACGGGGTGGATACGCCCACACGCGAAGAGTTGATCGCGTCTTCGAGCACTCCGGAAGAAATCTGCAAGTACATCGGAGCGGATTCGCTCGGATACGTTTCGCTCGCCGGATTGAGACAAGCAGTAAGTGACACAAAGGGCAGCTATTGCACCTCTTGTTACACGGGCGTGTATCCCACGGACTTGGTGCAACTGGAAGTGCGCAATGGCATTGCGAGCAGCAAAACAGGTGACGCGATGAATGGCAACGCTAGTGAAGGCTCCAACGAGCATCCCGTAACGGTGGAACATGAAAGCTGAAATGAAAGCTGAAATGAAGGCTGACGCGAAAAGCGAAGTCAAAGCAGACGCCAAGCGCAACAAAGAGGCTGCGCCCCATGTGCCGGTGCGGCAAAAAGTGCAGCGGGAGATCATCGCGTGGTTTTGGGTGGCGCTAGTCTTTTTGCTGATTAACGGCACCATTGGCCAGGCGCGCGTGATTCCCTCCGGCTCGATGGAAAACACTCTGCTAATCGGCGATCACTTGATCATGAGCCGTATCGGCTACGACGCCGGTGTGCCGTTTACGAATTGGCACGTGCCTCTGTGGCGCAATCCGCATAGGCAGCAAGTCATCATCTTTAAGCCCCCATTTGCGCCAGACACGCCGGACTACGTCAAGCGCGTCATTGGCCTGCCGGGAGACACCATTGAGATCCACGACGGCGCCGTGTGGGTGAATGGTCAGAAGCTGAAAGAAAACTACACCATCGGCCGCACCGACCCTTACGACTTCAAGCAACCGCTCAAGGTCCCGGAAAACTGTTATTTTGTGATGGGCGATAACCGCGGGAACTCGTACGACAGCCGCTTCTGGGGTCCAGTGCCGCGCAACGACATTATCGGCACGCCGGTGATGATATATATGTCGCTCGACGTTCCCCCCGACGCTTGGGAGCCGGGGCAGATTCGCGAGCGTTTCTTTGCGTACGCGAACGCGCTAGTGCATCCGGGCCTGGTGCGCTGGAAGAGATTGTTCCGGACTTTTTAGGCTTACTGTCCCCGGCAAAACGAAGCAGGTGTTGCCGACCCTGCCCGGCGGCACGCAAGTATTCTCCCGAAAGAGAACGATAGGAACTTTCGTGCGCGCGTACGACAGAAGAACGCTCATAGGACCTCAATGAAATACGCCGATGCGGGAGTGGACATCGCCGTTGCCGACGCTGCGAAGCAGCGCATCCGTCACCATGCGAGCAGGACGTTTACGCCGGGCGTACTCGGTGGAATTGGCGGATTTGGCGCGCTGTTCGCTTTGGACAGTAAGAGATGGAAGGAGCCGGTACTCGTTTCCAGCGCGGACGGAGTCGGCACAAAACTTAAAGTGGCGATGGCTACGGGCGTGCACTCCACCGTCGGCGGAGATTTGGTCAATCACTGCATCAACGACATTCTGGTGCAAGGCGCGGAGCCGTTGTTTTTTCTGGATTATTTGGCGATGGGCAAGCTCGATGAGGATGTTGTCGAGCAGCTCGTCGACGGCATGAGCCGCGCATGCCGCAAGGCTGGGTGCGCGCTTATCGGAGGAGAAACCGCGGAGATGCCTGGCTTTTATCCTCCGGGCGAATACGATCTTGCGGGCTTCATTGTGGGAGCTGTGGAGCGCAAGAAACTTCTCAACGGAAAAGGTGTGAAACCGGGCGATGCGCTTATAGCGCTGCCTTCCGCCGGCTTGCATACGAATGGGTATTCGCTCGCGCGCAAGCTGGTATTTGAGATTGCCAAGCTCAAGCCGGACACTTACGTAGCGGAAATCGGGAATAAGATTGGCGCCGAGCTGCTGAAGCCGCATCTTTGCTATGCGCCGGCGCTGAAAAATATCGTTGCGCGCGGCTGGGTTTCCGCGCTGGCGCATATTACGGGCGGGGGCATTCCTGGGAATTTGCCTCGCGTTCTGCCTTCAGGCGTGCGAGCCGAAATCGATTTGGCCGCGTGGCCGGTTCCGCCGATCTTCAAGTATCTTGCGAAACTGGGGAAAATTGAGTCAGATGAGCTGCTGCAATCGTTCAATATGGGCGTCGGTATGATTCTGGTTGTGCCGCCGGGGAATGTAGCGTCTGTGGAAGCGGATTTGAAGCGGCGCCGTGAGAAATTTGTTCGGATTGGCCGGATCGAGCGCGGAGATTCCGGCAAGGCGCGGGTTAAATTTTCGGGGTCGCTCGGTTTGTAGCCGCGCGTTTTCTGCGTGTTGGTGAGAGCAGTTCGCCTTCAATTCAACCCATACACGGCTCAACGCATACGTGGGCCAGGTTTGTAGCGCGCTAGCGGCGGCGAGATTTCTTTTTCTTCGCTTTCGATTTTGTACGCGGTCGGGCACTCTTGCTCGAATGTTCCGTGCTGGCTAGTTCGCGGCGTTTGCGCGCAGCCCAGCGCGGTTTGTTGACCTGACGGCCGCGGGCGATGCCCAACCCTTCGGGCGGAACATTCTCCGTGATCGTGGAACCGGCAGCCACGTAGGCGCCATCGCCGATTCGCACGGGTGCCACCAATGTGGTGTCGCTGCCAATGAAAACACCGCGGCCGATGTTCGTGGGGTGCTTTCCGAACCCATCATAATTGCAGGTTATCGTACCGGCCCCGATGTTCGTCTTTGGGCCAACGTGCGCGTCGCCGAGGTAGGTGAGGTGGGGGACCTTCGTGCCTTCGCCAATGACGGACTTCTTCATTTCCACAAAGTTTCCGGCGCGCGCGCCGTTTTTGAGGTGCGTCCCTGGACGCAAGCGGGCGAACGGTCCGATGACGGCGTTGTCGTCGAGGCGGCTCTGCACCGCGACACAGTGCGGTTCGACCAAGACGTCGTCGCCTAGGATCATGTCGCTGAGCACGCTGCCGGTACGAATCGTGCAGCGCTGGCCAATTTTGGTTTTGCCGAGCAACTGCACGCAGGGCTCGAGCGCTGTGTCTTCGCCAGCTGTCACGTCCTGATCGATCAAGACGGTTTCCGGCAATTGGATGCTGACTCCGTTGTTCATCAAGTCAGCGCGCTTGCGCTCACGGAAAATACGGTCAACCTCGGCAAGATCGGCGCGCGTGTTGCAACCCAAGGCTTCCCGAGGATCGGCGGCCACATGCGCCAGCACCGTTTCATTCTTGGCGGCGAGCGCAGCAATCGCATCGGTCAAATAGAGTTCGCGATGCTTGTTGTGGGGTTTTACTTGGGCCAGCGCCGGCCAGAGTTTCTCGAGAGTGAAACAGTAGATGCTGGAATTGATTTCGTTGAGATCCCGCTGCTCGTCGGTAAGCTGCGATTCCTCGACTATGGCCTGAACGGTGGTTTCGGACTTGCGGAGGATGCGTCCGTAGCCGCTTGGATCACTGACTACCGCGCTGAGGATCGTGGCGGCGGCTTTGGCGGCGCGGTGCGCGGCGAGCATCGCGCGTAGAGTTTCTGTGCGGATCAGCGGCGCGTCGCCCGGCAAAACGATTACGAGTTTCGCGCTGCCCAACGCGCGGCGGGCTACCTGCATGGCGTGGCCGGTGCCGTGCTGCGGCTGCTGTAGCACACTTTCGGCTTCGAGCGGCTCGACTACGGCGGTGACCTGGTCGGCTTGATGGCCCACAACCGCTATTGTTTTCCGCGATTTTAGTGGAGCGCAGGCGCCAAGAACGCGTTCGACTAACGTTCGGCCGCCGGCGCGATGCAGAACTTTTGCCACGCTCGACTTGAGGCGCGTGCCTTTTCCCGCGGCGAGAATCACTACAGCAAGATCGTTGGCCAGCATAAGTCCAATCATTCTGCGGGAGCAGAATCAATTTCGCAAATGTCTGAAGTGAGGAGTTCTTGAAAGTACTTAATCCGCGGCAACGGTCGAAAGAGCACGGACAGCAGGGGCGTCCACCTGTTCATGAAAAGCGTCGCGAGTGGTAACGGTCCAAAGGGTGGGATCCGCGAGCAGGCGGCTGACGAGTTGGGTGTGGAGAGCATGGCCGGCTTTGTGCGCCTCGACGAGGCCCAGTAGCGGAAGGCCTGCTAACGCGAGGTCGCCAATTAGGTCCAGGGCCTTGTGGCGGCCGAATTCATCTGGGAAACGCAACGGCCCGTTCATCACGCCACTCGCGGTCAGCACAATGGCATTGTCGAGCGAGCCGCCGCGAATCAGGCCCATGGAGCGCAAAGGTTCGATGTCTCGCTCGAAGCAAAATGTGCGGGCGCGTGCGAGGAGATGGCGGAAGGTCTCCGGGCTTACAAGCATCTCCACTTCCTGTTGACCGACTAAGGGATGCGGGAAATCCACATAGCAGCGAACGCGAAATTCGTCGGCGGGATAGATGCCGATGCGGCGGTCACCCTCGATGACTTCGAGGGGCTTCAAAACTTTAAGGTAGCGGCGTTTGCGGCGAAGCTTCCGGGTGCCGGCTTGCTCGAGCATTTGCATGAACGGCTCCGCGGAGCCGTCGAGAATGGGTACTTCGATGGAGTCGATGTCGATGAAAATGTTGTCGATGCCGCAGGAGTAGATTGCGGCGAGCAGATGCTCCGTCGTAGAGAGCAGGACGCCGTGCTTCATCAAGCTGGTGGCATAGCTTACGCGCGCGACATTGTGGCCTTGCGCTTCGATCGCGAAATTGTCGAGGTCGATGCGGCGAAATACGATGCCGGTGTCGGCCGGAGCCGGTACGAGACGAATACGCCCGTAGACACCGGTATGTAGACCCACGCCTTCGGCAGAAGCAGAGTTTGCGATGGTCGTTTGGAGCATCTACAACTCGGATTCTAGCACAATGTCATGGAATGTTTTCGGGGCTTGTTCCTTAGTATCAATAACTTATAACGGTAGAGGCGCTGTCTAGCGTCTTTGGTGTGGTAATTTAGCAACATTTGCCTGTTTATCTGTGTCTTTGTGGGACAATGCCGCTTCGGCCCCGTGCGGGGCTTCCTTTCTGTGCTCTTCTGCGTCCCATTGTTTGCGGTGGTATAATGGCGGTTGCTGTTTTCTAGGCTAGGTGAGCGATGAATCGAGCAGCGCGTATCGGCATTCTGATAGCTTCCGCAGCGATCTTTTGCTACGCGGGAATTGGCCACGTCCTCGGACGTACGCCCGACGACAAGGCGTACAAATCGCTGACTGTGTACGGCGAAGTGTTGCAAAAGATCCAGTCCGACTATGTGGATGAGCCGAATATGCGGCTGGTAACGGCGGGCTCATTGCATGGATTGCTGGAATCGCTGGATGCGCAATCCAGCTACCTGACGCCGCGCGAATATACCGAATACAAGCAAAAGGCGCAGAGCGCCGGCACGGGTGAAACAGGCTTGAATCTGAGCAAGCGATTCGGGTACGTCATTGTGATTTCCGTTTTGCCGGACAGTCCGGCGGAAAAAGCGGGTATACATAGCGGCGATATCTTTGAGTCTGTGGCTGGATTCACCACGCGCGACATGTCCGTCGGTCAGGCGCAGAACCTGCTGAATGGACCGGCAGGGAGCGGCGTGAAAGTCGGCGTGATCCGGCGCGGTCGTGCTCAGCCGGAGGAAGTGGACGTGGTACGGCAGAAATTGACCGTGCCGAAGATTGTCGTGCAAAAAACCGAGCCGGACATTCTGGCGTTTCGCGTGCCCTCTCTTGATCCCGGGCGTGCGGAAGAAATTCGCAACCGCCTCGCAGATGCGGACAAGCAGGGCATTCACAAGGTGATTCTGGACTTGCGTGAATGCGGCCGCGGGCCGGTTTCGGAAGCTGTCAACGTCGCGCGCCTGTTTATTCCATCCGGTACTGTCGCAACGCTCCGCGGGCAAACTGTTTCCGCGCAAACTTTTGCTTCTGATCCTGGAAAAGTGGTTTGGCGCAGTCCGGTTTCTATCTTGATTGATGGCACGACTTCGGGAGCGGCAGAGGTATTGGCCTCGGCAATCGTCGCGAACCGTCGCGGGGACGCTGTAGGCGAGCGCACCTTTGGCTTGGCATCGGAGCAAAAACTTATCACTCTGGATGACGGCTCGGCATTGTTTTTGACGGTGGCAAATTATTACAACGCGGGCGGCAAGCCTATTCTGGACGACGGCGTGACGCCTTCGGAAGTGGTCCGCGCCGCGGCCGAGGATGACAACGATGTGAGCGATGACAGCTCGGCCTCCAACAAAGAAACACTCTCGGGGCCGCGCCCGCTCTCTCCGGAAGATCCCGTTTTCCACAAGGCTGTGGAGCTGCTAAAGGCACCCGCAAAGAAGGCCGCCTAACATTTATTCCGTGGCCGTGGCGGATAGACGTTCCCCGCCGGCTGTCGGTTCTTGTTCTCGGAGATGGCGCGGCGTCTGTTTTGCGATTCTCCTTACGTTGTTGGTTTTTGCCGCAGCCGCCTGCCAAAAGAAACAATCATCCACTCCGTTAAAAGCTTCGCAAGTCCATAGCATCACGCGCGAAATGCTGCGCGTGGCTGCCACAGTCGTTCGCGAACCAGGTCACATCGAATCCAAGCTGGAGTTTGACGGACGCCACACGGAGCAAGTCGACCACATTCGCGTCACCGTGAGTGCGGGCACATCCCAGTTGCAAAATGAGTTGCTGGCCCGGCTCACACAGTCACTGGACCGCGTTGCAACCGCCAATGCCCTCACGCGCGATGCAGCGAAAGGCGCGGAGCCTGCCAATCATCTGGAGTATCGACGCGGAGGGCGGCCGACGCACGTCGTAGAGATAGTGCCACGAGCTTTATCTACTGCCGCGCCACCAACGGAAGCTGGCTCTGCGCGATTGGCGATAATTCTGGATGACCTGGGAAACGATCGCGCTGCCGCGCAGGCTATTTTCGCAATGCCCTACCCACTGACGGTTTCTGTTCTGCCGAACCATACGCATTCCGTAGAAATAGCACAGGAGGCGCGCCGACGCGGATTCCAGGTGATGCTGCATCTTCCGATGGAATCTATGCGCAACGAACAGCCGGAAGCGCGGGAGTTGCGGCCAGGGATGTCCGCAGCCGATGTGAACGGTTTGGTCGCTAACTTACTGCGAGCGGTGCCCGACGTTGCCGGAGTAAACAATCACCAGGGCTCGCAATCCACTGCGGACTCGGCGCTGATGGACGAATTGATGCCGGTATTGCGCGAGCACAATCTGTTTTACGTCGATAGCAGGACCACCGCGGCCACTGTTGCGTTCGACAGCGCGCAGCGATTCGGCGTGCGCTCCGGATTTCGCAATGTTCCTTTTCTCGATGATGTCGCGGAGGTGGGGGCAGTCCGCAAGCAATTGCTGATTGCATTGCGCGGCGCGCAGAAGAAAGGCGATGCGATTGCCATCGGTCATCCGCATGCCGCGACGCTGCAGGCCTTGCGAGATGTTTTACCTGAGGCGAAAGCGCAAGGAGTGCGGTTGGTGTTTGCGTCAGAAGTTGTGCACTGAGTGTGCACGAAGACTCATTATGACTAGAACTATTTGCGCGCCGGCTGGAAGCCAGCGCTACTGGGCTCAAGCTTAGTTGTCTTTCTCTGCTTCTTTTTCTTTCTTCTTTTCGGCTTTAGATTTCTTGACGCCCACTTCGGAGGAGCGCTTATCCAGAGCGGCTTTTGTGAAGAAATCCTCGGGAAAACCGGGATTGTATTTGCAGGATTGAAAGAAAACCTGATTGATGCGACGCCCATCGCGGTCGAGCGCGATCTGCAGAGGCGTCCACACGCCGTCCATGAGCTGATAATTTGTGTAAATGTGCGTTTCAACGCTGCGGTCGGGCGAAGTGTCGTCCGTAAGGGTAACGACGCTGCGCACGAGATAATGCGAACTCTTGTCCACCGCGAGTCGAAAATCGCGCTGCTCCGTGTCGGTGATTTCAACCCAATCCACGGTCCTGAGATCTACAACATCCGTTCCGCCGAAACGGATAGTCATTCCTGGTTCTTTCAGCCGCACACGCAGCAAATTGTTGACGTCGCGCTTGGCCTGTTCCTGAAAATCCGCGACGGCCGCCGTGCTTAGCTCGGTGACACCGCCGCGATCGAGCGTCCAGCCGCGATCGCCGTTATAGACGTTGACGATTACACCTTTTTTCGAAAAATCAGTGCGATTTTTGTCCGGATAGCGCCAGTACACTTTGAAGTTCGTGTAACCGGTGAGTTCACCGTTGTGGCCAAACTGCGCGAGACGACCATCGCAATTGCTCTCGCGAATATCGAGATAGGTGGGGCCGCCGAGCGCGGTGATCAACTGCTCCAGAACCTGCTTGCCCTTGGCCGTGCGCTCCTCCGGCATCATGTTATCCGGGTTTTGCGCCTGCACATACTGGAGAGGCAGCGCCACCGACACCACAGCAACGGCTAGAATCGCCCAGAAATAATTGCTGGATCTTAACCGCACAGCACCGCCCCCCCATTCACATTGATGACTTCGCCGGTCATGAAGTTGGCCAGATCCGACGCGAGGAACAAAATCGGTCCGGCAATCTCCTCGGCAGTACCCGCACGCCGCAGGGGGATCGCGGAGACAATGGCTTTGCCGCCGGCTTTCGAGTTGATCACCGGGTTGGACATATCCGTAGCCACCCAGCCGGGCGCGACGCAGTTCACCAGAATGTTGTGCCGCGCGAGCTCCGTTGCGAGCCCTTTCGCGAAGCTGATGATGGCGCCCTTGGAGGCGCCATAGTGCGTGTGAAAGGATTCGCCGCGCTGCCCGGCGGTAGAGCTTATAGGGATAATCTTGCCCGATTTCTGCTTGATCATCTGCGGAACGGAAAAATGAATGAGGGAGTAAACGCTTTTTAAATTGACGCGAATCATCTCGTCCCATTGCTTCTCGGTCATTTTTTCAATGGGCAGGTCTTCCAGGTTCCAGACGCCGGCGTTGGCCACCACGATATCCAGGCGCCCCAAGCGCGAAATCGCAAAGTCCACAAGTTTCTTGTTATCCGCGTGGTGTCCCACGTCCGCTTTGAAAGCTTCGACGCGCGTGCCGTGTTTGCCTGCTTCCTGCTGCACTTGTTCCGCTGCGTCCTTGGCTTTGTTGTAGTTGAAAACGACATCCGCGCCTGCCTGCGCGAAGAGTTTGACGGCAGCAGCGCCAATTCCCCGCGAGCCCCCGGTTATAAGCGCCGCCTTGCCAGCCAGTGAAATCATCATTCCCCCAGAAGTGCGAAGCACAAAAATGTAAGGATAGCCGCTGCGGCTCAGACCTTTTCCGCGACGGAATTGCGACTCTTGAGACCTGCAGCGACGAGGTCCGCGAACAACCGCTCCGCAGCGGCATCGCCGAACATCCTCTCGGGATGCCATTGCACACCCACCACCCAATTCGCGTCACCAGTCCACTCGATGCCTTCGACGGTGCCGTCATCGGCACGCGCGGTAACTCGAAGGTCCTTACCCGGCGCGGCGACGGCCTGGTGATGCGAGCTGTTGACTTCGCCGCGCCCGCCGCCAGTGATTGCTGCAAGACGGCTGCCCTGTTCAAATGTTGCAGCGTGCCGCGGATCGTCTTTCGGTTCAGGCGTGAGATCCTTTTTCCGGTGTGGCACAGTCGCGCCGGTCTCGGTCCGCAAGTCTTGTATCAAGGTGCCGCCCAGATAGACGTTCAGGAGCTGGCAACCGTAGCAGATGGCTAGAACCGGCTTTTGCTCGGTGAAGGCGTGTTTCAGGATGGCGCGGTCGGCGGTTTCTCTAGCCAAGTCGGCCGGCGCCGAGAGACCTTGGTTTACAGCGCCATATTCCGCCGGCTCGACATCGGCGGGGCTACCTGGTAGGACGAAGGCGTCCAAGGTTGGAAGAGTGCGATCTAGCTCAATTGGGTCGGTCAGGGTTAGCAGGACCGGGTCTCCGCCTGCGCTGCGGACGGCTTCCTCGTAGTTCTTGATCTTGGGGTGGTTCCCCTCAGTTTCTTCCTGGGAGGTGCGCCACGGAATGCCTACGCGAGGGCGAAGGGAGGCACGTCCAGATGTCGTTGCGGGGGGCATAGAACCTTGCATCGTAGCATTCGCGGAGGAGAAGCGGCAACACAGGCCGCCCTCAGCGCCGGGCCGAAGCGGAGTGCCGCAGAACTGCGTCGAGACCGAATTCAGGGCGATGAAAGTACGTGGGAAGCTCGCCGAGCCGCGAAGCGAGCTGCTCTGGTGAAGAGGCACGAAGGGTGACATGGCCGAGTTTGCGGCCGGCACGCGCGGATTTGCCGTAGAGGTGCAAGTGAGCGTCGCGAACGGCGAGGACTTCGGTGGAGTCGGGCAGGTCGCCAATCAGGTTAAGCATCGCGGAGCAGCCAATTGCGCTGGTCGAGCCGAGTGGCAGCCCGACGACAGCGCGCAGGTGATTCTCGAATTGGCTGGTGACCGCGCCTTCGATGGTCCAATGGCCTGAATTGTGGACGCGGGGCGCCATCTCGTTGGCTAGCAAGCGCCCCTCGTGCTCGAAGAACTCAATGGCCAGCACGCCGACATATTGCAGCGCGTCGAAAACGCGGCGCGCCGCATCCTCCGCGGCGTTTTGAATTGCTCTGTCGAGCTGCGGAGCTGGCGCCAGCGACAAGCGCAGAATGCCACCGCGATGGTGATTTTCCACCAGTGGATAGAACGCCATTTCGCCGTCGCGCCCGCGAACGGCTAGCACGCTCAGCTCGCGAGTAAAAGGGACGAAGCGCTCGAGCAAGAACGGTGCAGGTTGCTGAGAGAGTTCAGCGCCGCTACGTTTCCCCACCGCGGCGTTTGCCGCCAGTAATTCGCTTTTGGCTTTAGCGACATCCCCCGCGCTGCGCAAAATCCATTGTCCTTTGCCGTCATAGCCCATGCGGCACGTTTTCAGAATCGCGGGCAAGCCCATCTGCTTTACTGCAACATCGAGCGCGTCTTGGTCGTGAACTGTTGCGAATTCCGTTGTGGCGATGCCCAGCTTTTGAAACAGGTGCTTTTCGTTGAGGCGGTCCTGCGCCGCTTCGAGCGCGGCGGGAGGCGGCAGCACCGGCACGCGCTCAGCAAGAAAGCGCGCCGCTTCCACTGGCACATTTTCAAACTCGTAGGTCACCAGCTCCAGGCCGGCGGCGAATTTCTTGAGCGCGGAGTGATCGTCGTACTGGGCGGTGATGCGCGTGGCGATGCGTCCCACCGGCGCTTCCGGCGAAGGGTCGAGGAATCGGAAGTGGAGACCCAGGGGATAACCTGCTAGCGCCAGCATGTATCCGAGCTGCCCACCGCCGAGGATACCGATGGTCACGCGCGTGTTCCTTTTTTTGCCGCGGGGGGCGTCGTCGTGAGTCCCAGGGCACGAGCTGCGGCTTTCGGATCGGGGTTCGCAAGAACGCGCTCTGTCTGCGCATTGCGGAATTTTCGGTACGCTTCTCGCACCTCAGGATGTTTCGCGCCGAGGATGGCGGCTGCGAGCAACGCGGCATTAATCGCGCCCGCTTTGCCAACCGCCAGCGTGGCGACCGGAACGCCCCCCGGCATCTGTGCGATCGAAAGTAGCGAATCCAAACCCTTTAGGGTTTTCGATTCAACAGGGACGCCCAGCACCGGCAACACCGTTTTTGACGCAGTCATTCCGGGCAGGTGCGCGGCGCCGCCTGCGCCCGCGATGATTACTTCGATGCCGCGCTTCTCGGCGGACGCGGCGTATTCAAAGAGAAGATCCGGCGTCCGATGCGCGGACACCACGCGCGTTTCATGTGGCACACCCAGCTCTTGCAGGGTATTTGCGGCGTGTTCCAGCGTTTCCCAATCGGAGGAAGAGCCCATAATAATTCCAACGAGCGGTGTCTTCCCCAAAGTAGAGTCTTTTGCCATTCTCGCTTTCACCGAAGAAGCGAACATTTTACGGTGTTTTTCAGCGCGCCGCGACCTGCGCGCGCTGTTTCCAGTAGTGGCGGAGTTGCCCGACCAAATAGAGAGAGCCCGTAACGAAAATGGCATCCTCAGGCGCGGCCCTGGAGACAAGATAATCGAGCGCGTGCTCTGCATCTGGAATGACGGAGCTCTCGCGGGCGTGGTGTGCCGCGATTTCGCTGAGCTGCGAGGCCGAGATGGCGCGCGACGTGCGCGGCTCGGTGAAGACGACTTCGGCTGCGTGCGGGAAAAGCACGCCGGCGATTTCGTCGACGGCTTTATCGCGCAACGCTCCGTAGAGTACGAAGATTTTGCGGTCTGCGAAGTTTTCTTCCCAGAACGTGGCCAGCTCGCGCGCCGCGCCGGGGTTGTGGGCGCCGTCCGCATAGATGTCTGGACGCGATTGCAATTTTTCCAGGCGTCCCGGCCATTCGGCCGCTGCAATGCCTCGTTCAATCGCGTTCTCCGGGATGCGATAGCCGCGTGTACCCAGAGCTCGGGCCGCTGCCATGGCATTCATCGCATTTTGTAGTTGGAAACGCCCGGGCAACTGTGGAGCGAGCGTTGCGGACCAGCCTGAGGCGATTTCTGTGACTTGTGCGCGCACGCACCCATTCTTCATCACGTGGTTGTCCACGCGATACGCCTGAGGCGTTTCGATGATCGGGCAGCCCAGCTTGTTAGCGCGAGCCAGAATGACTTCACGCGCTTCGGGCCGTTGCGCGGCGATAACAACGGGAACGCCCTTTTTCAGAATGCCGGCTTTTTCCGAGGCGATTTCTCGCAGCGAATGCCCCAGAAAATTTTCGTGATCAAAGTCGATATTGGTGATCAGCAAAACAACGGGAGTCAGAATGTTGGTCGCATCGAGTCGCCCGCCCAAGCCAACCTCGAAAACTCCGAAATCCACGCGGGATTCGGCAAAATACTGAAAGGCCATCGCCGTTACGCATTCAAAATAAGTGGGATGAGCGCGAAGCTTGCCGGCGGCGAGCAGTTCTTCGATAACGGACTGAATTCGCGTTAGAGTTTCTGCGAAATCGGAATCGGTGATTTCCGCGCCATCGACGCGAATGCGCTCGTTGATTTTTTCCAGGTGCGGCGAGGTGTTCAGCCCGGTGCGAAACCCGGCTTGCCTCAGAATTGATTCGAGAAACGCGGCCGTCGAGCCCTTGCCGTTTGTTCCCGCTATGTGCGCCGAGGGATAGGCGCGATCGGGCCGTCCCAGGCGGTCAGACAAAACTGTGATGTTCTCCAGATCGAATTTTGCGGCGGCTGCCTGCGTCGGCGCGGCCAATTCCCTGCCAAGCGAGAGTAAATACCGGACCGCAGCGTCGTAATTCATTTCAGCTCAGGAGGAGGTCGAACGAATTGGCAATGAAGTTTTTCAACTCTTTGCGAGGGACCACGGCGTCGAGAAAACCGTGTTCGAGCAGAAATTCCGAGCGT
>Ga0185299_10004553_pt1 | contig 16628 bp, 13 predicted proteins | sample PaiPotPPA55metaG_FD_128002 | JGI IMG/M metagenome (GOLD analysis project Ga0185299, IMG submission 128002) | Iron sulfur acid spring bacterial and archeal communities from Banff, Canada, to study Microbial Dark Matter (Phase II) - Paint Pots PPA... ...
GGTTACGAACACAGCGGTGCTCGAAAAGTTCGCCCTCGATCCGAAGACTATGCCGATGAAACCGATGAGCGTCGAGCAGTGCGTATCTGAGGGCCTCAGCGGTCTGGTCACAAACCGCTCCAGAATCATTCCAGGCCGGCTCAACCGCATATTGAACGCCCTCGTCCCCGCTTCTCTTGCGCGGAAGATGCTGGCGGACTTGCTTGGTAAAGGGCTTGCCAGCAAGTCCACTCCTGCAAACGCACGGGCGGAGGCCTGATCACTGACGGGCGACTGGTCGAGCCGCTCGAACCATGCAAGAGCGAATCAGTCTTCTTAGGAGAGCCGAATGTCATAACGCTCCGCATTCAGCCGGATGATGGCATTTGCCTTCAGTTCGGAGTCAAGCCCCCGGGACTGACCGCGGACCTTTCCAAGGTCGCCACGCAGTTCAGCTACGAAGCTGCATTTGGCAAATCGTCCGAACGATCGTATTTTTCGCCGTCGCGATCAGTGACGGACCGACTCCTGGATTGTCGGTAACCCGGAAGGATCGTCGGCGCTAGCCCTGCAGGCACTATCGGCAAACAAGTTCTCGACAATGTTCTCGCCTTCGATGGGCCGAAAACTTACGACGAAATATTCACAGCCAACAGTAGTCGGTGATTGGCGTTTGGTGAGCCATACGTTGGCGCGTCTGCGTCTCACGAGATCTGTACAGATTATTTCAGAGCTACGTCGAGGCGAGATGCCGTTCGAAGTTCGACCCTAATTCAATACGGAGTTCGTTTAAAGAACACGTTATCGAAATCGGAGTTCCCATTTTGAGCGCAGAGCTTTATTTTCATATGGTCGAGAGGGTATCTACATGAGCGGCTTTGCAGAGGCCACAATCCGGGCAACCGCGTCTTGTGGAGGAAAAACGTTGCTGACGAGCGAGGGATTGGGATGGACCTCACTTCTCGTGCGCGTTGCCGAATGTGGCGCGTCAATGGACCCCTTTGAGACCGCCGCAACTCCTGATCCCCGAATCGTGCTCCTCCTAAACAGATCTGTGTCTATACAGCAGTTCTCTCAAGGGAGGTGGAGGGCAACTCATTATGGCAAGGGGATGGGCTTCATTTATCCACCGGGACACAGACGCCGTTTGCGTTGGAATCTCAACAATCACAAGTCGTTCACGACTATGTTCCTGTGTCTGTCTCAAGATACGGTCGACTCTGTCGCAAGCGCGATCCCGAAAAAAGACGCCGCTCGACAGAATCAACTTCCGGATGCGTCTTTTCTGGACGATCCCGTTCTAAGCAACTTCAGCTCCGTCGCGATTTCAGCCATTCAGGCCGGACTTCCAGACTTCTACGCACAATCTGCGGCACAATGGCTTGCCACCCACTTGCTGCTTGGCCTATGTGCGAGTTCGCGTTGGCACCAGTCATTGGCTCATGAACAGATCTCTGACCGTCGCATTGTGCGGGTTTTGGAGTACATAGAGGCACATCTGGGTGAACGCTTATCACTTGACGTCCTCGCCGAGGAAGCGGCGGTGAGTAAGTTCCACTTCGCCAGTGTGTTCAGCAAATCTGTCGGAGCAACACCTCATCGCCACGTGCAGCACCTAAGAGTGCAGGCTGCCGCTGGCATGCTTTGCGATACCGACAAGAGCGTTCTTGAAATCGCTTTGACGTGCGGATTCCTGAGTGCATCCCATTTTGCGGCTACATTTCGGTGCCACTTCTCACAGAGTCCCAGCGAATACAGAGGCAGGCGAAGAACGGGGCCAATCTCCCCCCAGAAAAGTCGAGCATGATTTGCAGCTAAACTGGCTCCCAAAGGGAGACCTTAAAGTTGCGAGTGGCAGTCTAGCTTGACCCGATCATCCGAGCCGCTCACGGCGATGTACGACAAGGGTGAAAAAGAAGATCTGAGTGAGTTCAACCCGACCGAGTATTGGGAGGCGGTGCAAAAATTCCAGAAGTTCATCGTCACCGAAGCCCGTACTAACGGCTTATCCCCTGAGCGTCAGGACGAAGCCGTCCACGTGGCACTCGGCACGGCGAAACCAAAGGCACTCTACGCGGTCATTCCTAATATGCCGATTGTTGCTTCCTGACCGGTCTTCGAGACCACGGTGAGTCTCACCTTGCCTGTCTGGATATAAAACACGGCATCAGCTTTATCCCCTTGCGCAAAGATTCCTTGCTTTCTCGCGAAACGCAAAACCTTCCTGCCCTCGGCGATGGTTGCCAGGAGCGCATGGGGATCGAAAGCGCGCCTCCTATTGGCTGGCAACCTTGGATTTGCGACACTACGTTCTGCTTGGAATGCCGGTTCGATTGCGGTTGGGCGCGTGACTGTCTTTCTGCGTGGAGAACCGTCGGGTTCGCGACAGGGAGGCATAGGGCAAGCAATTCGATTCCTCTATCCTCCCGACTTGGATTGCCTTTTGGGTGTATCGACGGGCGTGAGTTTCCTGGTGTTGCGCTCGGGCCACTCATCATGAAGGACCACATTGAGGAGCGATTTGTCTACAAGGATCCGACCGTTGTAGTCAACAAAGCCCAGCTTCCGAAAGCGGTTCATGAAGAAGCTTACTTTTGATCGGGTGGCGCCGATCATGTTCGCGAGCGTTTCCTGCGAGATCTTGGGTATAAGCTTGTGAGGCTCCCCAGGCCTCCCGAACTCTGCCATCAGCAGCAGAATCCTGGCCAGGCGCTTCTCGCTCGAGTTGAAGAGTTGATCGACGAGATCGGCCTGAGTTCGCATGCTGCGCGCCAGCAGGAACGCCAGGAAGAGATCGGAAAAGGCGTGCTCGTCGTGAATCACACGAATCATTTCCTGTCTTTCGATCCTCAGCGCCGTGCAAACTGTGAGGGCCGTCGCCGATGCCAGCCTCTGTCCAACGACTGCGGCAATCGCCTCCTCGCCTATAAACTCACCCTGAGATAGGAGCGCTATGGTAGCCTCTTTGCCTGACTTGGAGACGACTGTGATCTTGGCACGACCTTTCTGAAGGTAAAACACAGAATCGGCTTTTTCCCCTTGAGAAAAGAAGACTTCTCTCTGTTTACGCTGGACTATCGTCCGCCCTATGCCTGCTTTGGACAGGAACTCAATTGGGCTGAACGCGGTCTGTTGTGCCCTGTTCATAGACAGGCCTTTCAGCGCGCAAGTTTGCACGTCGGCCGGCTGCGCGCGCTCTCCGACAAAAGGTGTTCCCTGTCAGGCAATCAGAATTCTCGGTTCGTTGCGCGAGAAATATTGGGACGTTTGTAGAAATCGAGGGATTTTTTGGCAGGTGGGCGCGATCAGGCACACCTGAGCATGTTTCTACGAAGAATCCTGGCAGGCACCGCAGAGCGTCAGTGGCCGTCGCTCTCAACCTTTATCTGGGGCACAAGCCGGGAGCTGTAGTGAGAGGATCGATATTCTGTGGGGTCTGCGAGAATTGCTGGCGGAAGGCGGCGGGGAAGTGAGAGCGCTTCCGAATCCTCGTCTCCTCCATAATGAGGCTTCTCCGTCGAACGGGTTGCACCCATGAGATCGGCAAGTCGGCTTGCGGCAGATATCGTCACAATCCGCCAGAGCGAATCGCGGCCTCGAAAATGCCTAGGACCCGCTTCCAATTCTTCCACCCAAAGGGCGACCGCCGTACGAGCCACTTCTTTCCCGAATAGTCGATTGGTTGCAGACATAAATGCGCCACATTCAATCTCCGCTTCCAGAATGAGTTTGGCGCAGGGTCCGCTTGACTGTGCACGATTCGTTGCTATGGGAAACATCTTTAACGCACCCATTAATACCTCCACTTTTCGCACGAAGTTCGTCGGTTCGCGATGCAAATAAATCCAGTACGTTCGTGAACTCGTCGTCGACACCGTATCAGCGATCTCGCAAAAGCTAATTGCCAGATCACCTTCTACCAACAGAAACCACGGGGAACCGGGCGTTAATTACCGCAGCCGGCAAGTGGGGCAATGAGTTCTCCCGGCGGCAAGAAATCAGGGAGGTCAAGGCGAGCCACGCCAATTCGGTTGTCAGCCATCCCGTAATAGACATCGAAGCGGTCTGGTGAGCCGATGTCGTCGCGCCGGTCGATGCCGGTGGGAAACACCACGTTGGCTACAGTCCCGTCGTGTTCCTCCGGCAACGTCGGCGATAATACAGGTTCAGACGAGCGATAACGGATCACTTGCGGCTGCTCTTTCGAGAGCACCATCACTCCGGCCGCGTAACACAGACGATGCACACCATTGCTGGGCTGCCCAATTTCGCTAACGCCGTGGTAAACCACCAGCCAGCCGTGCCTGGTGAGGATCGGTGGAGTGCCGCAGCCGATTTTGAGGCATTCCCAGGGCGATACCGGAGTCGCCAGCCGATGGTGAGAGAACTGGTCGACGAGACTCGGTTGGAAAGCTTCCAAGGAAATCGGGCGGTAGGAAATCCAGATGCTTTCGCGATCAAGATCTACCTCGTGGGAGGCGGCGTGGCGTGCCTTCTCCTCCGGAGCGGTTCCAGGAAACAGCGGCCGGTGAAGCATCGCTAACTCCGGTTGCCCAGAGGGATTCGGAATGGCAGCGGGGAATGGGCAGGCATCCTTGTCGTCAACGTTGCTGAGATCCAAGCCCTCAAACGGAGCAAAAGGGACAAGCCCGAGTCGCTTCCAGTGAAAGAGGTCCGTCGAGCATGCCGCGGCGATGCGCGGGCCGCGCGGCGAGCGCGCCGTATAAGTCATGACGTAGCGCTGCAGCGGTTCGACGAACGTGACGCGAGGGTCTTCGCAGCCTCCGCGGCCGTCTATGCCACGCTCATAGTCGGGTTCCGGCTCCAGAGCGATGCCGAGACGCTCGACGCCTGCCGGGTCTCCCGCTTCGTTAAACCGCACTCGGGCAATGCCGATGCGCGAGTAGTTCCCATGCGCAACCAGCCGCGGAAAGAGGTACAGCTCGCCGTCCGGGCCACGAGCGGCCGCCGGATTCAGGACTCCTTCGGCCTCATGAGGATCGCCCGGCTGCGGTTCCATCAAGATTCCGAGACGCTGCAACTCAAATCCATTCATGTTTTCTGACTTCATGCTGCCTGATCGCTGACTGCCAGACACGCGATGATTGTTTGAATCACCCGCTTCGTCTCGTCAGGATCCTTAACTGGAATGCAATCAACTCCTGTTTCTTTGGCGGGATAGTCATTCCCTCCGACATACAAGGCATCGCCGATATAGATCATCTCTTCCAGTGAGATGCTCAACAGGTCGCGGAGTTTCCGGATGCCATAGGCTTTGTCGATGCCGGGTTTGGTGATATCAATCGATGTCGAGCCCCCGATCCGGACAGAGAACTCAGGGATCAAACCGTCAAGAACCGCTTTGATCTCCTTCCGCTTGCTGATATCGGGGTCCCATTTGTCTTTTTCCTCTAGCGGCTCGTGCTGACCCAAGGCCGAAAATGTGATCTGGCTTCCCCGATCTTCGATTTGTTCGCCCCACAATTTGTCGGTATTGAAGTCCACGCTGCTGATCGCCTTCTTAAGAGCACTCAGAATTTTGTCTCGTTCTTCCGCAGTAAGGTCTTCCGAATAAATCTTTTTCCAAACCGCTGCCTCGTATCGGTAGAACTTTGTTCCGCACGTTGGAAGCAGGGACAGATTTGACAGGGTTTTGTCATGAGGAAGGTTGGAGAGCAGCTGTTTTTCGAACTGCGGCCAATCGCCTCCGGAGATCACCGCTATTCTGACGATTAAGAGAAGATCATGCAGCAGTCCCGACATTTCAGAGTCAAGAGGCGACTTGCTTCCGGCAAGGGTTCCGTCGAGATCAAACACAATGAGCTTTTTCAATATGCCTCCACCATGACGAATTCTTGCGACCTTAATAGAGGTCCAGGAATAGAGTTTCCGCCCCTGCGATCGTCCTCCTGTTTACGGGTTGTAAACTATTCCGGCAGCGCAATTTCCAACAGGTTGACTGCACCGCGGGGCCAAAGAGGGGAAGGTCCCATCACCGCCGGCAGGAATAGAACGTCGCCTTTTCGAATCGCATAAGTGGCGTATCCCTGTTCAATCTCACCCCCGCCTTCGATACACACCAGCACCCGCGGTAAACCCATAGCGCCAACAGAGAACGGTGATACTCCGCCGATGCGCCATAACTGGAAGTATTCACAATCAAAAAGCTGCTCGCGCTTCACGGGCGTTGCTGACTCCAGCACGGGCGTTACCCTACCGACCGGCCCCTCCGCAAAGTCAATGCAGTCCATTGCCTGATCGACCTGTAGTTCTCGCAGCTTGCCTGTCTTCGCGTCCACATGACCCCAGTCGTAAAGGCGAAACGTAACGTCGCTGTTCTGCTGAATCTCGAACACCACAACGTCGCCGCCTAGAGAATGGACCGTCCCCGCCTGTAAGAAGACACTGTCGCCAGGCTTCGGAGTGAAGCCTTCGAGTTGCTTCACCACCGTTCCGTTCGCAAGCGCCCGCCGCAGATCGGCGGCAGTCGTTGCTGCTTTCAAACCCGCATAGATGCGGCTTTGTGCGCCGGCCTCTAACACAACCCAGGCTTCGGACTTTGCGGTCTCGCCCGCGGGCAAGAGATCCGTATTCGCTTTCGTTGGATGCACTTGTACGGAAAGCATTTCCTGCGCATCGAGGAACTTCAGCAGCAGCGGAAATCGCTGAAAGCGATGGGCCAGCTTTCCCAGCATTTGCTCCGGAAACCGCTTCAGCAATTGACCGATCGTCTGGCCTTTGAGCGGCCCCTCGGCTACCTGGCTCGCATGGTCATCGCGGTCGCTGAGCAACCAAGCTTCTCCGATAGGTCCGCTTGGCAGGGGCTCGGTTAGTAAGTCGGCTAAGCGCCGGCCGCCCCATGGTCGATATTGATAAATCGGCTCAAATCGTAAGGGATAGAGCGGCGATTCAGTTAGAAGTATGTTCTTGCTCGCAATGATCGCTTGTAGGTCTTCGGTTCGGGCCATTTGCGTTTGCATTTGTGCTCATTTCCAGATCCGTCAGAACCAATGCCGTCGTAGCTAGTTCTCGTCAGTGAATGTCAAGGTTGGCTGCGAGACAGAATCACCTTAATCCAGGATTACTGGTCGTTGGACATGTCTTCGCCAGCGTCAAGAATCGAACTCGAGTGGAATGCCAACAGCGGCCACGAAACTCGTGGGCATCCGGTGCAGCGGATCTCTGCTGCCTAACGTGGCGATGCAGGTGTGGCTCTTGTCCACGGTGATCCTCCGGGCCTGACCGAGATCGGAAATCTGCATGTCACTCAGTTGGATCCCGATGCCTTCGGCAGTGGTTTTGCCACCTGTGAAATGGGCGATGTCGCGCAACATATTTTTGCGCTGGTCGCCGAGGCCCGGTGCCCTAACGGCGGCAACATGCAGATAGCCACTCAGCTTTTTCACAACGAGAGTGGCAAGCGCCTCTCCGGTAATGTCCTCTGCGATTATCAGCACCGGCCTTCCACTTTTTGTAATCTGCTCCAGCAGCGGGAGCAAATCATTTCTGGAACTGATCTTTCCTTCGTGGACGAGGATGTAGACGTTCTCGAAGGCAACCTCCATGTGTTCTGGGTCAGTAATAAAGTACGGCGAGAGGTATCCGGAATCGAACTCTACGCCGTCGATCTGGAGTTCGTCGCTGGTGCCGCTTGGAAGGATGGTGCTGTCGCGGACAGCACTAGCATCTTCCAAATGCGCCAAAATGCGGTCGCTTATTGTAGCGAGCTGAGCAGTCATATATGGATCTCCATCGGTCGTCTTTCGCTCGTTGCCGCAATTATTCCCGAGTCCGATTTCAGGCTCGGCCCGTCGAGAAGACTTTGGAATAGGGCCGCGTGACAAACGACCCCCGTGAATCTGTTCCCCAAGGTTCGCCCAATCCAATCGGGAATACTGTGCCGAAGGGATCACTTCGAAAGTTGCTTGAGGCAAGTACGACGCGGTCACCGGGAATGGCAAACCGATGGTCTACTTCTGGAGAATCGGTTTTCAGTCGTTTTCGGAATCTCTTCCGCAGGCCTAACGCCGGCTCTCCGCCTGCGCTCGGTGGGTAAAGCATCTATCTCACAGAAGGCGCGAAGCGCCGATCCACGCGTACGCGTACTCCATCAGGTGTTTCTGCGCAGCCGGAGAACCCGCAATTTCGGAGAACCCGCAATTATTGGTATGGCGCAAACAAGTGAAACTTGTTCCCTAAGGCTCAGTCTGCATCAGTGCACTCGGGCTAAGCTGGCGGTTTCAACGTGTACTAACTACCGAATCCGGACTGAATATGGCAACTGCCTCTGCCGAGCGACAATGGAAGCCGAGGGTAAATCCCTGGGTGATTGCGGCAACGGTGGCGCTTGCCTCTTTTATGGAGGTTCTTGATACCTCTATCGCAAACGTCGCGTTGCCTCACATCGCCGGCAATCTAGCCGCCAGCACCGACGAAGGAACTTGGGTTCTCACCAGCTACCTAGTATCGAACGCCATCGTTCTTCCCATGGGTGCCTGGGCATCCAGCGTTATCGGGCGCAAGCGTTTTTTTCTCCTGTGCATCACCGTCTTTACGGTTTCGAGCTTCCTTTGCGGCATCTCGGTCTCACTTCCGATGCTGTTGATCTGCCGCATTTTACAGGGTGCTGGAGGCGGGGGCCTGCAACCAATGGCGCAGGCTATCATGGCTGATTCGTTCGATGAGAAGAAGCGTGGCCAAGCCTTCGCTCTCTACGCTCTAGTTACCGTGTTGGCTCCCTCTATCGGGCCGACGATCGGCGGCTGGATTACCGACAACTACACCTGGAGATGGATTTTTTATATCAACATTCCAGTCGGCGTTCTTGCGTTCGTCCTGGTTACGCGCTTTGTGGAAGATCCCCCCTGGATTAAAGCGGCGCTGGCGAATGTCAAGAAGCTCGATTACATCGGTCTGGGCTTACTGACAGTCGCCATGGGCGGCATGCAGGTGATGCTCGACAAGGGAGAAGAGAACGATTGGCTGGCTTCTGATTTTATTCGAATATGTGCGGTCCTATTTGTCCTGGGCATGATCGGGCTTATTTGGCGGGAGTGGAACGCCAAGAACCCGATCATGAATCTCAAATTGTTCAAGTTTAAAAATTTCGCTATTTGCGCCTTCCTCATGATGTTGGTCGGCGGAGTTCTCAACGCGAGCACTGTGTTACAGCCGCAGTTCTCTCAGCAACTGCTGGGCTACACCGCGACAGTTGCTGGAGAGGCACTTACGGGCGGGGGCCTTGTACTTTTGATTCTCGCGCCGCTATCTGGGATCGCTAGCGACAAGTTTGCCGCACGCAATCTCGCCGTAGGCAGCTTCGCCTTCTTTGCCGCTGTCTTCTACTACAGCTCGACCCATGTCAACTTGTCTATGAGCTTTGGCTTCGGCTCGTGGTTGCGGATGCTGCAAGTCGCTGCCATTCCACTGTGCTTTATCTCGATCACCAACGCTGCTTACATGGGCCTGCCCAAAGAAGCGAGCAATCAGGTCTCCGGAATTATCAACTTTGCCCGCAATGTCGGAGGCAGCGTCTTCATTTCGATTACCGGAGCCATCGTCACGAATCGTTCGCTATTTCATCAAAATCGGCTCGCCGATCATATGCAGGCCGGAAACCCAGTCTTTGCGCAACGGCTGGACGCGCTCGCCAAGGCGTATGGGGGCGGTCCGGCAGGGGACTCGATGGCCCGTGGACAGATTTATAGCCAGCTCAATCGACAAGCTGCGGCCATGGGATATGCGGACGTCTATCGCTTGCTGTGCTGGATGACGCTGGGAATGGTCCTGTGCGCTTTCTTGCTGAGCAAGAACAAACCCGGCGAGGGAGCCCCCGCAGGGGCAGAGTGAGGAGCGACGGAACGCGAAACGGCGAGGAGAAATCACACTTGAAGTTGCCATTAATAAATGTGTTCCGAGTCCAAGTCACCTTAGTGGGGGTCACATTCCACAACAGCGAAATTATGCTCCAAGGAGCAGGGGAATGAATCAGCGTTTCGCCATTCACCGCGTGATTCCAGTTGGCATCCTGACCGCTGCCCTCGTGTTGCCTGGCAGTCCCAGCTTCGCCCAGCAAAGCGATTCATCCTCGTTGCCCAGAGCCCAGCAGTTGCCCCCGTCCGGCAGAGCGCAGAGTGGCAGCACCGTTCAAGCGGAGCAGTCTTCCAGTGCAAACGGCGGCACTTCCAGCGTCAACACCGTCAACAGCACCATCCAAGTATCGGGTGCTTATCAACGAAGCACGCCCGATCCGAATGCACCGCAAGGTCCGCTTACCCTGGAGATTGCGGATGCGATTCGCCGCGGCCTGCGCTTCAACCTGGGCGCCATTAGCGCGAACACGTCGGTGAAACAGTTGCGGGGAGAGCGGCTGGCAGCGCTCAGCAAGATGCTGCCGAACATCTACGGGACGCTGTCTGAGAATGGTGCCAAGATCGATCTCGCGACCCAAGGTCTTAGTCCCGGCACGTTCGGCAGCAGTATTCCACTCCCAACCACCGTAGGCCCCTTCCACTACTACAGCGCGCTTGCCAATCTCAGCGAGGACCTCAGCATGACTTCGCTGTACAACCTGCGTCAATCGCAGGCTTCGGCAGATGCGGCGCAGATGAGCGCTCAAGACGCGCGCGAACTCATCGTTTTGGCGGTCAGCGGAACTTACCTTCGAGTCCTGGCGAGCAAAGCGAATGTCCTGTCACAGGAAGCACAGGTCGAGCAGGCGGCAGCGACCTTCAAGCAATCGGAGCACCAGTACCAGGCGGGAACGAAAGCCTCCATCGACCGGAATAAAAGCTTTGTGGAATATCACACCGAGCAACAAAGGCTCATCTCCTTGCGCGGGGATCTGTTGAAACAGACCATGCAACTGGCCCGGCTTATCGGTCTGCCCGTGGGCCAAGTAGTCACGTTGAGTGATGACCTGCCCGCCCAGGTGCCTGAGGCACTCTCGCTCGAAGAAGCGCTCAAACTTGCATTCGACGAGCGCTCCGATCTTAAGGCTGCCCGTCTGCAATTGAAGGCAGCGAGCGAAGCTCGCAAAGCCTCGAAGGCGGAGTATCTCCCGTCCCTTGGCGTCAAAGGCGACTACGGCGTCGAAGGGGTAAACCCGAACAAGGGAGTCTCTGTTTTTCAGGCCGCAGCCACTGTCAGTATCCCGATTTTTCAGGGAGGGCGCGTGAAAGCGGATGTTGAACAGGCCGACGCCGCGTTCAGCCAGCGACAAGCCGAATATGCCGATGAAAAAGGTGCGGTCGAACTAGACGTTCGACAAGCCTACGTCGACTTGCAGGTGGCCACCGAGCAGATCGCGGTCGCGATAGAGAATCGCAAAGTGGCTGCCGAGATTCTCACCCAGTCGCTCGACCGGTTCGCCGCCGGCGTTACGAATTCAGTCGAGGTCGTGCAATCGCAAGAGACCGTCGCCTCAGCGGAGCGGGACTATGTCAGCACTCTCTTCTCTCTCAATCTGGCTCGGATCAGCCTTGCCAGAGCGACTGGACAAGCCGAACAGTTCATTCCGAACATGCTGAAAGGAAATTGACCATGCCTACCACGACTGACGAAGAAGAGAAAGATCAGAACCCGCAAGAGCTCGATCAGCAGAAGGGCGAGAAAGCAAAGCAGCAGCAGGCGCCCGGCGACCGGCAAAACAAATCGCAAGGCAACGGTCAAAACGGCGATGGTCAGAAGGACGGCGATCAGAAAGACAAAAACCAGAACAAGAAGGGCGATTCCGAAGAGAAGGACGACGACAAGAAAGAAGAGCAGAAGCCCGTTGATCCCGCCACCAAACGACTACGAATCATCATCGGGATCGGTGTCGGGGTCATTGTGCTCGTGGCTGGGATCGCGTGGTGGCTCTACTCCCGCACCTACGAGTCGACGGATGATGCGCAAATCAACGGGCACCTCAACGCGATCGCCTCACGCGTGGCCGGGACGGTTAAGGCGGTCTACGTCGAAAATGACCAGCCGGTGAAGGCAGGCCAACCTCTAGTCGATCTGGATCCGAGCGACTACCAGCTACTGGTGGCGCAAGCCCGCGCAGGCTATGAACAAGCCCTCGCTCAGGCGGCTGCCGAAAGTCCCAACGTACCCATCACGGTGACTTCGAACCGGGCCACCGTCGATACGGACGTGGAGCAAGTTATCAATGCGGAGGCGGCAATCGCCAGCGCTCAACGCGACTACGACAGCAATTCCGCGAAGCTGCGTCAGGCTGAGGCGAACAACCGAAAAGCCCAGTCCGATCTGGTGCGCTACAAGAAATTGGTCGACCAGGGAGAGATCTCTCTATCCGACTATGACCAATACGTTGCGAGCGCCGGCGCGGATGAGGCGGCGGATGAGGCGAGCCGTTACGCGGCCGCGTCTTCGGAACAGATCGTCGAGGAGAAAAAAGCGTCTCTGCGCCAGCAGCAGACGAAACATTTTGAGGACAAGGCAAATTTACCCCGTCAGATCACGATTCATAAAGCAACGGTCGATTCCCGCGAAGCCAACGTGGACTCGGCGAAAGCGCAGCTGGATACGGCTCTGCTGAACCTGAGCTACTGCCATATCCTGGCTCCGGTCGACGGGATCGCGAGCCAGCGCAGTGCGGAAATCGGCGGCAGAGTTTCGCAAGGGCAGCAGCTCATCGTGGTGGTTCAGATTGACAATGTTTGGACGACCGCGAATTTCAAGGAGACTCAACTGCGAAAGATGCACATCGGCCAGCGCGTAACCATCGAGGCGGATTCACTCGATGAGTCGTTTGATGGCGAGGTAGAGTATATGCCAGCCGCTACTGGAGATCGATCCAGCCTGTTCCCGCCCGAGAATGCGACTGGAAACTATGTCAAGATCGTACAGCGGCTGCCGGTGCGGATACGCTTCAAGCCGAATCAGCGCGACCTGGATAAGTTGCGCCCCGGCATGTCCGTCGAGCCCAAGGTTCACCTGGATTGACCACAGCCTGTTCTCGGATAGGGAAGGCACAAAGCAATGGCGTATCAGCCTATCGAAAATTACGGAATCATCGGCATCAGCGCCGCATTCAATCTGGACCGAATGTTGGGCAGCCAAGTATGAACAATGCGAGTCCGTCCGTAAAGGACCAAGGAGGAATTCATGCCGGATCTTAGACAAGGATGCGCGACAGGAAAGAATACAGAAGAAACAATGCCAGCCGATGCTCTGGTTCTATTCGGAGCGATGGGAGACTTAGCCCATAAGAAAATCTTTCCCGCTCTTTATCATATGGTCCGGCATGGTCACCTGGATGTACCGGTGATTGGCATTGCCAGGGCCGCGCGGACCGACGAACATCTCAAAGAGCGCGTGCGCGACAGTATCCAGCAGCAAGGAGGGGAGATCGATCAAGAAGCCTTAGCCAAGCTATTGAACTTGCTTCGCTACGTCGGCGGCGATTATGAAAAACCCGGGACCTTCGACCTATTGAAGAAAACGCTCGGCTCGGCGAGCCGTCCAGCGCACTATCTGGCGATTCCGCCAAGTCTTTTTATGAGTGTTGTCGAGTCTCTCGCAAAGTCGAACTGCATGAAAAATGCTCGAGTGATTGTCGAGAAACCCTTCGGGCACGATCTTGTCTCGGCGCAGCAGTTGAACGCCGCTCTTCATGCTGTGCTTCCGGAATCGAAAATCTTTCGCATCGACCACTACCTTGGTAAAGAGGCCGTTCTCAATCTTCTGTTCTTTCGCTTTGCTAATAGCTTTCTCGAACCGATCTGGAACCGGAACTACATCGAGAGTGTGCAGATCACAATGGCTGAGAAGTTCGGGATCGAGGGCCGGGGGAAGTTCTACGACGATACCGGGGCGATCCGCGACGTGGTCGAAAATCACATGCTCCAGGTTGTAGCTTTTCTGGCGATGGAAGCGCCGACCGGATTACATTGCGACGCCATTCGGGATGAGCAGGTCAAGGTGTTCCGCGCGATTCCACCGCTGGACCCCGAAAATCTGGTTCGAGCGCAGTTTAAAGGATACAAGACCGAAAAAGGGGTTCCACCGGATTCCAAGGTGGAAACGTTCGCGGCTCTGCGCCTGGAAATTCAGTCATGGCGCTGGTCCGCCGTGCCATTTCTGATTCGTGCTGGAAAGTGCCTCCCGGTTACGACCACCGAGGTGCTTGTCAAACTTAGAAAACCTCCGCTCGACAATTTGGCTGGCGAATCGACCAATCATTTCCGCTTTCGTCTCGGCCCTGGTGAGATTTCGATCAGCCTCAGCGCCCGCGTGAAACGCCCCGGCGAAGAACTCGTCTCCAAGCCCACGCATCTTTCAGTGGTCGAGGACGACACCGCGGAGGAGGTTGACGCATATGAACGTCTTCTGGGAGATGCTATGCGCGGAGATGCCATGCTGTTCGTTCGCGAAGACGCGGTGGAAGCTGCCTGGGCCATCGTTGACCCCATTCTCGGGAATACAACACCCTTGGAGGAATACGAGCCAGGCTCATGGGGACCTCATGAGGCGGTCCGTCTGGCTGACGATGTGGGCGGCTGGCATGACCCAGAAGGACGCAAGGGGGACACAGTCGCTGCTCCGCGCGCCGCGTAAGAGCAAGAATCTGGAATTGCGATCGCGGACGATGTTTATTCAGCTAACACTTTGTGCACAAATTGAACAACCATGGATCCTTCGCCCACAGCAGAGGCGACTCGCTTCACGCTCTCAGCTCGGATGTCGCCAACCGCGAAGACTCCGGGAAGGCTCGTTTCAAGCGGATAGGGAGCGCGGTGCAGAGGCCAGCCGTCTTGAACCTCGGCACCGGTCTTGATGAAGCCCTTTGCGTCGAGTGCGAGACTCCCTCGAAGCCATTCCGTGTTGGGGTCGGCACCGGTCATCATAAACACATGTTCGATGTCCCGAGTTTCGCTCGCTCCAGTCTTGGTATTGTGCAAGCGAACCCTGTTGAGATGCGTCTCGCCTTCGAGAGCCTCGATCCTAGTCCAAGCCATGAGCGTAATCCGCGGGCTCGCTTCGATTCGGGATATCAAGTATCGCGACATGGTTTTAGCGAGGCAGGGTCCTCGCATCACGAGATAAATATGCTTGGCGGTTCCGGCTAGGAAAACCGCCGCCTGCCCTGCAGAATTTCCACCGCCCACGACCGCGACCTCTTCGTCGCGGCAGACTGTGGCCTCGACGTGGGTGGCGCCGTAGTAGACTCCAACTCCTTCAAACTGGGAAAGGTTCGGCAAGTCCAGCCTGCGATATCGGCTGCCAGCCGCGATGATGACCGTTCGACCCCGCGCGGACCCTCCATCGTCCAGTTCGACAGTGTAGGGGGGCTGGCGGGTATTCAGCCCTTTGGCCGATTGAGCGATCGCGATGTGCGCACCGAATTTCTCCGCCTGTACGAATGCACGGTTGGAAAGTTCCTGCCCTGAAATTCCCATGGGGAACCCGAGATAGTTCTCAATCCTGGAACTCGATCCGGCTTGTCCACCCGGAGCGTTTTTCTCGAGAACGAGGACCTTCAGTCCCTCGGAAGCTCCATAGACAGCCGCGGCCAGCCCGCTTGGTCCGGCACCGATTACAATCACGTCGCTCACATCGGCCTGATCAATTCCGGCGTTCAATCCCAGGCAGGCAGCCGCTTCGGAATTGCTTGGATTGCGCAGGGCAACCGTACCGCGACAGATCAGGACGGGAATGTCCGCTAGCGGCACTCCGAATTGGTCAAGAACGGTCTGCACTTCAGGATCGGCATCGACATCAAGATAGGCGTGAGGCTGGCCGTTGCGAGTCAGGAATTCTCTGAGACGCAGCGTGTCACTCGAATGGTTGGATCCGATCAGCACCGCGTCGCCGACGGAGTTGGAAATGAGGAAAACGCGGCGCAGTACAAACGCGTTCAGGAATATCTGTCCTAGGGCGGCATCGGTCTGCATGATGTGGCGCAGATTGGCTCGATCGATTTCAAGGAGTGTGCTGGCTTCTAGGGCCCTGGCTCGGATCAGGGTTCCACGACCTGAGAGCAGGTTCACATCGCCAGTGAATTCTCCGCGGCCGAGAACATGGAGGGCAGTTTCGCTCTCTGCGGAGACACGAAGCACTTCGATCCTGCCACTCAGAACAACGAAGATGCCGTGATGCAGATCGCCCCGTTCCAGAATGACTTCGTGTTCCTGGGCATCCCGCTGCTGGCCAAATGCTGCGAGTTGGGCAATTTGCCCATCGTCCAGCTTCGGAAACATCGACTCGGTTTGTTCGGGAGTTTCTGGTATCAATTCACGCGCGGCTATCGACATTTTTTCGAGAGTCCAGTGGCTATCTTAAGGGATGTTTAGGAGAGCAGACTGGTCCTTTCGACACAGTCTGGCGGAAATGTTCTCGATAGGCTGAATGTGCTATCGCGCCTGGCGTCAAGGAAAAGGAGAAATCATAAGCGCGGGCCGATCTCGTCTCAAACCCGAGTCCATGACGCTCCCGAAACGAACGGCGTACGAGAAGCCCGGCAAATCGTCTATGCCAACTCTCCTCAGGATTGACGACAAGTCCCGAGAGGGGCTGTTCAATCTCATCAAGAGAATTCCGCCCACGCTGAAGTATGAGACAGGGGTCATCCTTGCCGGGGGAGATTTCGTGATTGTCCATGGCCGTTTCTCTGGCTTTGGCGCGCCTGTGAACTGGATCGCCGC
>Ga0185299_10004554_pt1 | contig 16626 bp, 14 predicted proteins | sample PaiPotPPA55metaG_FD_128002 | JGI IMG/M metagenome (GOLD analysis project Ga0185299, IMG submission 128002) | Iron sulfur acid spring bacterial and archeal communities from Banff, Canada, to study Microbial Dark Matter (Phase II) - Paint Pots PPA... ...
CGTCAAGAAAAATGCTAATGCGAAATTCAACGAGACCGTCGAAGCGCACGTGCGACTGGGCGTGGATCCCAAGAAAAGCGACCAGAACGTTCGCGGCACCGTCAACCTACCGCACGGCACGGGCCGCACGGTACGCGTGATCGCTTTCGCTAAGGGCGACAATGCGAAAGCCGCGGAAGCTGCCGGCGCCGATTTTGTTGGCGAACAGGATCTGATCGACAAGATCAAAGGCGGCTTCACGGAGTTCGAGGTGGCCGTCGCGACGCCCGACATGATGGGCGCGGTCGGCTCGCAACTCGGACGCATCCTCGCGCAGAAGATGCCGAACCCGAAGGCAGGCACGGTATCGCCGAACATCGGCCAGGCCGTGCGCGACATCAAGGCCGGCAAGGTCGAGTACCGGCTGGATAAGGCCGGCATCATTCACACGATCGTGGGCAAAGCGAGTTTTGAGGACGGGCAGCTGGCGGAAAACGTTGCGACGCTCTTAGATGCGATCGTCCGCGCCAAACCAGCTGCGGCGAAGGGGACGTATCTTAGAAGCGTCACGCTGACCAGCACGATGGGTCCGGGTGTGCGGGTCGATCCGAACAAGATCAAAGCGCACGCTTAACACTTCGACAAGCTCAGTGTGACAGGGAATGAAAGAGCCCGCAGATTGCGGGCTCCTTTTATCTTGCTTAGCGTGAGGTCGTTACTGTAAACAGCCGCTTGGGTTGTTGCTCCACAAGGGTTGCGTTGGGAAGCTACCGGTTGTGAACGGCGTGTTTTGGAGGCTCGTCCAAGCGCACTTGTCGCCCGTTTCTGCACCGCTAGAGTCGTACCACGCGTTGAGTTGCGGATCGGTCATCGTTTCGGCTTGCTCGTGGCCGCCGACGATCGTCACGCCGTCAAGCAAGCCGGCGGAGCCACCGTTGACCGAGTTTTCGCCGCAGCTCCCTGCGGCGTCGGTCATGTAGGGCATGTATGTCCACGAGACCGTGCCGCTGGGTGAGGACGTCGTGCTGTGGTATGCGCACCACACCGTGCCGAAGCCGGCTTGCGAGTGCAAGTGCGGCGTCGCGATGATGTAGTTCGTCGAGACCGAGTAGCTGCCGCTAAAATGAGAAACAGCGCGTACGGCTTCAGCCGCCAGCGCCGATTGGGTAATTACCGGTGGGAGCTTGTTCGTGGTGTCGCCCCAGGCCTTGATCAGCATGTGGTACTGATTGCCGACGTGGCCGCTGCTGTCGGTGTACTGCGCTTGCGAGCTCAGCCACTGGCTACCGCCGACGCCGTTGAAGAACTTTTGCATGCGTACGAACTCGCCGGACGGGTCGCTCGTCCATCCCCAGTAGACGATGTAGACGTGAGGGGTTTGCTGCACGGGGCCGCCATGCCACGTCATGTTGACGCCCGCCGCGGGAACCGGCCCGGGGCCATGGCCGGGCAGTAAGCCTGCCGTGTCCTTCGTGAGCATGATATGCGCGACATCGCCGGTGTCCGGATCCCGTATCGTGTAGGACGGAACGGACATCTGTTGCTGGACGGTATTTGAGGGATTGGACGGGAGCGCCGTGCCGGAGTTTCCGCTGCACGCGGCCAGCACGGCTCCGAACACGACGAGAGCTACAAACTTCAGGTTGCGATGCATCCACGGGCCTCCTCGTAGAGTGGGTAACTCTCGCCCAATGTGGCATGATTGGGACTCCTTCCTGCTGACAGCGGGCGCTTACGATGGCACTTTTCCGGTGCGCGAGCCGGTGTAAAAAGAGAGAGCCCGCGAAATCTTCGCGGGCTCTTTCCTTTTTGGTTAATCGAGAGGCGTTATTGGAGGCACCCGCTGGGGGAGTTGCTCCACAAGGGTTGCGTTGGGAAGGTCCCTGTCGAGAAAGGCGTGTTCTGCAGGTTCATCCAGGCGCACTTGTCGCCCGTTTCTGCACCGCTAGAGTCGTACCACGCGTTGAGTTGCGGATCGGTCATCGTTTCGGCTTGTTCGTGGCCGCCGACGATCGTCACGCCGTCAAGAGTGCCGCCCGAGCCGCCGTTAACCGAATTTGCACCGCAGCTTTGCCCGGCGTCGGTCATATAAGGCATATACGTCCACGAAACCGTTCCGCTGCCCGAGGACGTCGTGCTGTGGTACGCGCACCACTGCGTGCCGAAGCCGGACTGCGAGTGCCCGTGCGGCGTCGCAACGATGTAGTTCGTCGAAACGGAGTAGCTGCCGCTGAAATGCGAAACGGCGCGGACGGCTTCGCCGGCCAGCGCCGATTGGCTGATGCGACGGGGAAGCGCATTCGTATTGTCGGACCAGGTGGTAACCAGCATGCCGGTTTGGTTGCCGACGTGCCCGCTGCCATCCGTGTATTGCGCCTGCGAGCTCAGCCACTGGCTGCCGCCCACGCCGCCGTAGAAGGACTGGATCCGCGCGGCCTCACCGGACGGGTCGCTGCCTTTCCATCCCCAGTAAATGAGGTAGATATGGGGGGTATGCTGCACGGGGCCACCGTGCCAGGTCATGTTAGCGCCGGCGACCGGAACCGGTCCCGGGTGACCCTGTAGTACGCCGGCCATGTCCTTGGTGAACATGATGTGCGCCACCGCGCCGCTCTCAGCGTCCCGCATCACGTACGAAGCCGGGGTGGGTTGCTGCGGTGTCAGGCCGCCGGAAGTATTTGCCGGCAGCGATGTGCCGGGGTTGCCGCTACATGCGGCCAGGACGGCCCCAAAGGCCAAGAGCGCTATAAACTTGAGGTTACGATGCATCCACACGCCTCCTAAAGGGTGCAACCGAAGTGATTTAATTCCGCCTGATGTCACACCCGGTGGGGTCCTTCCTTCTTGACAAAACGCATATAGAAAGGCCTTGCCCTCCGCGCACGGTTCCTGCTATGATAGCCGACGGCTCCGAAGACCGTGGGTGGCCCAAGAGGGCCTTAATCACCCACCGAGGTGCGCCCCTTCGACAAGCTCAGGGTGACAACGGTTCTTGTCGCTCGGCTCGTTTCAAAAAAAGGCGCTCTCCGGACGGATGGAGCGCCGTTTCGTTTTTATAAGGGCAAAAAAAGCGATGCCAACTGCAAAAAAAGAGGCCGCCGTCGTCGAGCTCAAAGAGCGGCTTGCTCAGGCGAGCAACCTGATCTTTACGAATTATACCGGCCTTACGGTCACCGACATCTCCAAGCTGCGTGGCGAGCTGCGCAAAGACGGCAATTCCTACACCGTTGTCAAGAACACGCTCTTTGCGATCGCGGCCGGTGAGGAGCTCGCCCGCCAGTTCGAAGAGTTTCTCGCGGGTCCGACCGGCATCGTATTCGCCGGCGCAGACCCGGTCGCGCCGGCCAAAGCGCTCAAGACCTTTTCCGATGGAACCAAGCCCATCCAAATCAAAGCCGCCTACATCGACGGCAAGATCGTCGATGTAGCGCACGTTAACGCGCTGGCCGCGTTGCCGCCGCGATTGGAGCTGCTCGGGCGATTGGTAGGTTCCCTCGCCAGCCCGTTGCGCGGACTCGTTACCGTTCTTTCGGGCAATCAAAGCGGACTCGTCCGCGTACTTACGGCGATCCGCGAGCAAAAAGAAGCCGCGGCTTCTGCTGCCTAACATTAAGGAAGGTTCACGTACTATGGTACTTACCGAACTGGTCGAACAAGTAGATAAGCTCACCGTCTTAGAACTGGCGGAATTCGTCAAAATGCTGGAAGAGAGATACGGTGTCTCTGCCGCGGCTCCGGTGGCGGTGATGGCCGCCGGCGCACCCGCAGGCGGCGCCGCCGCCGCGCCTGAGAAGACCGAATTCGACGCCGTTCTCGCGGAGGTCGGCTCGGAGAAGATCAAAGTCATCAAGGCCGTTCGCGAAATCACGAGCCTGGGCTTGACCGAGGCGAAGCAGTTCGTCGAAAGCGCGCCCAAACCGATCAAGACGGGCGTTCCGAAAGACGAAGCTGAGGCGATCAAAAAGAAACTCGAAGAAGTCGGCGCGAAGGTCGAGATCCAGTAGTCTTGTCTACCTTGTCACCCCGAGCTTGTCGAGGGGCAGCGATGATCGTTGCGCTTCGACAAGCTCAGCGTGACAATTATTGGGCTCAGGGTGGCAAGGCTACGCCGCCATGATGCCCCATCAGCAAAATCTTATGACGTACCTGATCATCATCGCCGCTTTGGCGCTGGTGGTCTTTCGCAACCTGCGCCCGCAGAAGCTGACCGCTTCGCGCCTGTGGCTGATGCCGGCAGTCCTGCTGGTTTTGGCGCTGGTGTCGCTTTGGGCTACGGCCCAGCAGACGCCGCCCCACGCGCTATGGATCTCGGCGGTGGCGATCTTGCTCGGCGTTATCGTTGGAATACCCTTCGGGATCATCCGCGGACGCCACAGCAAGCTGCGCGCCGGCGACCGGCCGGGAATATTCATCGTCGAACAATCCGCGATCACGATGATCGTATTCTTGATCGCATTTGGCGCGCGGTATCTGATTCGTTTTTTTGTGCCGGCGGCGGGACCCGGTTTGATTGCGTCCGCGGATGGTTTCCTGGCATTCGCAATCGTGTCCATCGTGACCGCGCGTTACATTCTCTACACGCGGTTCAAGGCGCTCGACCCTTAGCCGGCGCTAGATGCCGCGGGCTCGGGCGCGGTCCGAGCGAAACCCTTGCTCGCCGAGCGGCGTCGCATTGGAAATGTCGCTGCTGAAGTGTCCGAAGAGCGTCGGATCGGCGGCGAACTCCGCCTGCAAATCCGAAATGCGGTGATCGTCGCGTGGGTGGTCGGAGAGCGCCTCAGGCGGACGACCGGAGGGCGGGTGCGCCTCGAAGTGCTCGAAGAGCCACACCATGCCCCACGGATTGATGCCGGCTTGAGCGCAGGTCATTGCGCCTTTGTAGTCCGCCGCGTGTTCGACCCCGCGCGAAAACTGCAGCCCGACCAGCTGATCTGCCGAGCCCAGCATGAAGTTCGTAAGGGCCCTGCCTCCCAGCAGCACGGACGCCAGGTTGGCAAGCAGATCCACGTTTTGCTGCTTTTGCGCCAAATGAACGACGTCGCGGTGAATCGTGTGCGAGGTTTCGTGGCATAAGACGCCCGCCAGCTCTTCTTTGTTCTGCACGAACGTCATCATCGAGTCGGTCACGTACACGTTGCCGCCGGGAACCGAAAAGGCGTTCGGATCCTTTTCATGGACCAGAATGAAATGGAACGGCGCATCGTACTGCGGGTCGACGACGCGTTCGATGCGCTGCGCAAGCGGGTTCAAGACGTTGTAGTACGGCGAATTGTTGATGATCTCGCCCCGTCGCGCGAGCTGCTGATAGATTTGCTGGCCGATCTGCTGCTCTTGCGCGTCCGCCAGCGCCGGCCGGGCGCCGGCTGCCGCGAAGAGTAAAACGAAAAGACTGGCTAGGGCACGCTTCATCTGTAGCTTAAGAACGCAAACCCCGCCCGATTCGTTAGTGAACCAGGAAACCGACCAGCAGCAGCGCCACGATGTTGAGCACCTTGATCATCGGGTTGATAGCGGGGCCGGCCGTATCTTTGTAGGGATCCCCGACCGTATCGCCGGTGACGGCGGCCGCGTGGGCGACCGAGCCCTTGCCGCCAAAATTGCCGTCCTCGATGAACTTCTTGGCATTATCCCATGCGCCGCCGCCGCTGGTCATCGAGATCGCGACAAAGAGGCCAGTGACGATCGAGCCGACCAGAATGCCGCCCATCATCTGGGCTCCCGCGTTGCCCCGTAAGATGTTGAAGAAGCTGAGCAACACGATCAGGATCGGGACGCCCACGGGAATCAACGCAGGCAGCACCATCTCTTTGAGCGCCGCGCGCGTGACGATGTCGACCGTGGTGGCATAGTCCGGTTTGGTCGTGCCGGCCATGATGCCGGGGATCTCGCGGAACTGGCGGCGGACTTCCTCGACAACGGCGCCGCCGGCGCGCCCGACCGCTTCCATCGAAAGCGATGAGAAAAGATAGGGCAGCAGACCGCCGATCAAGAGCCCGGTCAGGACGTAAGGATCGCCGATGCCGAAAACCGCGGGGTGCGTGGCGCAAGCAGCCCCCCGAGTAGCGTGACACTTATCGCTCAACTCGCGCAAGAATGAAGCAAACAGCACGACGGCCGCCAGCGCGGCAGAGCCGATCGCGTACCCCTTGGTCACGGCTTTGGTCGTGTTGCCGACGGCGTCCAAGGGATCTGTGACGCCGCGCACTTCGGCGGGCAGGTCGGCCATCTCGGCGATGCCGCCGGCGTTGTCCGTGATCGGCCCGAACGAGTCGATCGCAACGATGATGCCGGCCATCGAGAGCATCGCCATGACGGCAATGGCCACGCCGTAGAGCCCGGCCAGCGAGAACGAAATCAAAATACCGGCGACGATGACGATGGCGGGCAGTGCTGTCGCCTGCATCGAGACCGCCAAGCCGGCGATGATGTTGGTCGCGTGGCCGGTGATCGAAGCGTTCGCGATGCGCCGGACCGGTGAAAACTGCGTGCCGGTGTAATACTCGGTGATATAGGTAATTAGCCCGGTGATCGCCAGGCCGACCAGCGCGCAGACGAAGATCGCCCACGCGGGCACGTCGTGATCTAACCCGATGACGGCGCTTGAAATGCCGTTCGGGAATTGGGCCCGGCTGATGAAAAAGAACAGAATCGCAGAGAGGACGGCGGCGATGATCAGGCCGCTGTACAGCGCCATCATGATCTGGCCGCGCGCATCCTTGCCCATGCGCACAAAGAACGTACCGATGATCGAGGCGACGATCGAAGCCGCGCCCAAAACCAGGGGAAACGTCACGGCGCCCGCGACGCCGCCGAGCACCAAGTGTCCCAAGAGCATCGCCGCCACGGTCGTCACGACATACGTCTCAAACAGATCGGCGGCCATTCCGGCGCAATCACCGACGTTGTCGCCGACGTTGTCCGCAATGACCGCGGGGTTGCGTGGATCGTCCTCGGGGATGCCGGCCTCGACTTTGCCGACGAGGTCGGCGCCGACATCGGCGGCTTTGGTATAGATGCCACCGCCCAGACGCGCGAAAACGGAGATCAGGGAACAGCCAAACGCCAGGCCGATCATCGCGGCTAGCGATTTGCCTTGGTCGCCGGCATTGAGCGACAGCAATATCCAGTAGTAACCGCTGACTGCAAGCAAGCCCAGGCCCACGACGAGCAAACCGGTGATCGCGCCGCCCCGAAATGCCACGCGTAAGGCGACGGCGAGCCCGCTGCGCGCCGCCTCGGCCGTGCGCACGTTGGCGCGCACGGACACGACCATGCCGATGAAACCCGCTGCGCCGGACAGCACGGCACCGATCAAGAAGCCGAGCGCGGTCTGCCAGCCGAGCGACGGCGCAAAGGCGATGATGATCGCAAGCACGACCGCGACGATGCCGATCGTCGTGTACTGGCGCGTGAGGAAGGCCATCGCACCCTCTTGAATCGCGCGCGCGATCTCTTGCATGCGCTGGTTACCGCTTGGCTGCCGTAGCACCCAGCCGATCAGGTAGAGTCCATAGAGGATCGCCAAGACGCCCGCTCCTAGCCCAGCGTAGATGGCCGATTGCGTTGCGATGCCGGTGGATGCAGTCATGTACTTCCTTATAGCCAGGAGGGTAAAAAGACGGGGCAAAGTTGCCCCCAAGAGCGAGCGAGTCCTTGTTCGCATTGCAACGCGTTGCGCGAAGTGCGACGCATCGTATTGGGGTCCCGCCCGCGCTAGTTTGGGCGCGGGCGCCAGGCGTTGCGCGAAGTGCGACGCATCTTAAGGAAGATGGAACAGACCGAGCTGCTGATCATCGGCTGCGGGCCGGCCGGGGGAATTGCCGCTCGCGAAGCTGCTGCAGCCGGCATCCAAACGGTCGTTCTCGAAAAGGATGCCGTCGTCGGTCAAAAGCGGGTGTGCGCGGCCGGCCTGCGACCGGGCTTTTGCGAGACTTTCGACCTACCGCGGTCGCTCGTCCATTGCGATACTTCTCGCCTGGCGCTCTATGACGAAAGTGGCGCCTGCCACGCCTTCTGCGTCGGGCCCGCGCACACGACCACTCGCGAAGAACTCGATGGAACGATCGGCGACCTCGCGCGCTCCGCCGGCGCCGATGTCCGCGTGCGCGCGCTCTTTCGCAATCTGACCCGAGACGGCAAACAAACGATCGTGGAGTACGCCGATCTGGGAAGCGGTGGGCGCCGCCGGATCGCGGCGCGCGCCGTGTTCTTTGCTACCGGCGCCACGGCTCAACTCGAAGATCTCGTGCCCTTCGGGTTTGCAAGCTGGAGCAGCGGGTTGCTGACGTGTTACCAGTATCGCGTCTATCTCGAACGCCTCGCCGCTCCGATCGCCTACGAAACGCTCGAGCTTCACTACTACCGCCTGGCCGGCGCCCGGCAAGTCGTGGCCTGGATGTTTCCCAAGAGGGATCACCTGGCCATTGGGCTCGGCGTCGTCGGCAAAATCGCCGGCGCGCAACTGCGCGCGGAGCTCGACCAGTTCACGCAGCGGCTGGCGGCACGCCTTTATCCCGGCGTTGCGCATAGAATAAAGGAAGAGGGCCATCTGCTCTACGGCGGCCGGCCGCGCCCGGTTATCTCGCATGGCAGCGTGATGATCGGCGGTACGGCGGCTGGACTCGTGGATGCCACGAACGGCGAGGGCATTTACGAGGCGGCGCTGAGTGGACGTTTTGCGGCGCAGGCTTGCAAACAGTTTCGAAATTCCGCCGCTTTGGCGGTCAAAGAGTACGCGCGCCTCGTGCGGGGAACGTTCTACACGCGCCTGCGACACCGCGCCCAGTTGATGCACTTTCTCGAGCGCAAACCGCAGCGCTTCGGGGTGCTGTTCGAACACCTGGCGAGCGCGCCGCGCTTCCGCGAAATCTTGGAGCGGGAAGGAAAGCCGATGGGTTGGAACGACCGGCTGTACCTTTACGGTCAAGCGTTGCGCTTTGCCGCGCGTGCGCTCGTCGTCTGAAGGATGCTGCGCTTCTTCGTCGGCCGGATCGTGCGCCTTGTCGCCGTGTTGATCGCGATCACGATCATCAGCTTCTTTTTTCTGCGCCTGATTCCGGGCGATCCCGTGACGATTCGCTTGGGCGAGCACGCTTCGGGGCAGGAGGTTGCGGCGTTACGCGCCTCCCTTGGACTAGACCGGCCATGGTACGACCAGCTCGGGCTCTACCTCGTCCATGCGGCTCGCGGCGATTTGGGGCGCTCGCTCGTCGATCAGGAGCCGGTGGCGCAAAAACTAGCCACCTATTTTCCGGCAACCGTAGAGCTTGCGCTCGGCGCGATGATCGTAGCGATTCTGGGCGGTGTGCCGCTGGGCATCATCGCTGCGATGCGCGCGCGAACCGTGGTGGATGCTGCGACGACGAGTCTCGCGCTGCTCGGCGTCTCGATTCCCGTGTTCTTTCTGGGGTGGATGCTGGTCTATCTGCTCAGTGTGGTTCCTAGCCACTACGGACTCAATGTTTTTCCCATTTCAGGACGCATCTCGCTGATCTATTCGGTGCGGCCGATCACCCATCTGCTCGTCTTGGATTCGCTCTTGCAAGGACAATGGCGCGCCGCGCTCGATGCGCTTTGGCATTTGGTGCTGCCCGCGCTCACGCTAGGGACGATTCCCCTGGCGATTATCGCAAAGATCACGCGCAGCGGAATGCTCGACGTTCTGCGCAGCGACTACATCCGCACGGCGCGTGCCAAGGGGCTCAGCGAATGGATCGTCATCACGCATCACGCGTTGCGTAATGCGCTGGTTCCGGTCATTACGATCGTCGGCTTGCAGACCGGGCTGCTGCTCGGCGGAGCGGTCTTGACGGAACACATCTTTGCGTGGCCGGGCGTTGGTCGGCTGACGTTCGATGCGATTTCGAATCGTGACATGCCGCTGATCAACGGATGCGTGCTGCTCTTTGCGGCCGTATTTGTGACCGTCAACACGATTGTCGATCTGCTCTATGCAGCCGCCAATCCGCGCATTCGTTACGCGCAATGAGCAAACGCTACGTGATTGGAGGATGCGAACTTTCACGTGAAGCGATCGTTCATCGCTACTTGCATCTTGTGAAATACATCGCCGGCCGAGTCTCGGTCAGCCTTCCACCCCAAATCGAAACGAACGACCTGGTCAACGAAGGCATTATCGGGCTGCTCGATGCGATCGAGAAATACGATGACAAACGAGGGGTCAAGTTCGAAACGTACGCCGTCACGCGCATCAACGGCGCGATCCTGGACGCATTACGCGCGTTGGATTGGGTCCCGCGGGGTGTGCGGCAACGCTCGCGCGACCTCGAGCGCGCCAGCGGGGAGTTGGAAGGCCAACTCGGACGCGCCGCGACCGCGGAGGAGCTGGCCTTCCACATGGGCATGACGGCCCGCCAGCTCGACCTGCTCCGGCAGCGTTTTTTGGGCACCTCGGTTGCATCGCTCGAAGAGTCCGTGCACCCTGATGCGCTCCGAGGTCCCGACGACACTGCCTCAGCGCTCGAGCTGCGCGAGGTGCGCGAACTCTTGGAGCAAGCGGTTTCGCGGCTTTCGGCCCAAGAACGCACGGTGATCTCCATGTACTATTTTCGGGGCTTGGCGGTCAAGGAGATCATCGCGACCCTCGGGGTCTCGGAGTCCCGCGTTTCGCAGATCCATTCGAAGGCGATCACGCGGCTGCGCGAGTCGTTGCGCGAGCTGCGGGCGGAATTTGCGTGACGATAGGCTAGAGGGGTGGAACATGTGCTCGCCGCGCGCGCGCAAATGGGCACGTCGCTTGCGTTTCACTTTGTCTTTAGCGCGCTCGGCATCGGGTTACCGCTCTTGCTGGTCATCGTCGAAGGCCTGTATTTACGAACCGGCGACCGCACGTACTACGCGCTTGCGCGGACATGGGCCAAGGCGATGGCTGCGCTGTTTGCAATCGGCGCCGTATCGGGAACGACGATAGCTTTTGAACTCGGCCTTCTATGGCCGGTCTTCATGCGAGAGGCAGGCGGCATTATCGGCATTCCGTTTTCCGCTGAAGGCTTTGCGTTCTTTATCGAGGCGATCTTCGTCGGCATCTATCTGTATGGCTGGGAGCGGCTCTCGCCGCGCGCCCACTGGCTGTGCTCGATCCCTATCGCGGTTTCGGGGGCGCTGGCGGGCTTTTTCGTCGTCTGCGCGAACGCCTGGATGAACACGCCGACCGGCTTTCGTCTCGATGCCCACGGAATGCCCGTTGACGTCGAACCGCTGGCTGCGATGTTCAATCCGGCCTGGCCTACAGAGGTCGCCCATACGCTCCTGGCGGCGTATATTTTTGTCGGCTTCGGCGTAGCCGCCTGGTATGCGTTCAAGCGCTTGCGTGGGGATACGTTTGGGTCGCTGCACGCCATTCGAATTGCGATGTTGGTGGGTGCGATCGCGATACCGATTCAGTTTGTGGTCGGAGATCTTTCCGCGCGATTCGACGCGCACGCGGAGCCTGCCAAGCTGGCCGCGCTCGAGGGCCAATTTCAAACCCAAGCGGGCGCTCCGCTTCGGATCGGCGGCCTACCCGATGCGGCACAGCACCGCACACGCTATGCAATCGAAATTCCAAAACTGCTCAGCATCCTGTCCTTCGAAAATCCGAACGCGGTCGTGCGTGGTCTGGATTCGTTTGCGGCGGACCGCCGTCCGCCGGTCCTCTTCGTGCACTTAAGCTTTCAGCTCATGGTCGGCTCCGCGACGCTCTTGCTGCTGATCGCCATATGGTGGTTCGTCCTCCAGTGTAAACGCGCGGAGTTTTCGCGCTTATTTCTGTGGGCATTGGTGGGGAGCGGTGTGCTTGGATTTCTGGCGATGGAAGCCGGCTGGATGGTGACCGAAGAAGGCCGACAGCCGTGGATCGTGCAGGGGTATTGGCTGACGCGCGACGCGGTGACGCCTGCGCCCGCGCTCGACGTCGCATTTGCGATTTTCACGCTGATCTATATACTGCTCTCGATTACGCTGGCATGGCTGCTGATCCGCATCGATCGAGGCATGGACAGCGTCCAATGACGCCCGAACACGCGGCCATGCTCCTGATCCTGTGCGCGATCGTGTTATATGCGATTTTCGGCGGCGCGGATTTCGGCGGCGGCGTGTGGGATTTGTTGGCCACCGGTCCGCGCCGCGAGGCGCAGCGTGAGGCGATCGGGCTTGCGATGGGGCCGGTGTGGGAAACCAACCATGTGTGGCTGATCTTCGCACTGGTCGCCCTGTTCACGTGCTTCCCGCCCGTCTTTGCCAAACTGTCAATTGCATTGTACTTTCCGCTCACGTTTGCGCTGGTTGGAATCATCGCACGCGGCGCTGCATTCGCGTTCCGCGGTCCGTCCACGCGCGATCTCTGGATCCATCGTGCGTGGGGACAAGTCTTCGGCGCCGCATCGATCCTTACGCCGTTTTTCTTCGGGGCGGCTGCCGCCGGGGTCGCGACAGGCACGTTCGATTGGCTGCGGCCTTTTAGTTGGTGCGTTGGCCTGCTGGCCGTCAGCCTGTGCGCGCAGCTAGCCGCGACGTTCTTGTGCGCGGAAACCCGCGCCGCCGATCTGGAAAACGATTTTCGCTTGCGAGCCGTTGCGGCCACCTTCGCCGTCGCGACGTTCGGTTTGATCGCATTGCTCGCGGCCGCAAAGTACGCTCCCGCGATCTTCAAGGGATTGGTGCACGCGTGGCCCGCCGTCGCCCTTGCGATGCTTGCGGGCCTCGTCGTGCTCACCTTGCTGTGGCGGCGGCGCTTCCACAGTGCGCGCGTTGCCGTGGCGATCGAAGCGGCGGCGATCTTCACGGGCTGGTACGTCGCCCAGGCTCCCGTCCTGCGCGTGGACCTTGGCCTGCAAACGCTGGCGGCCTCGCCGGCGACGATCGTGACGTTTCTCTGGATCGCCCTGGTCGGCTCGGCTGTGTTGATACCGTCGCTGCTGCTGCTCTTTACGATCTTCAAGCGCGACGTAAGTTTTCCACCGGATCCCTTGCGGGATGCGCGCGATGCCGATGAGAACGTCGGTACGATCTAAAGGGATGACAAGAAGTATGAAAGCAAGGACACCGTCAATCGATCTTACCGACACGCTGATGCGCGCAAGTCAACGCTTCGCGAACACGCTGCAACGGCGCGCGGGTGTGCTACCGAACGTTGCCTCCGAGCGGACCGCGAAGCTCCAGGGCCGAGTTTCGAATGCCAAGGCGGTGCCGAGCTTGTGCTGTTATTGTGCGGTTGGATGCAGCACGCTCGCGTACGTGAGCGACGAAGGCACGTTGCTCGATGTGGAAGGGAACCCCGATAGCCCGATCAATGCGGGCCGGCTGTGCCCGAAAGGCGCCGCCCTATTCGGTCTGGTCGTCAACTCGGCGCGCTGGACGACCGTAAAGCACCGCGCGCCATACAGCGATCGCTGGGAAGAAAAGCCTCTCACTTGGGCGATGGACCGAATCGCGCATCTCGTCAAAGAGACGCGCGAGGCAACCTTCGTGCGCGAACGCGACGGTAAGCGAGTCAATCACACGCTCGGCATCGCTTCCCTCGGCGGCGCGACGTTCGGTCTGGAAGAGAATTATTTGCTCGGCAAATTGATGCACAGCCTGGGCGTCGTGTCGATCGAGAATCAAGCCCGGATATGACATAGCTCGACGGTGCCTGGTCTAGGCACCTCGCTCGGCCGCGGCGGCGCGACAACCTTCCTTGAAGACCTCAAGAACGCGGACTGCATCCTGATCGAGGGGTCGAATTTTGCGGAGTGCCACCCCGTCGGTTTCCGGTTTGTCATGGAAGCCAAGGAACGAGGCGCGAAGATCATTCACGTCGATCCACGCTTCACGCGCACGTCCGCTCTGGCGAATTTGTACGTTCCGATTCGCAGCGGCTCGGATATCGTATTCCTGGGCGCCATCATTCACTGGGTGCTCGAGAACGAACGGTACTTTAGGGAGTACGTGCGCGATTTCACCAACGCATCAAACATCGTCTGCGAAGCCTACCAAGATACGGAAGACCTCGATGGTCTTTTCTCCGGCTGGCGCGGCGCCGCTCATCCCGAAGCCGAGCCGCGCGCGTACGATGTGGATACCTGGAAGTTCGAGCACGATAAAAAGGGGCGGCCGCTTCGCGATCCGACGCTGCAGCATCCGCGATGCGTCTTTCAGATACTGCGGCGCCACTTCTCCCGCTACACGACCGAAATGGTCGAGACGATTTGCGGCACGCCGCGCAAGAAATTCCTCGAAGTCTGCCAAGCCCTGGCCGATAACAGCGGCCGCGAGCGTACCACGGCTTTTGCCTATGCGGTAGGTTGGACGCAACACACCGTCGGGGTGCAGTACATCCGCACGGCTGCGATCCTGCAGTTGCTGCTTGGCAACATCGGACGGCCCGGCGGCGGGATCATGGCGCTCCGCGGCCATGCAAACATCCAAGGCGCGACGGACATCGCAACGCTTTACGACTTGCTTCCCGGATACTTGCCGATGCCGGCCGTTCAACGCGACGAACAAACGCTGGCCGCTTACTTGAAGACCAACCGCAAGCCCACCGGCTGGTGGGCAAACCTGCCGAAATACGTCGTGTCGATCCTCAAAGCGTTTTACGGCGATGCGGCCACCGCGGAAAACGATTTCTGTTTTTCTTATCTGCCGCAGCTCACCGGCGATCACTCAACGCTGCCGACGCAAATTGCCATGAAAGACGGGCTCGTCAAGGGCTACATCGTGCTGGGTCAAAATCCGGGCGCCTCGGGACTCAACGCCGAGATGGCGCGCGCCGCGATGGAACGCCTGGAGTGGATGGTCAACGTCGACTTCTACGAAACTGAAACGGCCTCTTTTTGGAAGCGTGAAGGCGTCGACCCGGCGACGATCGCGACCGAATGCTTCTTTATTCCCGGGGCAACCGTGGTCGAAAAACAAGGCACGATGACCAATACGAACCGGTTGCTGCAGTTTCACGAGAAGGCCGTTCAGCCGGCCGGACAGAGCGTCAGCGATCTGTGGTTCGTTCATCAGCTTGGCCTGCGTCTGAAGGCCTTGTATGCAGATTCCGCCGATCCAAAGGATCGGCCGATCTTGGATCTGACGTGGGAGTATGCGCACGAAGACGAAGCCGAACGTCGCCGCGGCGAACCATCGGTGCTCAAGGTGATGCAGGAAATCAACGGTTATTATGTGGCCACAGGCGAGCAAGTGGGCAGCTTCACCGATCTGCGGGACGACGGAAGCACCGCAGCCGGCGGCTGGATTTATTCAGGGGTCTGTCCCGATAAAACAACGCACCGGGCCCGCAACCGCAAGGGTGACGGGTGGACCTCCCTCGAGTGGGGATTTTCATGGCCCGCCAACCGCCGCATGCTCTACAATCGCGCCTCCGCCGATGCGGACGGCAAGCCGTGGAGCGAACGGAAAAAATACATCTGGTGGGACGAGGAGCAACAATGCTGGACCGGCTTCGACGTTCCCGATTTTCCCGCTAAAAAAAGCCCGCAGACGCCGGCGAAGGCGGGCGGTTTTGGACTTGACGCGCACTCGGGAGCCGACCCATTCATCATGCAATTGGACGGGCGCGGCGCCCTGTTTGTCGGGGGTGCGCTCAAGGACGGACCGCTTCCAACGCATTACGAGCCGCAGAACTCGGTCCTGCCGAATCTGCTGTACAAGCAGCAGCACAACCCGACGATGCGCGAGTGGAAACGGCACGATAATCCGGTGATGGGCGTCGAAAATCCGGATTACCCGTATGTCTTAACGACGTACCGTCTGACCGAGCATTCGGGCATCATGACGCGCAACGTTGCGTGGCTGGCCGAGTTGCAGCCGGAGCTCTTTGCAGAAATCGATCCGGAGCTCGCCGTCGAGCGGGGCATTCGCAACGGCGATTGGATCACGATCAACACCGCCGTTGGCGAAATTGAAGCGCATGCACTCGTCAGCGGTCGAATGCGCCCCTTGCGCCTGGGAAAAGGCAAGCGCGTGCACCAGATCGGCCTGCCGTACAACTATTCGAACCTCGGCGGCCTCGCGCGCGGCGATAGTTCAGGCGATTTGGTTCCGCTTGCCATGGACCCCAACGTTTCCATCCACGAGGGCAAGACCTTGACGTGCAACATTCGCCCGGGCCGGCGAGCTGCACGCACGTCGTCGCCGATCGATCGAAACGTGCCGCTCGATCAGCAGACTCCCGAAGGACAGCCGACCATGCACGGGCGAGACGAACCCCATGGCTAGCGGGTTCTTCACGGACACGACTCTGTGCATCGGGTGCAAGGCGTGCGAAGTCGCCTGTAAACAGTGGAACGAATTGCCCTCTGACGGGTTCGAATTTTCCGGAAAGTCATACGACAATACGGGCGCCCTTTCCGGGACGACCTGGCGGCACGTTTCATTCGTCGAACAAATGGAGCTCGCCGAGCCGCGCTGGCTGATGATGAGCGACGTGTGCAAGCACTGCACGCATGCGGGTTGTCTAGAAGCCTGTCCCACCGGGGCCATCATTCGCAACGAATTCGACAACGTCTATATTCAGCCGGATATTTGCAACGGGTGTGGGTATTGCGTGCCGGCGTGCCCTTTCGGCGTCGTCGATCTGATCCAGGCGCTTTCCAATCCGGTGGGCCAACGGATCAACTACAACACCGACAGTTTGAACCCGGATCGTATGGCGCAGAG
>Ga0185299_10004555_pt1 | contig 16618 bp, 15 predicted proteins | sample PaiPotPPA55metaG_FD_128002 | JGI IMG/M metagenome (GOLD analysis project Ga0185299, IMG submission 128002) | Iron sulfur acid spring bacterial and archeal communities from Banff, Canada, to study Microbial Dark Matter (Phase II) - Paint Pots PPA... ...
TCACACGAATTAGTTCTACAATCACATTCCTCCAAGTTATCCGCGATATAATTTTTTGGTATCTCCGTCCGTTGGTGTTAATCGAAAGAGCCTATGGCAACTTACGTGGAACCCGCAACTCGCACACGCATTGAATCTGACAGCATGGGACAGATCGAGGTCCCTTCCAACGTTTACTGGGGAGCGCAAACGCAGCGCTCGTTGTTGCACTTCAACATTGGGCGCGACGTTATGCCGCCGGAACTGATCCATGCGTTCGGCATTCTTAAGAAGGCATGCGCGCTGGTGAACCAGGATTTAGGCAAACTTCCCGCCGACAAAGCCAAGCTCATCGTACAGGCTGCGGACGAGGTTATTGCTGGCAAGCTTGACGATCAGTTTCCGCTGCGCATCTGGCAGACCGGCAGTGGCACGCAGACCAACATGAACGTCAACGAGGTTATCTCGAACCGGGCCATTGAACTGGCAGGCGGTGAGATGGGGTCCAAGAAACCAATTCATCCCAATGACCACGTCAATATGTCGCAGTCGTCGAATGATACGTTTCCCGCGGCGATGCACATTGCGGCGGCGCAGCGGGTGAAGCACACTCTCATCCCCGCAATCCAAAACGTTCATGATGCGATTGCTGCCAAGGCGAAAGAATTCAATGACGTGGTAAAAATCGGTCGCACGCATTTGCAGGACGCTGTACCGCTTACGTTCGGGCAGGAGTTTGGCGGTTGGGCCAGTCTGCTGGAACGCGACATCAAGCGGCTGGAGCAAGTGCTCGGCGGTCTTTACGACCTTGCAATCGGTGGAACTGCGGTGGGCACAGGGCTGAACGCTCATCCCGAATTTGCCGAACGAGCTGCCAAGAAGATTGCCGAACTTACCGGACTTCCCTTCCGCTCGCACGTTAATAAGTTTTCGGCACTCTCGGCGCATGACGAGCTCGTGTTCGCGCAAGGCGCGCTGCAAACGCTGGCCGCTTCGCTGATGAAGATTTCGAACGATATCCGCTGGCTGGCTTCCGGTCCGCGTTGCGGCCTTGGTGAATTGTCCATTCCCGAGAACGAGCCTGGGTCTTCGATCATGCCTGGTAAAGTGAACCCCACGCAGTGCGAGGCCATGACCATGGTTTGCGTGCAGGTGCAGGGCGCGACCGCTGCCGTGGGATTCGCGGGCTCACAGGGCAATTTTGAACTCAACGTATTCAAGCCGGTGATCATCTACAACTTTCTGCACTCCGTCACGCTGCTTGCCGATGCCTGCCACGGATATGTGGAGTACATGATTAAAGGCATCGAGGTTGATCGAGCCAAAGTCGATTGGTACGTGAAGAATTCTCTGATGCTGGTGACCGCGCTGGCGCCAAAGGTGGGATACGACAAGGCCGCCAAAATTGCGCACACTGCCCACTTGGAGCACAGCAGCTTGCGCGAAGCAGCGCTGAAGCTCGGCTATCTGACGGCCGAGGAGTTTGATCAGTTGATGAAACCGGAAAGGATGACACGGCCTTGAGGATTACCTCCTGAGCTTGTGGGGGGATTGAGCCAGGCCAAATTACACCTGGAAATCTTGCGGAATGCTCGATCACAACAGTAAAACAGCGTAAAGCTGAGTTGTGCGAAAGGTGGCTTACTATACTGAGCTGTTGAAATCGGTTTAACGCTAGGCTTGCTCGCGGTACTGCAGGCCGAGGAAAACAAAGCACTTATTCGTATCACGCTTGAGGGTGATGGCCGCCGCAGACGAGCCCTCGATTTATCCGATACAATAATTATCGTGAATACTAATATCCTAATGACGAACCAGCACTCATCCGAAGTAAACGAAGTGTGCGACCAACTTCAGAAAATGGGATACGCACAATCCAAGCGGATACGTATTTATGGTCAGGAGTTCGAAGCGGTGTCCAACCCGTTTCCCAATGAGAGCGGCATCGCCATTCGAGCGTTTTCCAAGCGGGAAACCACGGCTCGCATCTTACAGTTGCCGCTGCCCGTAGTGCAGATGGTGACTCGACAAAAGAGAAAAAAAATAGCTTAGTCTCTCAAACGATAGTTTCTGCCATTCGCGGTGCGTATCGCCGCACCGCGATCTCCACGATCTCACCGATCAGCTGAGTGTACGATCGCCCTGAGGCTTTAGCGGCCGTGGCGAATTCCTGCTTGCTTGAGAGCCAGGGATTTGGATTGGCCTCGATCACGTACACTTCACCTTTCTCCGTAAGACGCATGTCAATGCGGCCATAATCGCGCAGCTTGACGGCGCGGTACGCCGCCAGCGCGGTTTCTTGCAACCGGGCAACCGTCTCCGGCCCGAGATCAGTCACGAGGTGTGATTTCGTCAACTTGTGGGCTTGCGTATCCTTTTCAAACTTGACGTCATAGCTGGCAATCTTGGGAGTCCCTTTGGGCAGCCGTGAAAGGTCGAGCTCTACCAGAGGCAGGGTTTCAGTATTCTCGTAGCTTCCCAGGATAGCAGCGTATATTTCACGGCCTTCGATATATTCTTCGATCAACGCGGGCGAGTCGAATTCGTTCTGAATATATTCCACCCGCTCCATGAGCTCTTTCACGCTATTAACCACTGCATCGGCGTTGATGCCGATGGAACCATCCTCCGAAACTGGCTTCACGATCAGAGGAAACGAGATGTCGTGAGCATGTTCGATCCGCCCGCGATAGGACGTCGCAAAGAATGGCGTCTTGATGCCGTGAAACTGGAACATCTTTTTCGCCGTGCCTTTGTCCTGTGCCAGGAAATGCGCATGCGGACCGCCGCCGGTATAACGCATTTCCAACAGGTCCATATAGGCTGCAACATTCATCTCTTTGGTGTCGTCGCCCGCAAAAGATTCAGTCAGGTTGAAAACCAAATCAGCGTCACACTTTGCCAGAGTCGTCAGAGACTGGGGACGTCCGTCAAGCACTTGGTAAAAGGGTTCGTGACCAAGTTTCTCGAGCGCTTCGAAAATCTCTTCGCGATCTTCTTTTTCGATTCGTGGCTTGCGTTTTGATTTTCTCTTGCGCGCGGGCTTTTCTTCCGGGACAACTTCCGCGGCAGACGCGTCGTCCTCCCAGATGTCATAAAGAACCGCGACTTTTAGTTTCGCGCTAATCATTGCGCCCTCCGGACTTTAAGCAAACAGCTTTTCATCATTACTAGTTAGTGCAATCATGGATGAACAAACTTTCCTCGCGACATGTAATTCATGGCTAGAGCGGTGACGTAAACCGTGATCTGGATCAAGTGTTCGGATTCGCGTTCGCTGTCGGTGAACAAACCAAGGTCTTCGATTCTCTTCTCAATCACCTCAATCAATTTCTTGATCAGCGGGCGCTGAGCTCCGGTCCAGTAAGCAACCTTGTCGACCAAGGCTTTCCTTTGCGTGTGCAGAAATTCATGCGCCGGCTTCGCTGTCTTGCGTCTTTTGGAGGCGTCGAAAATGTCGCGCAAGTCAGTATCGAGCGCCAGATCTATCAGCGGAGTTTCACCGTTGACCCGCTGGTAGAACTCGGCCACCGTGGCTTCCATTTCATCGACCGTAATGTCGGTTTGTCCACGCCGGCGGACCGGATCCACATTTCCTAATTTTCTGGCGATCCGGTTCATGTACCGCAGTTTGGCTATCGCACCCCAGCCGCGATAGCGCGTGCGCCACGCCGAACGGGGGGTGAGCCACACCGCAAAGGTTTCAGCGAAATCTTCGTCAGGATGTTTCTGCGCATACCATCCCGCCAGGTGGCGGACATAATTTCGCGAAAATGGAATCGGCCGATAGTTGTCGTGATAGGGACGGCGAAACGGACCAAACAGTTGTTTCCACTCCGGCGTGCGATGAAGCTTATAGGCATAGTTGAATGCGTGTCCCGCTTCGTGCCTGAGATACATCATGATTTCGCGCGTATCTTCCAGGTCATTGGTTTGCTTTTCCAGATAGCCGAGATCCGCATTGGCAAGATAGAAAGGGATGCCGATTACCGGTTCTCCTGATGGACAGCCCCACTCATCGCTCAAATAACAAAGGGGATGAAATTTGAGCAAGCCTTTCTTTTCGAGTTCCCAATACAACTGCTGAATCAAAGGTTGCAATGGTGACCCTTCGATCTTCAGGCCAAGTTCGCGGATGGGCCGGTTCAGAATCTCTTGCAAGCCGGGGCGTAATTTTTCAAGTTCTTGCACGTCATCAAAATGTCAATTTAGATTTAAGTACGAAAACAAATGGGGGAGAGGAAGGGCGCTTGGCTCTCATCCTAAACAATATCAAAATAGATATTTACGTTGCAGGTAACGGCAGAACACCGACCAAAGATAGGTCTGTCCAAGTTGGTTCGCTCGCCAACTTTTCATGGTTTCTGCTGACTGTCGATGTTGCTTTCGTAGAGGTTGATGCCCTTCCGCAGAGGTGGCATGACACGTGTCAGCCTGCGCCGGATGTGGACATCAGAGTTTTCCACGATGATTTTTGCGCTACAATGGATGTAACGTGCTGTTGGTTCTCAGCCAAGAGCAATCAGCAAGAGGTATCAATCCTGTTCCCTCCAGGGGGTAGTTTCGATGTATCGCCCTCCCTTTAGCAGCGTCAATCCGCTGGTCGATTCTGAGTCAACCATTCGTGGACTTACCCAGGATTTCTGCACGGCATTCAACACAGGAAACTACGATCAAGCGGCGGCGCTGTTCGCCTCTGATGGCGACTTGATGGTTTCACATCATGAGCCGTCGCAAGGAACGAAAGGGATTGAGCGCATGCTGCGGCAGTATGGCGACTCGGGATATCAGAACCTGCGCTTCGAAACTACGCGCGTGGAGAATTCCGGCGACATGGCCATTGAGATAGGCAGGTACAGCGTTTCATCTCAATCGGGGAGTACGACCGCCAGCGAGACGGGCCAGTTTTTGCGTGTGTGGCGTCGCCTCAGCGTGTGGCGTATCATCGCTGATTCCTGGAACAGCACTTCTCCTGTCGGCGATCCAGAAATCAGATTTGGCGGCGGTACAAAAGTCGCATAGCGATTCAAAAGAAACGCATCCCCTATATGGGTGAACCAGTATCGGGTCCAATCGTTTCCGAAGCGTGCGATAACAAAGTTGCTGACCGCAAGTCTTATCCCGCCGTGGCATCGCGCTTCTGCCCCAATTGTTCGACCGAATTGCGAGAGCATCGCTGTGAATTGAGTTGCCCTAATTGCGGCTTCTATCAAAGTTGCTCCGACTTCTATTAGAGGTAGCGCTCAGTATTCAGATCTTTTAGACGCCATTCTCACCTTCCGACCTGACACTTTCCTTCGCTCCCATCTACAATAGCTAGTCACATACTTCATAAGTGAGGAGAACGAAATGCAACGTAAGGCAAGCGCCGTCTGGAAGGGCGGACTAAAAGATGGGAAGGGTGCGGTATCGTCATCCAGCGGCGTGTTGAACAATACACCCTATTCTTTCAGTACGAGATTCGAAAACACTCCGGGAACAAATCCTGAAGAATTGATTGCGGCGGCGCACGCGGGTTGCTTCTCGATGGCGCTTTCTGGACAATTGGGTGCCGCAAATCTGACCGCATCCAGCATCGAAACGACCGCGACACTCACCATGGAGAAACTCGATTCCGGCTGGGCCATCACCGCGGTGCATCTCGACGTGGTTGGCCGGGTGCCCAATGCCGACCAGGCTGCATTTCAAAAAGCCGCCGAGAACGCTAAGAGCGGCTGTCCAGTTTCCAAGGTGCTGAAAGCGAATATTACGATGACAGCCAAGCTTGAAGGATGAAATTAGCGGGCTTCAGGCTGCTGGCTTCAGGGGGCGCGGGATTGAATCGGCGCTCCTAAGCTTGATTGTAGATTCCGAGGTTATGTGTGCTTAACGCGGGAAGCCTGGAGCCTGACTCGGTGACGTAACGTTGATTGTGTAAAAGGCAAGAGGGTGTAAGTTGGTTTTCTGCCTGACCAGCGGGAAACCGGATCCTAGAAAGGAGACTTACACCCATGGCGAAAATAACACCGATCACCGAGCATTTCCAACATTTCGTGGAGAATTTGAAAGAGAGTTTTTGGGGCGACCTGCAGGGCGAAGTGCAGCGGGCGGCCAAGAAGTTTTTCGAGTTGCTGAGTGAGCGGCAACGCGACTTGTACATGGTGAGTCCGCGTTACGGGCGGTTGGAAGGGCGCAAGGATTATCGCAACGGTTACTACGAGCGGGATTTTGTGACCCGCTTCGGGACGCTGCGGCTGCGCATCGCGCGCAGTCGCCGGCGGGGATTTTTGCCGGAGGTGATGGCGAAGTTTCAGCGGCGGGCGGAGGAGGTTTGTCTGCTGATCCGCGAAGCCTTTCTGCGCGGCCTCTCGACCCGCCAGACAGGGCGAGTGGTGAGCATTCTGACTCAGGAAGCGGTGAGTGCGACCACGGTTTCAAAGCTGATTCGCGACTGGGACCAGGCGGTGCGGGAGTTCCATCAGGCGCGGCTGAGCGACGAGTATGCGTATTTGTTTTTGGACGGAGTGAGCCTGCGGATGCGGCGTCCGGCGGGGCGCAAGCGGGTGCACATGCTGGTGGCCTACGGAGTGCGGCGCGACGGCAGCCGGCACCTGTTGGGCTTTATGCGCAGCCAGGGCGAGAGCCAGGCGGAGTGGGAAGGCCTGCTGCAAGACCTGTATCGGCGCGGGCTGGAAGGCCACCACTTGCTGCTGATCGTCACCGATGGATGCCCGGGTCTGGCGGCCGCGCTGCACACGGTGTATCCGCGAGTGGCGCACCAACGTTGCTGGGTGCATAAGATGCGCAATATTTTAGAGCACGTGCGCAAGCGCGATTACGACGAGGTGAAACGGGGAGCGCAGGCGATTTACCTGGCCGAGAGCCGGGCCCACGCAGTCACCGCCTTTCGACGTTTTCGGGCGCGCTGGCGGCGGGACTACGGCAGCATGGTACGGCGACTGGAGCGCGATCTGCCGGTACTGCTGGCGTTCTTCGCCTTTCCCCGGGACCTGTGGCGCAAGCTGCGCACCACCAATGTCATCGAGCGTTGCTTCGTGGAGGTGCGCCGGAGAACCCGGCCCATGGTCTGCTTCGTCAATGGGCAAAGCGTGGACCGCATCATCTACTCATCTTCCAGCGCTTCAACCTGGAATGGAAAACCCGCACCTTCAAGCTGTTTACACAACCCGCTTGACATCACCCTTTCTGTGGCAATTAAACAAATTTTCGACATGGATATAAAATCCTTATCTGTAAGTACTGACAGATTCCCAGAGGAAACTGAACTGCGATACTTTTTTATCACTGGCTTTGCTTTAAATGCAGCGAAGTTACCACGTTGTTAACGACTTGTTTTGCCGTGTTCACAACTGTGGTGCGGGCAGAAGAACTGCAACGTTCCCACCTGCTGAAATGGAGTGGTAAGAGTCAAACCGCTGCGACAATAGACGAACACATTGAGGTTCAGAGGGTCCGATCGCAAGACTTTACGAATGCACCTTTGGAAGCACGGGAGATTGCGGGGGAGATATTTGACGGCTTCGACGAATCTCTTTTTCCTGAACTCGGCAATCCGGCACTGAGGGTGTTTTCAGGAGTTCAGCGAGACCTACTAGAGGCTGCAAGGTCCAGCGGACGAGCTTTAGAAGAAGCCAAACGCCCGATACAAGAGCGGTTGACTGTCGGCGACCGCTGGACTGCCGATCCTTACACGAGCGTCGGCCTTGACGGTACGTGCATGCGCGTAGAAGGCATTTAGTGGTGTTGATCTGTCCGAAAGGTATACCGGGCGGACTAGCGAGTTTGAAAATTTCGCATCAATTGAATCACTCGCTTGCGGCTGCTACGGGAGACCCTTTTCTGACCACCGGGTAGGCAAGGGCTTGGGAAAAGCCTGAAATCGCTGGATTTTCTCTCCTGCGTCCCTTGGTCTGCAGTCCTCATTGACTTCGCCTTCGCGGCACTCCTAACATTGCTTTCCGAGTTCCGTCTATAGTGGGGAGTCATCCCGCATGTACGCAGCATCACGGAACCGTGGATGGAGGCAACCATGACGGCAGCACAGCCGAAAGCGTGGATCGGCGAAAATCAAAATCTTGTCATTCGCCGCGCCACTCAAGCCGACGCCGAAGTGTGCGGAAGAATCTGTTTCAACGCCTTTGGCGCACTTGCCGAAAAGTACAATTTCCCTCCCGATTTCCCGGCGCCGGATATTCCTGTACACGTGCTCTCGACGATGTTTTCGCATCCATCGTTCTTCTGCGTGGTCGCGGAACAGGACGGAAAAATCATCGGCAGCAACTGCTTGGACGAGAGGACGCCCATTGCTGGCGTCGGACCAATCACGATTGATTCCGGCGCACAAAACCGGAGCGCGGGACGCCAACTGATGCAAGCCGTGATGACACGTGCGGCAGAGAGGAAGTTCGCGGGAGTTCGACTCGTTCAGGCGGCGTACCACAACCGCTCGCTCTCACTCTATGCGAAGCTGGGTTTCGTCGTGCGCGAACCACTTGCATGTATGCAGGGGACACCGATTCTGAAGACGCCGCTGGGTTATCGCGTCCGCCGAGCAGAGCCGGGCGACCTCGCGACTTGCAATGACCTCTGTGTGCGAGTCCACGGGCACGACCGTGGGGGCGAACTCAATGACGCGATTCAGCAAGGGACAGTCCCGGTCGCCGAATCGGAGGGGAGGATTAAAGCCTATGCTTCGTCCCTCGCCTTCTTCGGTCATGCGGTTGGCGAGAGTAATCAGGACCTGCAAGCACTGATCTCGGCAGCCACGGAGTTTCAGGGGCCGGGAATTCTTGTGCCCACCCGCAACGCGGCACTGTTTCGCTGGTGTCTTGAGAGTGGGCTGCGGGTGGTTCAGCCAATGACGTTGATGACGACGGGGCTTTACAACGAACCCGCTGGCGCATACTTGGCTTCCATCCTCTTTTAGTGCGGTCGCAAGAGACATGATCGGCCAAACCATCTCGCACTACCGCATCATCGAAAAGTTGGGTGGCGGCGGGATGGGTGTTGTCTACAAGGCTGAGGACACTGAGCTTGGCCGCTTTGTCGCATTGAAGTTTCTGCCCGAGGACGTAGCTCAAGACCCCCAATCTCTCGAACGCTTCCGCCGGGAAGCACGCGCCGCTTCCGCCCTGAACCACCCCAACATCTGCACGATCTACGAAATCGGCAAGCACGATGATCATTCGTTCATAGCCATGGAGTTTCTGGACGGGATGACTCTGAAGCATCGTATTGCAGGCAGACCTCTGGAGACCGACACAATGCTGTCCCTGGCCATCGAGATTGCGGACGCGCTAGATGCTGCACACTCCGAAGGCATAGTCCACCGCGACATCAAACCTGCGAACATCTTTGTCACCAAGCGCGGACACGCCAAGATTCTCGACTTCGGCCTGGCGAAAATTGACTTCACGCGCAGACGCATCCAGAGCGGGTCCAACCCCGACGACCCCACCCTCGAAGACAAAGAACTTACTACCGGCGGCAGCACCATGGGCACCGTGACTTACATGTCTCCGGAGCAAGTTGCGGGAAAGGCCTTGGATGCTCGCTCCGATCTGTTCTCGTTCGGCGGGGTGCTTTACGAGATGGCGACCGGCCATCTTGCTTTCGAAAGACCGACGCTGGGAGCAACTTTCGGCGCCATCCTGCACGAGGACGCTCTTCCCCCAAGTCACTGGAATCATAATTTGCCGCCTGCATTGGAACAAATCATTGCGAAGGCATTGCAGAAGAAGCGGGAAGAGCTGCGATATCAGAACGCGGCTGACATGCGAACCGATTTGCAACGCGTGAAGCGAGACTCCGAAAGTGGGGCCTTTGCTGCGTTAAGCTCCGCCACAGTAGCATTGCCCAAAATTCGTACAAAACTGCTGGGCGGGTTCTGGAAGGTTGCGATTCCGATTCTGCTGTGCGCGTTGCTTCTGGCTGGCGCCTTGTCCTATCGTTCGCATCGAAACCGAAGCCTGACCGAAAAAGATACCATCGTTCTCGCCGACTTTGCCAACAGCACCGGGGACGCAGTATTCGACGACACGTTGAAGACGGCACTCACCGTTTCGCTGCGACAGTCGCCTTTCCTGAATGTGCTATCGGATAGCGAAGTGGCGAAGACATTGCAATTGATGACTCATCCGGCCGCCACAAAACTGACTCCTGAGCTGACTCGCGAACTGTGCCAGCGTGCCCACGGTAAGTCGTACATCGCCGCAGCAATCGGCACTTTGGGCAGCGAATATGTGTTGGGGTTGAAAGCGGTGAATTGCCGGGACGGCAGCACACTAGTGCAGGAGCAGGTAACCGCGACGTCGAGGGAAAAGGTGCTGGATGCGCTCGGACAGGCAGCGTCCCGGCTGCGTGGCAAGCTTGGAGAATCGCTGGCTACGCTGCAGCGATTCGATGTGCCGTTGCAACAGGCCACTACGTCTTCGCTCGATGCTCTGAAAGCGTACAGCCTTGGTGGAAAGGCCTTTCACGAGAAAAATACGGCCGCGGCGCTGCCCTACCATCAACGGGCGATCGAGCTCGATCCGAATTTTGCCATGGGCTACAGAGCAGTGGGCGCGGACTACTGGAGTCTCGGCGAAGTGGGGCGGGCCAGCGAGTATTACACGAAAGCATTCCAACTGCGCGAACATGCCAGCGAACGCGAAAAGTTGGACATCACAGCCGACTACTATAAAGATGTCACCGGAGAACTGGATAAAGCCGCGCAAACATATCAAGAGGAGATAGAAAGTTACCCGCGAGATGCCGGAGGGTACGGCAATCTGGGAACCGTCTTCGCGGAGCAGGGCCAGTTTGAGAAGGCCACGGAGGTCACGAAGCAGGCCTTGCGCCTAGCGCCACAGGCATCGTATCGATACGTGAATCTGGTCAACTACAGCCTCGCCCTGCAACGCTTCGACGAAACGCGACAGATGAGTCAGGAGGCGCAAGCGCGAAAAGATGACGATCTCGCCTTGCACAATGCTCTCTATGGCCTCGCCTTCCTCACGACAGATTCCGCGGCGATGGCAGCACAGCAACAGTGGTTTGCCAGCAAGCCGGAATATGAAAACTTTGGGCTCGCCCTCATGTCCGATACCGAGGCGTACGCGGGTCACCTTGTCAAAGCGCGGGAGTTGAACAAACGCGCCACAGAGTCCGCTGTGCAAGCTGACAGCAAGGAACGTGGAGCGATATTCGAGGCGAATGCCGCCGTGCAACAGGCCGCCTACGGCGGCTCCGCGGAATCCCAACGTTCCGCCACGGAGGCGTTAAGGCTAGCTCCCGCCAGCCAGGCCGTGCAGGCGGAAGCCGCGCTTGCCTTTGCCATGGCTGGGAACGCAGCACGAGCCGAGTCCATGGCACAAGACTTGGAGAAACGATTCCCCTGGGATACGCAGATGCAGTCGCTTTGGCTGCATGCGATTCGTGCGCAGTTGGCTCTCGACAGGGAAAATCCGGAGAGCGCTTTGAATGCGCTGCCAGCTTCTTCACCAATCGAATTGGGGCTGATTCAGTTTGTTAACAATATTTCCTGCCTCTATCCGGTTTATGTGCGCGGAGAGGCGTACCTGGCAGCCGGGCAAGGCAACGCCGCCGCCGCTGAGTTTAAAAAGATTATCGATCACGGCGGAATCGTGTGGAACTGCTGGACGGGTGCATTGGCGCATCTTGGCGTGGCTCGTGCGAATGCGTTGCAGTCGAGAATCTCGCAGGGAGCCGATGCCGATGCTGCCCGCGTCCGTGCGCTCGCCGCCTACAAAGACTTCCTCACCCTCTGGAAAGACGCCGACCCCGACATCCCCATCCTGAAGCAAGCCAAGACCGAGTACGCGAAGTTGAAATAGTCGTCTGTGCGGGCACCCGTTAGTCTGTCCGCCAAGAAACTCAACCTCTGCTAGCTAGGCTCTCTTGACCCGAAAGCTGCTCAGCCATAGTATTTCTCCACTCGGCTCTAACGCCGTTTTATGCCCACCGATCAAACTCCAGTGGATCGCAGTCTCGCCCCTGACCTCGAAATCGCTCATGTTCTGTTTATGGACTTGGTGGCGTATTCCAAACTACCCATGGACGAGCAGCGATTATATCTGCAAGTCCTTCAAGAGGCAGTCACGGCGACCCCGGAATTCACCCGTGCCGATGCCAAGGATCAGTTGTTGCGGCTGCCCACGGGAGATGGAATGGCACTGGTGTTTCACGAATTACCAGAAAATTAAAAACAAAGCTATAGTGATTACCATGAAATACGTTAACCCATTTATTGACATTATTTTAAACGTAAAGCAGAGCAGGTAGAATGCAGTACTTACAGCTCAAGAATGAAGGAGCTGTGAATGGCGAGACAGAACAAATTTCCGCGAAACAAGCGCAAGTGTGGCCGCGCAGCGCATCGCATCGTTTCGAAATCTCAGTCGCAAGCGACACTGCCTGAAGAACGCAGTCGCCGCCCCATTTCTTGCACGATTGGCGATAGCGTCCTTTATCATTCATAACTTGGGTTGACAAGCCCGCAGCAGGTTCTGAGTCCCTTGTCGGAAATGCCGCAACTCGTCTCCCAAACCCTTCGGGAGGGACTGGCCTGCCTCCGACGGTGATCACTTCAGGCCGAAGGCGAGTGCGCTGCCGAAGCGATACTAGGTCGAAACGGCCATGCCATAGGTCCTTTTGCACAAGCCAGAAAGGTTGACTGTCACAGACATGGTCCACCTCTGCAATTCATACTGTAAAGTCCTGATGCATGAAAAGACTATTGCTAATTGTTTTTGTGCTTAACCTGGTGTGCGTTGCCTCCAACGTCCAGGATAGCCTTGTTCGCGTAGAGCATAAGTTCGTTCGCGTTTCAGTTCACCCTTCATTGCCGGCAACACTGCCGGCAACACCTGAACAAGTTTACGGTAGCGGCATTTGTATCGACCCGAAGTGTTCCGTCGTCGCCACGGCCAATCACATCCGGGTGGCGGCGGGAACAAAACACCTAAAGGTAACTGGTAGCACAACCAGCAAGGTTATGTCCGTAGCGACAGGCAACGACAGGAATCTGAGCCTACAAGATAAGCGATCTCCTTATAGCGCGTTGAATGATGTGTGTTTTATTTACACGAACAAGCCGGTCCGGCACAAATCGGGAGTCTCCTATTCATACGATTATCACGTCGGACAGAGAGTTACGGTAGCTGGCTACTATAAGAAGACATTTACGGCAGAACAAGCACACATAATAGGAGCGGACGCCCTCATACAACTGGGAGACTCGCAGCTCCGAGACGATTTGCTACTGGATATAAGTCTTAAACAAGGGCAAAGCGGAAGCGCCGTTCTAGACGAATACGGCCATCTAATCGGCATGATAATACTCGTCGGAACGCTAAAAGCAAACAAGGACAATCCCATAACGGCAAGCGTCGCTCTTCCAGTCAGAACCATCGCGGCTACTCTGGTGGAGCTAGATCCACTGCTCGGCACGTCGCTCTTCGAAAAGATATCGGACAGTGAGCCTAAGCCACTAGTACCTACTTTTAACTTCGAACACAATGAAAGTGCCGAGGACGACTCGTCGGTATTTCTTCGGCTGAAAGCTGATCCGAGTGACGCCCCAGACGCTGTCGCTGAATTGCGAGCGAGGGCAGGTAGTTCCGCTAGCTTGTTTACCAACTTTATTGCAAAGCAATGCTTGGCAGAACAAAACGATAAGCATACGTGTTACGAGGTATCCGTCGCTGAAGGCGAACAGATTTATCGTGAGATAAACGGGGAAGGAAAACTCGGTAAGCCAATGACAAGGTTCTCTCGGTCGGGACACCACATCTGGAATGACTCCGAGTGGTTATACACGCTGAGGGAAACCGCAGATGACCCGTGGGTGTTCCGAGGAGCGTTAGACAGCCAATACTTATTCACCTTTATCTCTTCCGCTGAAGACGAACGCTGCTATTACGAGGAGTATTTAGAACTACTTCCGGTTTTCAGTTGGAGGCATTTAACTTGGTCAGGCGCTGTGGCGTGCTTCCAACAGATTATTACAGACATAGACTTTAACGTGCTGTCTGTATTCACTGAGCTGTATCTTCCTCACAAGTGCTTAACCGAGTTCTTTCAGACCATTGTTTACTTCGACTGGGTGAAGTTAGAAGGAGTTACTTTGCCCATTTTGGCTCCGACTAGTGAAGAACTCATTGCTAAATTTCCGGGGGAAAAAGACTTGCGGATTGCCAGAGCGACCTGGACCCAGTACAGGCAGTATAGGTCTGAGCATAAAATACATATTGGGAAAAACATTTTTTCTGATCTTACGGCGCATGGCAAGGGGTCCCAAGGAAATATGCTTCCTTGAATTGTGTCATCCAGTTGATGATCCGACGCCACGATGATGGATAAACGCGGTGCAATCGTTCCTTGACGTGATGGCAAAAACAGACGGCCAGTGTATTTACTGCGGAGGTTGGCGAACACTATCGACCACTTCATACCACGGTCTAACAAACAAGAAAAAGCCCATGCGAATTGGAAGCGAAATCTGCTGCCAGCTTGCCTGGCATGCAATCTGCACAAAGGCATCCGAATGCCTGCCGAGTATCGCACTGTGCGACCGTTCTTCTGCGATACGCACGGCGCAAACTTCATCATTGTGCGGAAGCCTATATTGCTATTGCCAAGGAGCACACTGCCCGTATCTTAAATCTTGTTGACGGGTTAGCCGGACAACTTCGGAAGAAAGAACTGGAGGCTATCAAGGCGAAAGAGTCTCACTGATTTCTTGTCCGTTTGATGGAGGGTCGGGACGTTCAGGCTCAGTGCGGAAAACGAACTGTTAACAAAACGAACTGTTAACACGGTACGCCGGGTTGGGAACATTGATTCCGACAACCTCGAATATCAAAGAACTCAAGAAAGCAGCCTAATTATCGGCCTGCCCGGCGAGCATCCACAGGCAGTCGGCAATTTCCCTAATCTCCTCTTCGTTGTGCTAATCTCTCGAAATTAGTTCATCAAATCTTTTGCTGATTAGATTGTGTTCCCTTGTTTCGTGATAAGCGTCAATCACTCGGTCCTTAAATCTTCGTTCATAGCCATGAAACATTTTGGAAGTGCGCGGGAAGCTTGCTTGGATTGCTCTATGTATCCCGTCTACTGTGTCCTCGCGCGGATCATCTCTAATACTCGCCCCAGGGTCCGGACCCAATTCCTTCAGAAAACCACGCAACTCGCGACTTAGTGCCATTGTTCTGTTCTGGAACGTATCGATATATCGGTCAGGTTCGTCCGAGACCTGTGGCAACTCGCGATATTTGTTTTTAGGAATCGCCTCAACGCGCCGTACAAAGTCAGGATCAGTTGTATAACTCTTCTTCATCTCATCGGCAGTCATGCTATTGAGTTCATCCACGACTTTCTTTTCGTTGGCTGCCATCAATGATTCGGCAGTAGGAGTTTTAGTCACTCCCACTGTTAGTTCAGTTGACGAATCGGCGCGAACGGGCTTACGAACACGCCTGTCATAAACATCTAGCCCTATCAGAACCCATGTGAGACACAACAAATAAGACCAAAGCGGCAAGCCAAGCGATCCGCCATTACCATGCTTATAGATGGAGTAGCCCATCGCAATAACGCCGAGCACGGTGGCGAACCATGCCGTCCAGCGGTTGTGCTTCGTCCCCTCGATCAAAAATAAATGCCCGCGCCAAACACGGTTAGACCTACCCAAAATGTTCCTTCGTTAAATCCCATCACACGTGCCCCCCCGCAAACGGAAGTATGCGCACAAATTAGCCTTGCGTCAATATCTGATCGCGCATATACACTTTTGTTTCATGTACTTGCGGCATTTTTTAGAAATACGATAGAGGCGAACAATAGCCGAACATGATACGATGCCCGTGATGGACGAAGGAAGGAAGCGCGTGCTGGCTATCGTCGCGGGCATTCTCGTGGCACGTCACCTGAAGACGGCGGAAGATTTATTTGGAACCCCACAAGGCAGTCCTCGAACTGGCTATGATTGCCGCGTCTGTGCAGTGGGCGGATCGAATCATGCGGAAAATTGATAATGTGTTCGGAAAATGAAAGTCTGATAGAATTCGCGCCGATGTAACAGAACGATGAACCTATCATTCCTTCCCGGCGATCTACACCTGACCCAGAATGCGGAAGGATTTTTCATTGTGACTCTGGCGGGCGAGAAAATCCTGTCAACCAAGTCTGAGCCTTTCGCACTCGCTAAGTTTCACTCTCTTCGGACAGAACTCGAAAATAGATTTCCCACGCGGGAGTTAACCGCCGAAGAGAAAGCCGGACTCCTTCGCAATGAGGTCACGGATTCTATTCTCCGGGAGAATAGGATTGGCGAAGCGAAAAAGCCAGCCGCGAGCGCTCGGATTTCAACTGCTACGCTTTTTGAAGTTCAGGCTGCCCTAAGGTCGTACTGTGCCGCTGTGGAAACCAGCGATCTGAGCCAGAGTTCCCAAGCCACATACATAAACATGGCGGACAACTTTGTCCGATGGTTGAAAGGCGACTTCGATCCTGGCAGCCGACTGGCTCCGTACAAAGTACCAAGAAAGAAGTAAACTACTCCAACCGTCGCTTATTTAGCCTAAAATTTAATCACAATGCCCAGTTCACCATTACTGCAGAAGTGGCAGAGGAACCA
>Ga0185299_10004557_pt1 | contig 16611 bp, 17 predicted proteins | sample PaiPotPPA55metaG_FD_128002 | JGI IMG/M metagenome (GOLD analysis project Ga0185299, IMG submission 128002) | Iron sulfur acid spring bacterial and archeal communities from Banff, Canada, to study Microbial Dark Matter (Phase II) - Paint Pots PPA... ...
AATCCTGCAGCAAAGACCGTCACCATCCCCGTCGAAGGCATGAGCTGCAGTGCCTGCGCGGCGCGCGTGAAGCAGACGCTCAAAGGAATCGCGGGCGTCCAAGCCGCGGAAGTGAATTTGGAGCACCGCAATGTTCAGGTACGCTACCTCGATGGCCAGATATCTCCCGAGCGCTTGGCGGCCGCCATCAATCAGCTCGGCTATAAGGCGGGCAGGCCGAGCGTGGAAACCAGCCCGCCAGTTGTGGAGCCGCAATGACGCTCGATGCATTTCTGGAAAAGTTTGCCTCCAGTCTGCCCCACGGTTCCCTCTGGGCAGTCGCGGTAACAGTACTGGCGGGCGTAATTGCGAGTGCCGTTTGCCCCTGTACGGTTCCGGTTGGTCTCGGCGTCGCGGGTGTGGTGGGGAGCTCCGCGGCTAAGAACCGCCGCGATGGATTTTGGATTGCGGTGGCGTTCTTTGCCGGAATCGTAACCAATCTCACTATCCTTGGTACTGTGGCAGGTCGTTTAGGGGCCATTCTCACGGAATCCTTCGGCCGTTACTGGGCGTTGGGCATGGCGCTGGTTTCCTTTATAGGCGCGCTGGCCGCGTTCTGGGGTCCGCGTCTTAACGTAGAAAGGCTCGCTGCACTGCGCCGGCCCGGCCTGACGGGGACATTCTTGTATGGCTTCATTTTCAGCTTGGGTACCTCGGCGGCTCCTTTGCTGTTGCTGCTGACCGTGGCTGCCACCCAGGCTCGGCCGGAGTACGGATTCACGCTGGCCGTCGCGTTCGGTATCGGGCGAGGCTTGCCGTTTCTGCTCGCGGGCTTATTCGCCGAAGTGTTGATGCGGTTCACTCGTCTGGGCTCTTGGGGACGTGCCATTCAGATCCTGAGTGCCAGCGCCCTGGTCTTTGTCAGCGTGTATTACGTCAGGGTGTTTGTCACCCTGCTTTAGGAATGAGGTTTCATATGACTAGCAATGTACAAACCGTTCAAATGAAAGTTTCGGGGATGATGTGCTCGTTTTGCACCATGAGCATCGAAAAGGCGCTCAAGCGCTACCCCGGTGTGAAAAGCGTTTTAGTGAACCTGGTTTATGGGATTGTGCTGGTCGAGGCTGATACGACGAGGATCAGTCGGCCCGAATTGGCCGTAGCCGTCGAGAAGCTCGGCTACAGCGTCTCTGCGACGGAAGTGCAGCAGTACGCGACCGATGAAGCGTTGTTCAAGCTCATCAGGCAGCGCGGCGCAATTGGCATCGTCCTCGCTCTGATCGATCTTCTCGTTGATCCCGTCAACCTTTTCGGATTGCCACCAACGCCACGCGCTTGGTTCAGCTTGGCGGTTGCCGCTTTCGTGCTCCTGTGGGTAGGCTATCCCATTCTGCGCAAGACTCTCATGGCCATCGGCCAGCGCGTGATTAACGCCAATGTCCTGCTCTCGGCGGGTGCCTGGGGTTCCTTCATCATCGGTGCGCTCTCGCTGTACGATCCGCGATGGCCGAACTTCTTGCCCGTTGCTGCCTGGCTGATGGCGCTTCATCTGTTCTTCGGGTATTTCAAACTCGACACGCGTAAAAAAGCCTCCGAGGCCGTACGGAAGTTGTTGTCACTCCAGCCGCCGCGGGCGCGCGTCCTGCGCGGCAGCCAACTCCTCGACGTTCTTACCGGTGATGTAGGCACCGACGAGATTCTCGTGGTGCGTCCAGGCGAGCGCATCCCACTCGACGGCGTAGTGATTGAAGGAGAAGCGAGCGTCGATGAATCCAGTTTCACCGGTGAATCGGTGCCCGCCAGCAAGATAGTCGGCGCCAAGGTCATCGGAGGCACCGTGAACCTCGACGGGGCGCTACAAGTTCGTGTAACGAAAACCGGCCAGGACAGTTTCGTGAGCCAAATCGTTCGCCTCATGACGCAGATTTCAGACCGCAAACCCCCGCTCGAATTGCTCGCCGATCGGCTCATGAACTACTACGGACCGGTCGTGTTCATCATTGCCGCCTCGGCCTTTGTGATCTGGCTGCTGGCCACCGGCAATATGGAAAGGGCCACACTGGTTCTGCTCACCACCATCATCATGGGCTACCCCTGTGCACTCGGCATTACCACGCCGATGCTGTCGGCGATCGCCGGTGGCAAGGGAATCTCCATTGGCTTGCTGGTCAAGGCCAGTGAAGTGTTCCACGAGCTTTCGATTGCAAATACCGTTGTGTTTGACAAGACCGGCACGTTGACGTACGGCCGCCCAACTGTGACCGATGTGGTGCCGTTAGGGATCGACCGTAGCCGACTGCTGGCCCTGTCGGCAGCCGTCGAAAGCGCCTCTGAGCATCCCATCGGTCAAGCGATTAATTTTTATGCGAAAAAAGAAGGCGCGTCTTCTCTCCCGATGCAAGGCTTTCGTGCGGCGCCGGGCAAAGGTGTTTCCGCGACCGTCGATCAACAGGAAATCCTCGCCGGAAAGCCATCGTTTATCGAGGAACGCGGCGTCCACTTGACGCCGGCCATCCAGGATCAGATCAAGGCCCTCAGTGCTCAGGGAAAGACAGTGATTGTGCTGAGCATCGGCAGCCAGCCGGCCGGACTCTTCGGGCTGCAGGATACGCCGCGACGCGGCGCCGATCGCCTGCTGGCCAAGCTGCGAAGCAAGGGCATCCAAACCGTCATGCTCACCGGTGACGCCCGGCCCGTCGCTGAAGCGATTGGCAGGGAACTCGGTGTGGACGAAATTCACGCCGAGCTGCTTCCCCAGGACAAAGTCGCCACGATCGAGCACTTGCAGCAGGCGGGTCGCAAGGTCGTAATGGTTGGCGACGGGATTAACGATGCGCCGGCACTGGCCCAGGCGGACGTGGGAATTGCGATCGGCGCAGGCACGGACGTGGCCATTGAGTCTGCGGGCGTCATCCTGGTGAGCGATCGCATCGAGGATGTCTACGGTGCACTCGTCCTTGGCAAAGCGAGCTACCGCACCATGACTGGTAACGTGATTGTCGCGGTGCTGTTCAACATTGTCGGGATGATTCTCGCTGCCATGGGATTCGTTACACCCTCGCTGGCCATCGTCATTATGATCGTCAGCATTTTCGCCATCTTGGCGAATACCCTCCGGATTCGGGGCGTGGACCTCCAGCGGGAGGATATCGTCGAAAGCGGGCCGCTCGGTGAGATAGAACTGCTCGTCCCGAACATGGTGTGTGAAGGGTGTGCGGAAAAGATCACCTCAGCTCTGACGGCGCTGCCGGGCGTGCGCGAGGTGAAACCCAAAGTGCAGCAAAAACACGTATACGTGCGCTACGAACCAGCCAACATCCAGGCCCAGCAACTCAAGGAGGCGGTCGGCAAGGCCGGATTCACGAGTGTTGAAGCGTAACGACGATGCGAAGCAGCACGAAGGGCTAATCCGAACGCTCGCTGCGGCGACGTTCCTGATCTTCTTCCAGGCCTATATGGTCGCTCCACTTATTCCCCGCCTATCGCATGAATTTGGGGAATCCGAACAGTTCATCGGCCTGATGGTACCGGCCTATATGATCCCGTACGGCCTCTCGACGCTTTTCTTTGGGCTGCTTTCCGATCGCCTCGGCCGGTGCCGTATCATGTATCTCTCGCTCACGGCCTTTGTTGTCTTGACAGCCTTGACGGCCACTGCGCGCTCGGCCTCACAGATCCTCTTTTGGCGACTGCTGACGGGCTTGGGCGCGAGCGGCGTGGTTCCCTTGGCGCTGGCACTCATGGGTGATCTTTTCCCGTATGAGCGACGCGGGCGGCCCCTGGGCTGGCTCTTTGGAGCCATGGCCGGTGGAATGGCATTTGGTTCGAGCTTGGGCGTCGTGCTTATGCCATTCACCGGCTGGCGTATGCTCTTTGTGGATGTCGCAGTTGCAACTCTGGCTGTGTTCGGCGCGCTGCTGCGTTACGCCGCACTGCTTGGTGCCCGAACCACTGCCGCGACACTCTCCGCGGCAGATGTACTCAAGGGGTACCGCAGTCTCCTTGAGAACGGCCGCGGCGCCCGGACCTATTCCTATGTCTTGCTGAATAGCTTGTTTCACTCGGGCATCTACACTTGGCTTGGTGTCTTCTTCGTGCGGCGTTACCAGCTCGGGGACATTGGCATTGGTTTGGCCCTTTTGGGGTATGGAGTTCCGGGATTCCTATTGGGCCCAGTGATCGGCCGTTGGGCCGACCGTTGGGGACGTCGCTGGCTCGTGCCGGTGGGCCTGGCGATCGCGGCCCTTTCTGCCGCGATCTTGATCCCTGATGTTCCTATACTGCTGGCGGCGCTTGCCGTCACCCTTCTATCGCTGGGATATGACATGACACAGCCGCTGTTGGCGGGAATCGTTACGCAGTTGGGAGGCCCGCGGGCCGGGCAGGCCATGGGATTGAATGTTTTCATCCTGTTTACCGGGTTCGGCTTGGGAAGCATTCTGTTTGGGGCCGTCGTTCCACTCGGTTTCGGAACGGCTTTGGCGATCTTCAGCTCCGTTCTGATGGCTTCCGCTTTCGCCGGGCTTTTCCTGTTTCGAAACGAGAGGATCTCTAGCAAGCCGGTAACGCGCGGTTAGTTGCCGCGCGTGGGATCTTCGTTTCGTGCTTTTGTCCAGTGCCGCACTGTGGGAAAAATACCGCCAGCTCAAATAGGTATATGGCGTATTATGCAAGGCGCGATCACGGGCTCGTCGCGAAGGCACCTGCGCAGCAGCACCTAGGAGCGGAGAACGAACGCAAAGGCAAACTCTCCTCACCGCTTGCAGCACCCTACTCGCTCCCGTTGGTCGCGTCCGACTTCACTCCGCGCACTGGCAGGGATACAAAGAGACCCGCCAAAAAAAACACTTGACTCTGGAGTCAACTCCAGAGTGTATCTTACGAATAGAAGCTCAAAATCCATGTCCCACGCCCTTCAGATTGGAGACGTTGCTCAAGAGACCGGCCTAACGGTCGATGCGATTCGCTTCTATGAGAAGCAGAGCCTTTTGCCCCGGCCTGCTCGAACGCCGGGAGGTTTTCGGCTCTATAGCGGGGAGTCGGTCGAACGGCTGCACTTCATCCAGCAGGCCCAGACTTTGGGGTTTTCACTCGCCGAGATTCGGGAACTGCTCCTCCTGAGAGATGAAAAGCTAAAGGCGTGCTCCCATGTCCGGGATCTGTTGCAGCATAAGCTGGAATCCGTGCGCCAGAAGATCGAGCAACTTCAGACTTTGGAGAGCGACTTAAAAGTAGCGCTTCGCAATTGCGACCGCAGCCTTAAAAGGCACACCGTCGCAGAGGAAGAATGCTGCCCCGTTCTGGAGCAGATTGCGCATGCCGACAAGGCAGGAAGGTAAACATGAAAGTTGAAGTTTTCTATTTTGACGGATGCCCGAATCACGGTCCGACGCTGGAACGGGTGAAAGAAGCCCTGCAGCAGGAGGGCTTGGCCGCGGAGGTGGTTGAGATCAACGTGCCAGATGACGCTACTGCCCGGTCGTTAGGTTTTCTGGGCTCGCCGACGGTCCGCATCGGCGGTCTTGATATCGAGCCATCCGCTCGCTGGTCCAGAGACTTCGGCCTGATGTGCCGGACGTATGCCGATGGAGGCAGGCGGGTAGGAGCTCCGCCTCTAGACCTGATCCGCATGGCGGTGCGGGAAGCCGCAGGGGGGCATCCCGGTGCGCACGAGTGCTGTGCAGTTCCGACGGATACGGCGCAGCCAGCCGATCTCGCTGGCCCAAAGCGGAAGGGATTGCTTTTGGGGGCCTCGGTGGCTGCGGCCATCGGTGCTTCATTGTGCTGCATTCTCCCTATTGTGGCGGCGGTGACTGGCGCGGGGGCGATCGCCACCGGCGTTGCGTTTGAAAAATGGCGGCCGTACCTGCTCGGCCTGACCGGGCTGCTGCTGGCCGGCGGATTTCTCCTCGCCTGGCGCGATCATAGGAAGGCCTGCGCCGCCGGTAGTCTCTGCGCGACGAAGCCGATGAGCCGCTGGAACCGTATCGCATTAGGGATTCTCGCCACGGGCGTTGTCGCTTTGGCGGCGTTTCCTTACTACTCGGGAGCGGTGGCGCAAATAGTGGTTCGTCAGCCCGGCCCGGCCCATTCTGTGAGCTCGGTCGCTCTGTCAACGGTCGCCTTCCGAGTCCCCGATATGGACTGCCCAGCCTGTGCAGTTAGCCTCTCGGCCACCCTCCGCAAGCTGCCTGGAGTGGCGGATGCGGAGCTGGATGTTGACAGTCGCAAGGCTGTCGTGACCTACGATCCAAGCACGCAGAACATCGCTGCATTGGAAAAAGTCATCAGCGACGCCGGCTTTCACATTGACACGGCGCCGCATTCTTTATAGGTGTGCTTTAGGCTTTATTCTTCGAGAAGCAAGCCAGAGATCCAAGACAAGGAGATTGCCGCTATGAAACGTTTAACTGCGGGACTGATTCCCATGACCGTGCTGATGACCCTGTTTGCTGCTGGGACTTTCTACGCCCAGGAACACGGGGGAGCAAGTGCAAAGGAGGGACACGCTAAGTCCGACGCGCCAGAGATATTCTGCGGACACATGAAGACGGGGCAGCTTTGCTCCGGCAACGCCCAGATGTTCAAGCTCAGCGGAGCCCAGAAGGAGCAATATACCCAAGCGCTCAAGAGCTACAACAAAGCGGTGGGAGAGGCGCAGAAACAATTTCTGGAAGATGCCAAGACCAAGGTCGGGCTGTCAGAGGCCGAACTGGCGCTGGCCGCAAGTTGGTTCGCGGAAGGCCTCAACCCGGAGATCAATAAGATCCTGGCAACAAAAGCAAAGAAATAGAGGCGCGCCAGACGCGACCCGTTCGGAAACACTTTCCTGGTCGATCCAACAGCCCGGCCGAATTATGGAGACGATGCGCAGGCAATTTGATCTCGTGGTCATCGGCACGGGTGCTGCCGGATCGGTTCCGGCGCACAAGTGCCGGGCCGCGGGCTGGCAAGTCGCTGTCATCGATGAGCTTCCATACGGCGGCACTTGTTCCCTGCGCGGTTGCGATCCGAAAAAGGTGCTGGTCGGGGAAGGAGAACTCACGGACTGGTCTCGCCGAATGCAGGGAAACGGTGTGTCAGGGGATCTCCAGATCCGCTGGCCGGAACTGATTCAGTTCAAACAGACCTTTACAGAGCCTGTGCCGGCCAAACGCGAGGAGAGTTTCAAAGCCAAGGGTATCGAAACTTTCCATGGCACTGCAAAATTTGTTGACAGCACGACAGTGCAGGTCGGCGACAGCTTTCTGACCGGGCGTTACGTTCATATCGCCACCGGAGCACAGCCCGCTCAGCTCAAGGTTCCAGGAGAGGAACTGCTAGCGACAAGCACGCAATTCCTGGAGTTGCCACAGCTCCCCCAGCGTATTCTGTTTGTCGGCGGAGGGTACATTTCCTTTGAGTTCGCTCACGTTGCGGCTCGTGCCGGAGCCGAGGCTCGCATTCTGCACCGAGGGTCTACCCCTTTGGTCGGGTTCGACCCAGACCTTGTGCACCAGCTCGTGGAGGCGACCAGGGCAGCAGGCATCGACGTCAGGCTCAGCTCGCCCGTACGAGCGATTCACGGGAATAGTGATGGTTTCATCGTAGAAGCAGACACCGGAAACTCGCCGACAACCTTTGAGGCTGATCTGGTCGTCCATGGGGCTGGGCGAGAGCCTGCCGTCGCAGCTCTCGATCTTCAAGTGGCAGGCGTTCGATATGGGGTCAACGGTGTCACTGTGAATGAGCATCTCCAGAGTGTTTCCAACAACTCCGTTTATGCGGCAGGCGACGCGGCGGACACCCCCGGCTTTCCACTCACGCCGGTTGCAGCGATGGAAGGCCACGTCGTAGCCGCCAATCTCCTGAAAGGGAACTCGCGAACGGCGGAGTACCGTTCAATGCCAAGTGTCGTCTTCGCATTGCCGCCACTGGCCATGGTGGGAATGCTTGAAGCCGAAGCTCGATCAAAAGGATTGCGATTCAAGGTCAACACGGCCGAGACATCGCAGTGGTACTCATCGCGACGCGTCGCTGAACGGGTCTCCGGTTACAAACTCTTGATCGAGGAAGATACTGACCGAATCCTCGGAGCACATCTTCTGGGCAAGGACGCCGAAGAAGTGATCAACGTTTTCGCCCTGGCGATCCAAGCCGATATCAAAGCAGCGACGCTGCGTCACATGCTCTTTTCGTATCCATCACGCTGCAGCGATGTCCCCTACATGCTGTAGGGTTTTCAGGCACGAGCCTTTTGGAGTTTTACTTGTACCTTATTCATCTTGGCACCGCCAACCGCCGGGCGCTGATTCGCTTTACGATCCAAAATACGGTAAAGGGCAGAATCATCAACTGCAGAACAGGCAGCACACCGACATTCAGCACCGGCAAGACCGGCATCGAATCAGCGTACCGCCAAAGCGCCGCATAAATCCCAAGGCGCTCGATGAGAACCGCCGTAACAAAGCCCGCCAGCAGAATCATCAACGAACTCTTAGCGGACAGCCGCAATGGCCAGCATTCGTTCGCACTCGCCACCTTTCCAGCACAGTAGAGCACTACCGTGTAAGCGGCGTCTCCGATTGCCGCCAGCGAACAGGACAGCAGCGCGACGACCGACATTCGCGTTGCATGCATGTAAGCGAACATCTGGGCCATCTCCCAGCCGAAGTTCAGGACCGCGGCCGTCAGAAATATCGCAAGTACCAGACGCTTTGCGCTCACCTGCGAAGTAGCCTGACAATGAGCACAATAACTAGCACGAGAACTGCTACGCCGATCACCATTCCCATTGTCATCATCGGGGACATGTACATCATGCAACCTCCTTACATCGCTCTGGATGCGTCTTGACCTTCAGGATTAGGGCAGGAATGGCCAGAATCATGATCGCCAGTGCCGTCAGCTGAGCGTTCTTCAGACCGAGCGCGACCACGGGTGCGTTCCCGCGCACGAAAAAAACGAAGAACCGTAATGTCGCGAAAGCGATCAAATAAAGCAAAAACAGCACTCCGGAAGCGACCTTGCCTCGCAGTCGCAGTAATATCGCAGCGATGATCAGATCGCCAACCAGCTCGTAAAACTGGTCGGGATGCCGGCCGATGCCGTCGGTCGGCGCATAGCTATTCGGATTTGTATATACAACTCCCCACGGCAGCGAGGTTGGTGTGCCGTAGTCCATCCCATCCAGCCCGCAACTGATTCGCCCAATCCCTGCGCCGATCGGTATTGCCGGCGCAAACAAGTCGGTAGCGGTTAAGAAAGGCAGGCCGAAGCGCCTACAGTAGAGATACGACGCAATGATTGCGCCAAACAGGCCCCCGAAGAACGCGAGCCCGCCCTCCCATACCGCCAGGATTCGCCACGGCTCCTTAATATACGATTCCAAGTCGTTCTGAAGAACGAAGTAGAGTCGAGCACCTGTCAGCACGCCGACGACTACCCAGGCGAGCAATCCCTCGACCGACTTCTGAGGAATTCTGTACCGCGGCGCCCACCTGATTACGAGCCTGGCACCGATTAGAAACGCGAGAAGAAAGGTCAGTCCGTACCAGTTGATGGGGATGGGACCGAGATGAGGCAATGGATTCCAGTTGATGTGAATCACTGTTTCCTCCCCCCCAAGGCTACGTACCGCAGAGCGCCGGTTCGGTAAGCTTGCTCAAGCGCACGACACCCTTCGACGAAACTCTGGGTTTCGGGGTCACTGAACCGGAGAAAGAGACGGACAAGCGGGTTTTCCAAAGCTCTTACCCACTCGGCTGCCGTTCGCCGAACGTTCTCCGTCCAGTCTTGAACTACGACGTCAGTCAATTTCGAACTCTTCAGCCAAACGAGGTATTCGCTGAGGCGAGCAGGTGGGTGACAAAGCATCGCCGAGCACAGTTGATCGACAAGCGCTTGCTGCGACAGACGAAGATCGTGTTCGGGAATTGCCCAGCCGCCGAGCGCAAACTTGCCGTCTGGTTTGACGATACGTAGGCAGTTCTGAATGAGGCGCTCTCGGTCAGCGAGATGCTCGGCGCATTCGAGGGCCCAGACAATATCGAAAGAGCCGCTCGCTACGTTCAAGATATTGGCATCGAGAACGGCAAATCGCACTCTGTGCTCCAACCGTCTTGAGCGGCAACTCTTCCACGCAAGCTCAGCCTGCTTACGACTATTCGTAATGCCCAACACCGAACAGCCGAAGTGTTCGGCAAGCCAGAACGCCGATCCGCCTAAACCACACCCCACATCCAAGACGGCAGCACCCGTAGAAATCTGGGCGATACCGGCGAGCCGCGCGATCAATTGTTCTTGTGCTTTCCTGATAGAACCGACACCTTCCCAATAACCCTGATGAATGTGCTCACCACAAAGAAGGGAGTACCACTTCGAAACGCGATCATAATGTGCACGGACCCGCTGTGCGTTTATGGATATGGCGTGCGCCGTACTCAAAGCACATCCTCCTTCAACAGTGCCGTGTTGATAGCGAACGCAGCTTCGGCGCCTTCCGCTGCAGCTACGATCGTGAGTTCCACCCAACGTCCGGCGTCACCCGCGACATACAATCCGGGAATGTTCGTCGTCTCATAGTTACCGGTGTTAACCGCACCCTTCGGCGTGAACTCGCAGCCAAGTTTGGCGGAGAGATTGGACCCCTGATGATGCCCCGTGCTGAAGAACATCGCTCGGCGCGCTAGGGCCTCCCCGGTCACGAATCGAACGCGTTCCAGCACTCCGTTACTTCCTTCCAGAGACACGATCCGCTCCTCGCGGACCTGGATACGGTTCCGGACCAAGCGCTCGCGATCCTCGGAGCCTAATTCTGCCGGGCCGTCGGTGCAAAGGACCAGATCTCGACTCCATGCGGTGAGTTCCAATGCCAAGCCCTTGCCATGCTGCCCTCGGCCATAGATGGCCAATGCCCGATTCCGCATCTCCCAACCGTCGCAATAAGGGCAGTGAAAGACGCTCCGGCCATAGAAGTCTTCGAAACCGGGAACCTCCGGCAATTGATCGACGACGCCACTAGCGAGCAATAACTTTCGTGTGCGGAGGAGCGTGTTGTCAGCCATTGCGACTTCGAATCTGCCATTATCAAGGCGCTTGGCATCGACCACCTCGATGTCTCGGATTTCGACGGTGTCATAGATACTGAGTTGCTCACGACCAATTCTCCGGAGCTCCAACGGTTTAATTCCATCCCGAGTGAGAAACCCGTTGAGGCCTTGTGAAGCGGCATTTCGGGGGTGCCCGGCATCGCAGAGTAAAACGCGGCGGCAGCACCGCCCAAGGATCAGCGCTGCGCTCAAGCCAGCCGGTCCGGCCCCGACGATTATTGCATCGTACATATCAACTTCTCCTGTGTACTGGATTGGCAACTTCACATATACGGACAGTGGATGCCTGCGACCGACCACAGCGACTGTGGCAATGAGGCTAAATGTGGGGCGGCATATAAGGACGGTGCTTGTGAAGGAACACCGTCCTCGCAAATCCTCGCCTTCACTTGGCCGCGGGAGCGATTTTCGTCACGGTGATGTTCTTACCCTCCTTGTCCATGTCCCCCGTCACTTGGACCTTAGCCCCGGCGTTCGCCGCAAGCGTTTTGAAGTTTTGGTTCTGGATAGCGTAGACCTTGCCGTCGCTGACAAAAACATACTTTGCGCCGGATTTGACACAACCCGTCGTGCAGTCCTTCGGTTTCTTACCCATATCGCCCATCCCGGCGTGGCTGGCGCCACACATGCTGTCGCTGATTTCACCAGTCAGGGTCTGCTTGGCGGCCCAGATCGGAAGGCCGAAGCTGAGGACACCGATTGCTAACATGCATTTCATATAGATCTCCTTTTCCGTGATCATCGATATCATTTCATTCTGGTACTGCTCGGTCATGGTCTTGCGTTCTTGTCATTACACCGGGATTAAGCGTTTCATCTGCTGCTCCTTTTACTGGAATCCAATGGTGGCGGCTCCTCTGTACATCTCACCTAAGACACGAGGTGTTTCAGGCATTACGAAGCGATCGAGGGTAACGATGCGTAGTCCCGACCGGGTGATCAGGGCATCGATGCGGCGATTCATCTGACAACCCGCTCCAATCATCGTTACGACAGGGCTCATCAGGTTCTGCCGCCGAGCTACACCGGGATCATCACTGCGTCTGTGCTCGAGAAACAGATAAGTGCCATCCTGTCGCAGGACTCGACCGATCTCAGTCAAGGCGGGAATGACATCACTAATTGAGCAGAGCGTCCATGTCGTAATTGCCGTATCGAAGCTCTTGTTTGCGAGGGGTAGACCCCGGCTGGCGTCCCGGTACATTGCTGTGATCGGAACCGGTGCATCGGCAATCCGCCGTTCGACTTGGCGAGGCCGCATTCGCTCACAGTCAAGAGCAGTGACGTGAGTCACGCTCGGAGGATAGTGCAAAAAGTTGAGCCCTGTTCCAAAGCCAAGTTCCAGGACCTCTCCTCCGGCGCCAGCGAGTGCCAAACGGCGCTGCTCATCGACATGTTTTCCCGCCGAGAGCCGCTCCATTACGCATGGGAAAACGAAGCGGGAATAAAAACTCATTCTGTTTAAGTCCTCTCACCCTTTTCAACGTATGGCTCTGACATCTTCTTTTGTCCTATCCTCCAGATCCCCTGCCTCCTCCCCATTTCGACTTCAAACGATATAGCGATCCCAAGTTCCATAGCGCTCGCGCACCATGCCCCGCCGAAAGCTTAGAAGGATTACGGCGACACCGGTGATCGCGTCATTCACTCGCGCACCTGCCGAGGCCCCGCTAAACAGCCATGCGGCGACGATAAGCCAGACGCCGAAAAGAACATTAAGAAAGCGCCCTGCGCGCACCACCTCCGCCATCGCTATGACGGCGGTAGTTACGGCGAGAGCGCCAACCAGGTGATCACTATCTGCCGCAACGACGCTGGTCCCGAAGACAGCGGGCGCGGCCATGAGCCAAAGCCCCAGCGCGGCGCTCACGAGCAGCCGCCAAGGAACGGTGACACCCCAGATCATTGCGGGCACGGCCTGTGCGAGGGACGCGCCGTAGCGCGGCGTCCGAGCGTCTTTCGCTCCGCCCTCGACCGTATCGCCAACCCAGAAGGTGCGCCAGAAGGGCTTGCCCTCTCGATGGGCTTGCACGAGGAACTGGCACGTCGCAACAACCTCGTCGACTGTCAGCGGAATCATGATCAGCATAGCCAGCGCTGTGACAAGGCAGAGGCTACACCAGGTACCGACTGCTACGGGCTGGAGGATGACGAGGATGATGCTCGTCAGGCCAAGCGGCACGACGAGAATGCCGAAGAAACTTACCATCCAGGGCATCGTCCTCCAGCGATTTATGCCGCCCATAAAACCCATTAGCACCTCAAACGTATACGCCACGGCCCCGAGGCCCGCGTCCGAAATCGGCCAGGACCTTGATACCTTTGAGTCGAGGATCGTCCGAGTGCCCTCGCCGAACAACGGATCCCAGGCGCTCGGGATATAGCCCAGTTGATAGGCCGCGAGGTAACGCGAGATAAACCAACCGATGAATGCCAGAGCGATGATAGGCCCACGTTGTAGCCACGAGGAGGGATTGTAAGTCCAACCGGGAGGGATGTCGGGGCCAGGCTTCATCATGGCCATGTGATGCGCCATCCCCGGCATCATCGGGACTAGCACGGACAAGGTGATTACCAGCGCGCCGACGAGGGTGTCGTTCGCATAGCCGGTAGGGCTTAGCGACCAAAACACGAGTGGTGCAAACTGTAGCCAGATGCCCACAAAGCACACACCCCAGCGGCCGAAGAAGTCAGTGCGTGGATGCGGCCAAAGAGAAAGCGTCCCAAACAGAACGAGCAGAACCCCGCTTACAATGTCGCTCCACGTCAAGGCCGCGCCCCGAAAGGCGAGAGGCGGCAAGCTTCGCTCGGTGGTGATGCGGACTACACTCTCGCCTACCTGCGCCAGGTTCCCGTAGCCGAAAGTCGCAGGGCTCGTAATGAGCCAGACGCCAAGCGTGATAACGGTGAAGTTAGTCCAAAGCCACGGGGACCGCATCTTCCGGATCATCTCGCTATGGTCGTCTGGGGTGGGCGCACCGCGCTCTTGCATCTCGTCTTGCCGGTTCTGCTTTTTTCGACCCGTGTCTTGGTGCTCACGCGCGTTGCCCTGCTGCCCTTCCTCCCGAGCCACGAGGGGCATGCCGCACTTGGGGCAATTGCCGGGTTGGTCCTCTTGAACCTCTGGGTGCATTGGGCAGGCATATCGAGCAGCCTCCGGCTTGTGTTCAGTCTGCACTGGAGTTCTCCCTTAACGCTTGCGCCGTAGTTTCTTCGAGAGAGGCCGGAGGCTTTAACTTATTCTCGTGATACCAGCGAACCGGGTCGGCCTTTAGTGCCGCGACCATCTTTGGCAGCGTATCTTTAAGGGAGTTCTTTGTTTCCCAACCAAGTAGCGTCCTGGCGCGCGAAATATCCAACTCGTAGTGATCGTCCGCGAGATCAATCATCCACGGCTTAATGAACTGCTCCTCTTCAAACGGAATGTGGTCCTCCAGCCACGCGCCCGCCTTGGCCAGGGGCTTAGGAATCTCTTTTGTCTGCCAGTCCTCACCGTGGATAAGGCGGCCGAATTGCCGCTGCAACTCCTCGTAACTTAGAGTCTCTGGCTCGCCAAGGAGCAGCGTCACCTCAGGAGGCAAGGTCTTCCGAAGTTCGACCATGCGAACCATGGCGTCCCCCAGATCATCGAGGTGTATAAATGACTGGCCATGCGAGGTATCGCCTGGGAATACATGGCTGACGAGCTGTCTTTCGTAGATTCGCTGGATTTGCTGAGCCAGCGGAATCGAATGGCAGTGGTCATTATAGACGCCCGCGATGCGAAGCATCACAATCGGGATCTCGCCGTGCTGTTCGCGGATGATTTGTTCCGTCTTGACTTTGGATTTCGGATAATCCCACTTGGGTTCTAGCGTCGAATCCTCGTTAATGGGCCGGCCCGGTTCGGTGGGTGCGTGAACGAGCATCGTGCTGGAAAAGGCGAATTGCTCGACGTGAAACTCTTGAAGGTGGCGGAGCAGTCGCTCCGTGCCGCGCACAGTAACTTCGTCGTACTTCGGGCTCGGTTCACCTGAGAAATCGTAGTAGGCAGCAAGATGGATCACCGAGGAGATCCGGTCACCATAGCCGTAGCGCACGCGCTCAAATGCGCCTTTCACACCATCTTCGGATGTCAGGTCGATGCAGACGCATTCTGCCGCCGGCGGTGGCGAGCGGGAGGCCATCCGGTCGAATCCGATCAATGCGAACCGGCCGGCTAGTGTGTTGATCAAGGCAGAGCCGATAAAACCGCTTGCGCCAGTGATAATGATGACTTCATGCTTTGAGTCCATAGCGTTTTCCTCTCTGCGGCTCGATATCAAGTGGATGCCCAGTAATCCAATCCAGCCGAATCAGCCAACTCCGCCTTGCGGCCCCTTCTAATGCCGCAGTCCCCCAATCATGTCCCCACAGCCACGCACATCAGGTCGCGGTGTGAGTTTACCTCCTGCAAATCGTTTGGCGATCACTTCGCCGCCGGGCCGTCCCGAGTGCCCGGCGGCGTACGGTCGCTTGTTTGGCCCGCATCGGGGGCTTTCCGTTTATGCTCGCCCTTCATACGCCCCATGCCAAACATCATGCCTCCACAACAAAACACGAGCAGCGCGACGATCAGCACCGTTGAGGCGGGAGCCCCGAAATACAGGGCTGCTGCCACGGTCGCGCCCGCGATAACGATCCAAAGCCATCCTTGTTTCATATTGTTTGAATACTCCTTTCCTGTTTTGAGGTTCGCGTTTTCTGCGAATACCTTGTGGATACTTACATATAGGGACAATGAATGCCTGCCGCCGGCCAGAGCGAATGGGGCAGCGGAGCCAGAATCAGGCCCAGGATAATGAAACTGGCATAACCCAGCCAGCGTCGGCCTGGTGTCAATGGAGTCAAATCATTCAGCGGCGGCACCGTGGTTCCCGCGACAAAGAAGACGATGATGGCCCAGAATGTCAGCCCCGGCCAAACAAAGATCGCGAGCAGTAACAACGACCACATAGCGACCGTCCCGACCGTGTCTCCCACGCGTCTGCCAAACAACGCATGAGCAATGTGACCTCCGTCGAGCTGACCAATTGGCAAGAGATTCAGTGCCGTTACCAACAGCCCGAGCCACCCAGCGAAAGCCAATGGGCTCAAACGAAGGACGTGGCCGTATTCCAGTGCACCGCCAAGTGAAAGCTTGGAGAGAAGCGCGAACAATATCGAAGAGCCAACTGACGTTCCACCCATCAACATCGAATCCGAACCCGGAGTGCCCGGTACCACAGTGGAGGAGCGCAGACCGATTAGTAGCGCCGGGATCGCCACTGCAAGGCCAGCCAGCGGACCGGCAACTGCCACGTCAAACAGAGCGCGCCGATTCTCCGTCGGCGAGCGCATTTGGATGAATGCGCCGAATGTTCCCAGCGCAAACGGTATGGGAATAAAGTACGGCGGAGTTACTCGAATACCATTGCGGCGTGCGACGAAGTAGTGCCCCAGTTCATGGACACCGAGTATGGCGAGCAATGCCAGCGAGTAAGGCAGACCCACGGCGAATCGGCCCGGTTCCCGAACAAGGTTC
>Ga0185299_10004559_pt1 | contig 16604 bp, 14 predicted proteins | sample PaiPotPPA55metaG_FD_128002 | JGI IMG/M metagenome (GOLD analysis project Ga0185299, IMG submission 128002) | Iron sulfur acid spring bacterial and archeal communities from Banff, Canada, to study Microbial Dark Matter (Phase II) - Paint Pots PPA... ...
GGCTTGTCGCTGCGCTTCAACCCGCCGAACAGGAAGATCGCCGGCAGACCGAGCGACACCGAGACGATCGGCGCGCCGAAATCCAGCTCGTCCCTGTCCTGATGCAAGGACATGCGCGCGCCGGGGACGTAGCGGTTGATCAAGCACACATCCGGTGAGAAGCTGGAAAACCCCGCGCGATCGGCCGCCTTGCCGGCGAGGTCGCGAAACGACGGCGGCATGTCCGGCCACGCCTTTCCCGTTTCGGGGTCATGGGCACCGTAACGATAGCCGGTGCGGTCGGTGATCCAGCCGGCGCTGCCACAATTGGTCATCGCCACCGACATCCGATGGCCGCCCGGCGTCACCATGTGGCGAAATGGCGCTTGCACGGCAATATCATGCAATGCCGCAACCAGCTCGGACTCCAGCGGACTCGCAATTGCGCGCAGCAGCACGGCGCCCTCCGCCATCACCTCCTGCGACGGGCGGACGTCGGGAACGTTTTCGAACAGGTCCGTCGTCAAGGGGCTTTCACTTACTTGGCATCTACTTGGCATCGTGGAAGATCACGCCAACGGTATGGCGGTGGCCCGATCGGATCCGGCTCACGCCGTGGCGCAGATTAACGCGATAGAATCCGCGCGTCCCGTGCACCGGCCGATGATGCACGGCAAAAGCCACAGCATCGCCCTGGAGAAGCGGAACGACTTCGGGCCGCGACTGCATCCGCGGCCGCTGCTCGGTCAGCACGAATTCACCGCCGGAGAAGTCCCGGCCCGGTTCCGACAGCAGGATCGCGACCTGTAGCGGGAACACATGCTCGCCATAGAGATCCTGATGCAGGCAGTTGTAGTCGCCGGCTGCATATTGCAGCAGCAGCGGCGTCGGCCGGACCTGGCCGGCGGCATGACATCGTTTCAGGAATGCTCCGTGGTCCTCGGGGTAACGGATATCGATGCCCATCGCTTCGTTCCAGCGATTGGCGAGGCCACAGAGCTGCGCATAGAGCGCCGGTCGCAATTCCCCGATCAATTGCGGCAGCGGGTAGCAAAAATATTTGTACTCACCGCGGCCAAAGCCGTGTCGTCCCATCACCACGCGGCTGCGAAAATGGGTGTCGTCGGGATAGAGAGCGGCGAGCGCGCGGCATTCATCGCGCAAGAGCAACCCCTTGAGGACGGCGCAACCCTGCGCGTCGAGATCGCTTGCGGCCTGATCCCAGTCGATCGCGGCAACGCGCGCGGTGATAGAGGACGGCGACGCTGCCGGGCGGATGCCCTGTGCGGCTGATTTCATGCCGATGATCTTCGCAAATCGGAAGGCGCTGCGCCACCCGATTTCCGGGAAAGACCTAGCCCAGCACCGGCAACTCGATCACGTCATAGGCGTGCCGGATGCAGCGCTTGAGGACGGGGTCCTCCAGCTCGTATTCGAACCGGCTCGCGGGGCGGATGCCGCCCTTGGCGGCAAACGTGCCGCCGAACATCGCGCAACCATCGGGCAGTTTCGTGTCCTGGAAGCCGCGTCGCACGAGTTCGGCGACCGAAAGCATGTTGTCGAGCGTGCCTTCCTGGTACAGCACACGCGCGCCGCCGATCCACGCAAACGAGCGCAGGATCAGTTGGTCCCAGTGACCGGCCACGTCCTCAAGCTCCCACAAAACCGGCGCCATCACCTTGTCGCACATCTGCTTCGACACGGTGATGCTGTAGGTCTCTACCTTGCGATCGGTGTGATCGGACCCGAGGCCGACGAAAACGCGGCCCTGCCAGCCGATCAGCACAAACTCGACCTCGCCGCTGGAGTCGCCACCGCTGACTTCGATGCTGTCTTCGGTGGTCAGCCGCCGCGCCGAAACCCGATAGTAGATCGGGGTCGTCGCCGGCCGCGCGATACCGATGGCTTCGAGTTCGGCGATGTGCTTGTCCCGCGCGACCGGATCGCGGCCGGTCCATCCCGCAATCACGGCCTGGTCGATCGCCAGCGTCAGCGGGGTCGTCGTGCCCTGGGCGTCGACGGTGAATGTCAGATCAAACACGGATCGCGTCCTCCATTCCGGCCGCAAGTTCGAAAATGCGACGATCCGATCCGCCGGATGCGGCGAGCATCAGTCCGACCGGCGCTTCCCCCTCGCGATGGCAGGGCAGCGAGATGGCGCAGCCGTCGATCATGTTGATCAGCGTGCAGTTGCGCAACGACAACAAGTTCGCTTTGGCAAATGCCTCGTCGGCAGCGAGATCGCCGATCCGCGGCGGCGTAATCGCCGACGTCGGCATCACCAGCGCGTCATAGGGCGCGAAGCGAACCGCGGCGCGGCCGATCAGCGACTTTCGCGCCCCCAGCAGATCGATATAGTCCGCGGCGCTGATTACGTCGCCACGCAGAATCCGCCGGGATACGCGGGGATCATAGGCGTCGCCATGGCTGGCGATCAAATAGCGATGCCAGGCATAGCTTTCCGCCGCGGCAAAGCCGCCTTTGGAGTTCATAACGCCGACGTCGAGAAATTCCGGCACCGCGATCCGCTCGATCAGGGCGCCCTGGCGCGACAGCGTTTCCAGCGCCCTTTCGAAGGTCCGCGCCACTTCTTCCTCGAGTTCGTCGAGCGCGACCGTGGTCGGCACCGCCAGGCGCATGCCCTTGATCGGGCGCGGCTGCAGCGGCTGCACCGGCTCGTCGGCCAGCACGGCGTCGAGCACCGCGCAGCACCGAGCCGTTCGCGCCAGCGGCCCGAAACTGTCGAGCGTGAACGACAGCGGCACGCCGCCCTCGAGCGGAACGCGCCGCTGCGTCGGCTTGAAACCGACGATGCCGTTATAGGCGGCCGGAATCCGGCAGGATCCGCCGGTATCGGTTCCGAGCGCGCCGTGCGCCATGCCGTCGGCAACCGACACCGCCGCACCGGAGGACGATCCGCCCGGCACGTAGCCGACGCTGCGCTGCCAGGCGCTTTTCGGCGTGCCGTAATGCGGATTGATGCCGATTCCGGAATAGGCGAATTCCGTCATGTTGGTGCGGCCGATCACGATGAAGCCGGCACGGCGCAGCCGCGCCACCACGGGGGCATCGGCGTCCGCCGGCGCCGAATCTTCCAGCGCGCGGGACCCTGCACGGGTCACCTGCCCCTTGATGTCGAACAGGTCCTTGATCGAGACGGGAATGCCGGCAAAGCGGGACGGCGCCGCCTTTACCTTGCGCAGCCGGTCGATGGCTTCGGCGGCTGCAATGGCGGCTTCCCTGTCGACGTGGATGAAGGTCCGCTCGCCCTCGCCGGATGGATCGGCGATTTTCGCGAGGCATTGCTCGACCAGCCGGCACGCGCTGGTACGGCCGCCTTCGAGATCATCGGCCAATGCGGCCAGCGTCGGGGTGTTAGGCATGGTTTGGTCGCCTCAATGATCGGCTATTTATTGTCCGAAACGGCTTCGATCTCCAGATCGAGCAACGCCGAGCTCAGCGATTTGCCATGCGCGTCAAGCGCAAGCGACCGCGTCACCCCACCGCCCAGCGCGCAGGCCATGACAAAATTCAGCGCCGATATGTTGGGCAGCTCATAGCGGACAACTTCGCCTTCGACAACACCGGAAAAATGCGCCTTGACCCGTGCGCTCGTGACCTGCTCGAGCAGCAGCGGATAGAGTTTCGCGTCATAGGCAATCACGGAAATGTTGGAGGTGTTGCCCTTGTCACCGGTGCGGGAATGGGCGATTTCGCGCAGCTTCATCGCAACCCGCCTCCGACAAAATGGACCTGCGGCGTCGCCAGTTCGCGCGGCAGCAGGACGGAGGCGACGGCGACGACATCGCGTGCCGATTTGAAAGCCCCGCCGCCGGCGGCCGGGCCATTGGTGTAGAGCGTTTCGACCTCATTGCCGATCCTGACCGCCTCGCGCCAGTTATCGGTGCGGCCGGCCACCCGCACGCGCACCTCATAGGGTTCGTTGGCGTGCGCGGAGACCTGGGGGCCATGCAGGGAATCGACGCCGATCAGATCGAACCGCAACTCGCTGGCCGCAACGCCGGTGAGTTTCAGCCGTTCCCGAACGATTTCGAGCGCCAGTTTCCCGCGCGCCAAAGCGCCGGGACCCGCATAGGATATTTGCCCCTCGCCGATGAAACCATCGACATAGCCGACCGAAACCTTGAGCGTCCCGGTGCGTTGGCTGCCGCGTCCGCCGCTGACGCGCACGCGGTCCTTGCCGATCTCCTCGACCCTCACCTGCGAGAAATCGGCCGTCACGTCGGGCTGAAGATACCGGGTGGGGTCGTGCACCTCGTAGAGCAGCTGCTCCTTGCAGGTCTGCGCCGTCACCACCCCGCCGGAGCCTGCGACCTTGGTGATCACGAGGCTGCCGTCCTCGCCGACTTCGCCGATCGGAAAACCGAGCCGCGCCAGATCGGGAATATTCTTGCAGGGCGGGTCGGCGAAATAGCCGCCGGTGATCTGGCCGGCGCATTCGAGCAGGTGACCGGCGACAGTGCCCTGCCCCAGCAGGTTCCAGTCGTCCATCGCCCAGCCAAAGGCGTGAACCATCGGCGCCAGAAACAGCGCGGGATCGGAGGCGCGGCCGGTGATCACGACATCGGCGCCGCCGCTCAGCGCCACTGCCATCGGTTCGGCGCCGAGATAGGCATTGGCCGACAACAGCCGGTTGCCGAACTGCCTGATCGTGCCGTCGAACTCCATGATCGGAAGGTCGCGTTCCTTGCAGACATCGAGCACGTCGTCGCCGATGATTGCCGCGATCCTCAGCGCGGAGAGTCCCAGCGACCCGGCAATCTCGGCGGTCTTGCGGGCTGCGGCGGCCGGATTGGCCGCACCCATATTGGTGACGATCTTGATGCCTTTGGCGGCACAGACCGGCAGCACCGCGCGCATCCGCTCCTCGAGCAGCGGATCGTACCCGCCTTCCGGATCTTTCATGCGCGCCTGCTGCGCCAATGCCACGGTGCGCTCGCCGAGGCATTCGAATACCAGATACTGGATATCGCCCTGTTCGGCGAGTTCAACCGCGGGCTCGATGCGATCGCCCGAATAGCCCGCACCTGATCCGATCCTGATCGTTCGCATCACTTCAGTCCGAAATAAGCGCGCCGCAACGCTTCGTTGTCGGTCATTTCCGCGACCGTACCGGAAAATCGGATGCGCCCGCCTTCCAGCACGAACACGCGCGTCGCCACTTCGAGGAAACCGATATTCTGCTCGGCGATCAATAACGCAAGCCCCCGTCCGCGCAGATCGCTCAGGATTCGAATGACTTCCTTGACGAACAGCGGCGACAGCCCGGCCGACGGTTCATCCATCACCAACAGACGTGGCTCCGCGGCAAGCGCCTTGGCGATGCCCAGCATCTTGCGCTGGCCACCGGAGAGACTGGACGCCGGGGCCCGGCGTTTTTCGCGCAATGCCGGGAATATGCCGTAGAGCTCTTCGACGCGGGCACCTGGATCGGCATGCCCCAGTGCCTGCGCGCCGACCCGGATGTTTTCCTCGATCGACAGATCGGGAAATACCGCGAGTTCCGACATGTAGGTCATGCCGAGCCGCATCCGGTCGCTGGAGCGCATCCGCGTCACGTCTTCGCCGCCAAGCCTGATGCTGCCCTGCCGCGCCTCGACCAGACCGACCAACGATTTGAGAAAGGTCGTCTTGCCGGCGCCGTTGGCGCCGAGCAACAGCACCGTCTCGCCGGCACGGACGTCGAGATCGACGGCCCACAGCACCTGCATGGTGCCATAGCCGGCGTCGACGCCATCCGCCTTCAACAGCGACGCGACCTCAGGCGGCATGCTCGCCTCCCAGGAACACTTCGATGACCTGCGGAACCTGCACCGCGACCGCGAGCTTGCCTTCGAAAATCTCCTTGCCGGCGTTCATGACAATAACGCGATCGGTGATGTGTTCGATGAAGCCCATGAGATGCTCGACCACGATGATCGCTACCCCACTTCGCGCCAGCGCCTTGATGCGTTCGGCAATCCAGTCGAGCTCCGCCGGATTGAGCCCGGCGGCGAGTTCATCGAGCAGCAGCAGCCGAGGTCGTGTGGCGAGCGCCCGAACCAGATCAAGCATTTTTTGCTGCGCGTTATTCAGATCAGCCGCCGGCCGGTCGGCGACATCCGTGAGCCGATATTCATCAAGCAGGGCCGCCATATCAGGCGGAGCCACCGCGGCCCGCCCATAGGCCAACGCGACCTCGATATTCTGCCGCACCGTCAGCGACAAGAACGGCTTGGGAATCTGGAAGGTGCGGTTGATGCCGCGATGAACCAGCCGGTGCGACGCTATCCCGCCGATCGAGGTGCCATCCAGCACCACCTCGCCTCCGTCAGGGGCGTACAGCCCGGAGATCACATTGATCGCGGTGGTCTTGCCGGAACCGTTGGGGCCCACCAATCCCAGGATCTCGCCGGGGGCGACATGGAAACTCAATCCGTCGAGCGCGTAAAAGCCGCCGAAGCGCTTTGTCAGTTTGGCGACGGTGAGAATGGGTGCGGTATCAGGGGACATGCCAGCCCCTCCGGGTTGCGAGCGACACCAGGCCTGCGGGGAGAAACAGCACGAGCCCCATGATCAGTAGTCCGTAGATCAGCTGGAAATATTGCGGCGTGGTGAATCCGATCAGATTGTAGATGCCATAGAGGATGATGACGCCGACGATCGGACCACAGATCGAGGCAACACCCCCGAACAGCGCAAACACGATGGCGAAAATGCTGAACTCGCCGGAAAAGACATTGTCCGGATAGAACACCGAAACGTACCAGGCATAGACGCCGCCGGCGAGGCCCGCGACCAGCGCGGAAGCGAGCCAGGCGATCACGCGCATCCGCACCACATTGACGCCTGCCATCGACGCGCTGACGGCATCTTCCCGCACCGCCTGCAGCGCAAGGCCAAAGCGGGAGTTTTTGAGGAAAACAACGGCGCCGAGCGTCAGCGCCAGCACGACAAGCGCGGCCGTATAGGCCTGCGTCGGGTTGAACGTACCGGTGAGCGAGACGCCGTAGGGCCCGCGCGTGATGCTCTCGAGCGCCGGATTGGCGACGAAGTGGAGCACCGCGAGCGAGGCGGCGAGATTGGCGATCGCGAAATAAGCACCGGAAAGCCGCAACAGCGGCGTCAGCAACAGGCCAAGGGCAACTCCGACCAAACCGGCAACCAGCACCGCGGCTACCGGCGGCGCCTGATAATGCATCACCAGGATCGCAAACCCGTACGCTCCGGCGCCGAAGAAACCGACATAACCGAACGGCAGATATCCCGTAAAACCGTAGATGATGTTCACGCCCTGGGCGAGAATCAGAAAGATGACGAAATTGAACAGCAGCAGATGATTCTGGTAGACGCCCGGCAACACCGCAAAGACAGCGAGCAGTGGCACAACGATGAACAGCATGTGCTTGAGGGCGCTAGGCAACACGCACCCGCCTTCCCAAGAGACCGCTCGGCCGCAGCAGCAGGATGAAAATCAGCAGCACATAGGGCAAGAGATCCGCCCATGAGCTGAGATAGGTCTGCACCAGCATATAGCAGACGCCGTAAACGACGCCGCCGAGCGCGGTCCCCAGGGGGTTGCCGAGCGATCCCAGCACCACGATCGCAAACGAGGTCACGGTCGCATCCGCGCCGAACGCCGGCGTCACCGATCCGAACATGAAGGGCGCGAAGATACCCGCCACCGCCGCAAGCCCCAATCCGATCCCGAACGCCGCAGCCGAGACGCGGTCGACATCGATGCCGGTCGCGAAGGCCTCGTCGCGCCGCGACATCACGGCGCGAGTCAGCGTGCCGAGCCGGGTGCGGTACAAATAGACGTAGACAAGCGCAATCGCGATCAGGCTGGTGACGGCCGCGATCACCCATGATGCCGGAAACCCCTGACCGAAGATCTGGACCGGCCCGCCGCTGTCCGGCTTGCCGCCGAACAATTTGATCTTGATCGTCGAAAACACCGTGCCGAGCGCGCGGCTTTGAATCGAGCGTTCGCTGGTGCCAAAGAAAATCGTCGTCACCGCCTCGATCACCTGCGACAAGCCGAAGAACAGGATGATCGACAGCATTTCCGGATTAGCCGACCCCTGCAGCCGCGGCACCAGCACCCAGTACAGCAGCACGCCGACCATCAGGAAAATCACAAACGCCAGCGGCACCGCAAACAGGGGATCGATGCCGGCGAGCGTCACGACGCCGAACGCGACAAACGCGCCCAGCATCAGGAAGTCGCCATGCGCGAGATTGACGATGCGCATCACGCCGAACACAAGGTTGAGGCCGATCCCGACCAGGCTGAAATAAAGGCCGAACAGCACGCCGGCGACGAGCGCGTAAGTCAGCATCGGCGCTTTGCTCGCGGCATCCGGTTTGCGATGTGCGCTTCGCTCATGGACGCGGATAAACCGGCTTGCCGGTGGCGGTCTCGTGCGGATAGATCGAGATAAATTTGATATGGCCGTGATCGTCGAGTTCGAGTTGCCCGAGCGGGGTCAACTCGCCGATCTGACCGCCCATTTCGTCGAGCGCGAAGGTGCCATCAAGCGTCTTGAGTTCGCCGGACAGGCTGAACACGGCGCGGCGCAGCTCGAGCTGATCGAGGCTGGTCGCCACCGACAGCGTCTTCTCGATGATCAGCCCGGTGGTATATCCGGCAACGGCGTTGAAGCCGAACTCGATCCTGCCGTCGGGATATTTCTTCTCCCAGGCCGCCTTATAATCCTTGATGGTCATGCCGAAATTGACCGGATATTCGACCTCCGAGGGCGGCACATAGGTGAAAACATGCTCAAGGCCTTTCTCGCCGACGTTCTTTTCGAGAAGCTCGGTCTCGAGGCCTGCATAGATCGCGAACAGCATCTTGAATTTGACGCCGACATCCGCGACGTTGCGCAGGAACGCGATGTCGTTCGGCGCGTAGCCGAAATGGATCACCGCGTCAGGCTGCGTATTGTTGATGTTGTTGATGATGACAGTATAGTTGGTGGTCTCGGTGGGAATGCCCTGGTCGTAGACGATTTCGATCGGCGCGCCGGAATCCTTGACGAATTTGCGGAAGGCGTTGGCCTGGGTGCCGGTGAACTCGTTGGTCGAATAGAGAATCGCGATTTTCTTGATCCCGAGGCCCGGTCCATCATGTGAAATGAAATCCGCGACGGGTTTCGGCCAGACGGTCGAGACCGGGTCGGCCATCAGCGCGATATAGGGGTTGTCCTTGGAGAAAAAGCTGGCGCCGGTTCCGGTCTGGTCGAACAGGAACATCTTGTGGTCGCGCGCGATCGCCACCGCGGGCGCGGTCAGCACCGAGCCGGAATCGGCGACCAGGAGGTCGACCTTGTCCTGCGTGACCAACTGGTTATAGAGCGTCGAGGCGGTGGCGGTGTTGCTTTGATCGTCATAAGCGACCAGCTTGACCGGCACTTTCTTGTCAAAAGCCTTCACAAAGACCCCGCCGTCGGCATTTTTCTGGTCGGCCCAGAGCTTGAGCGCGCTATAAACCGGCATCGAAATCGATGCGTAGCGCCCGGACGAGGCATAGAGCGTGCCGATCTTGATTTCCGCCGGCGCATCCCCAGCATATGCCTGCGCGGCAAAGGTCAAACCTGCAAGCATCGCTGCGCCCATCACTCTCAGCATCAAATCCTCCCGGCATTTCTTCGTTCTGACGGACAATAGCGCGGGCGGTCGCCGGGATACAAGCGCTCCGGACCAGCCAATAGTGCGTGTGCCGGAATCCGCGACGTGCGGACGGTCCGCCGGACCGTTGACGCCAGGCCGTCCAAGGTCGCATCAAGATCGCGACAGGCGGTAACGACCTTGGTCATTCCGGGATGGTCCCAACGGGTCGGCGCCTGCGCCGCCCGATGGCAGGCTCCGGACCAGACCTCAGATGTGCACTTGCACATCGGGGAATCTCGAGATTCTCCCGATGTGCAATGGCACATCGTAGTTCGCGCTTCGCGCGCCCCGGAATGACAACGACAGCGGGAGGCAACCATGCCGCAGGCAAGATCGCTCCAGGACAAGCGCGTTGCGCTTGTCGCTGGGGCCTTGCCCGCTTTATGCCGGAATGTCGGCCCAGCATTTCCTCCCCAACAAGAAAACACGGGAAGAAATCATGACAGATGCATTACATTCCGATCACGAGACACAATCCGATCATCATGCCGAAGCGGCATCGGCCGCAGTCAACCGCCGCAACCTGTTGCGCGGCGCTGCAGCGATCGTCGCCACGGCTGTTGTCGCAACCGATGCATCCGCACGTGATTTCGGCCGCAACGCCGAACCGCAACGCTATCCCGATCCCGATATCGTCGTGATCGACCCCAAACGCTTCAAGGCCAAGGTCGGCAACACCGCCATCAAGCGCCTGTATACGGGTTGTCTGTGGGCCGAGGGACCGGCCTGGAACGCCCAGGGTCAATATCTGGTGTGGAGCGACATTCCCAATAACCGTCAGCTCCGCTATCTCGACGACGACGGCCACATCTCGGAGCAGTTTCACAAGCCTTCCAACGAGGCCAACGGCAACACCTTCGATTTCGAGGGCCGGCAGATCGCCTGCGAGCGGACCCGGCTGGTGCGTTTCGAACACAGCGGGGCGATCACCGTGCTGGCCGAACAGGCAGGCGGCAAGCCGCTCAACGGACCGAACGACGTCGTCGTTCACCCCAACGACAAGTCGATCTGGTTCACCGATCCCGGCTATGGCGCGATCGGCCTTTATGAGGGACAACGGACCAATACCGGCTCCAATCAGCCTTACCAGAAGGAGGCGGTGTACCGGCTCGACGCCCAGACCGGTCAGGTCGGCAAGGTCGCCGACGAGCCTTTCAAGCCGAACGGCATCGCCTTCAGCCACGACTACAAGAAGGTCTATGTCTGCGACACCGGCATCACGCACTACCCCAACGCCAAGAACATCGTCTGGCAATATGATCTCAACGGCGACAAGCTCTCAAACCCGCGCACGCTGATCGACATGACCCTCGACGGCAAGTCGGGTTTCCCGGACGGCCTGCGGGTCGATACCGAGGGCAACATCTGGGTCGGCGCGGGCTGGGTCGGCGACGGCTATGACGGCGTCCAGATCTTTGCGCCCGATGGCGCGCGCATCGGTCAGATTCGTCTGCCGGAGACCTGCGCCAATGTCTGCTTCGGCGGCAAGAAGCGAAACCGGCTGTTCATGGCGGCCAGCCAATCGCTGTATGCGGTCTATGTGGAGACGCAAGGCGCGCATAATTGTTGAAGCGGGCGCTCTCCAGTCATTCCGGGACACGCGTCTTCGCGTGGACCCGGAATCTCGAGATTCCGGGTTCGCGCTCCGCGCGCCCCGGAATGACGGCTCACCCGCTATTCCTCAGCCCCGCCGAAATGCCGTTGATGGTGATCTGGATGCCGCGCAGCACCTGCTCGTCCGGGTTCTGCGCGCGGTGCTCCTTCAGGAGTTCCACCTGCACATGGTTCAACGGATCGAGATAGGGAAAACGGTTGCGGATCGAGCGCTCCAGAAGCGGGTTGCTCTGCAGCAGGCGCTCCTGGCCCATGATGTCCAACAGCTTCTCGATCGAGCTGTGCCATTCGCGCCGGATGCACCCGAAAATGCTTTCGCGCAAGGCGACGTCCGGCACAAGCTCGGCATAGCGCGAGGCGATAGCGATCGAGCTCTTGGCCAGCACCATGTCCATGTTCGACAGCAGCGTGCGGAAGAACGGCCACTCGCGGTAAAGCTCCTTCAGGAACGCCATGCCCTTGTCGGGATGCTCCTTGATCCAGGTCTCCACCGCGCTGCCAAAACCATACCAGCCCGGCAGCATCAGCCGGCATTGCGCCCAGCTGAAGACCCAGGGAATGGCGCGGAGATCCTCGATCTCGCGGGTTTTCTTGCGCGACGCTGGCCGGCTGCCGATGTTGAGCGTGGCGATCTCGGTGATGACGGTCGAAGCCCAGAAATATTCGGCAAAACCCTTGGTTTCATAGACCAGCCCGCGATAGGCCTTGAAGGCCAGCGCCGACAGCTGATCCATCGTCTTCAGATATTCCGCGCTCGGCGCGCTTTGCTTTGGCTGCAGCAGACTTGCCTCGAGCGTCGCCGCGGCCAGAACTTCCAGATTGTCGCGGCCGACCTCGCTGTTGGAATATTTGCTGGAGATGATTTCGCCCTGCTCGGTGATCCGGATCTGGCCGTTCACGGCGCCGCCGGGCTGCGCAATGATGGCGTCATAGCTTGGTCCGCCGCCGCGCCCGACCGAGCCGCCGCGGCCGTGGAACAGCCGCAAGCGAACATGGTGGCGCTCGAACACTTCGATCAGGCCGATCTCGGCCTTGTAGAGTTCCCAGCCCGAGGTGACGAAGCCGCCATCCTTGTTGCTGTCGGAATAGCCGAGCATCACTTCCTGCACCGCGCCGCGGCTGTCCACCAGCTTGCGGTAATCGTGCAGCGACAGCATCCGGTCCATGATGCCGGCGGACGCCTGCAGATCCTCGATGGTCTCGAACAGCGGCACGATGTTGATCGCGCTGCGGCCGGAGGGGTCGACAAGGCCGGCTTCCTTCAGCAGCAGCGCGACTTCCAGCATGTCGGACATCCCCGTGCACATGGAGATGATGCATTGGGGGATCGCCTCAATGCCGAATTTGGCGTGGGCTTCGGCGGCTGCATGGAACACCGCGAGTTCGCTCACCGTTTCGTCGCTGTATTTGACGAACGTTGAGGTCAGCGGCCGGGCGTTGCGCAGCTCGCTCATCAGAAGCGCGACCCGTGCCTCCTCGTTCAACGCCAGATAGGATATGCCCGGCATCGCCGCATCGATCAGCTCTGCGACCGTGCGTTCATGCACCGCCGAATTCTGCCTTATATCGAGGCTGGCCAGATGAAACCCGAAACAATCCACCGCCCGGCGCAGGTGGCGCAACCGTCCGCGTGCGATCACGCGCGAATTGTTCGATATCAAAGAGCGATAGAGAATATCGAGGTCGGCCTTGAACTCTCCGGCATCGGCATAAGGCGCGGCTTCACCGACCGGCGCCCTCGTGGTTTCCACATCCAGCCGTACGGCGGTGGCGGTGAGCCGGGCGTAGATGCCGGATACCGCCAGCCGGTAAGGCTCGCCGCTTCGATGCGGCGAGGTGTCGGGCGAGCGCTCGGCGAGCGCCCGCAAATCCTTCGAGACATCCGCAAGATGCGCCGCCAGCGACAATTCGGAGCCGAGCACATGCAGTTCCTCGAGATAAAAGCGCAATACGCGACTCGACTGCATCTTCAGCGTGCCGCGCATCACTTCCGCCGTCACGAACGGGTTGCCGTCGCGATCGCCGCCGATCCAGCTTCCCATCCTCAGGAACGACGCCAGTTCGCCCGGCGCGGCGCCGTCGCCCTCGTTCAGCCGGTCCTCCAGCGCACAATGCATCCGGGGCACTTCGTGCAGGAAGGTGTAGTCATAAAAGGACAGGCCGTTGGCGACCTCGTCGAGCACGGTGAGCTTGGTACGGCGCAGAATGTTCGTTTGCCATAATGTCAGCACCGCGCGGCGCAGCTGCTCGTCGCCCACCTCGAGTTCTTCCGGCGTCAGCTGGACCCGTTCGCGCCGGTCAAGCAGTGCCGCGATCTCCATCTCGCGGTCGATCGTGCTCTTGCGGCGAACCTCGGTCGGGTGCGCCGTCAGCACCGGGCTGACCAGGGCCGTTGCGAAGAACTTGCGCAGCTCGGCCGCGCTGAAACCGGCCCCGCGCGCATGCAACAGCGTCAGCGCCAGCGTTCCCGGGCGCGGCGCTTCCCCGGCGTTGGAGCGCGCCCGCATCTGCCGGATGTTGTTCTGGTCTTCGGCAATGTTGGCGAGGTGCGAAAAATAGCTGAAGGCGCGCACGATGCGGACGGTCTGGCCGGTCGACATGCTGTCGAGGATGATTTCAAGCTCGCGCCGCGCCGGCTTGTCGTCATCGCGGTGAAACCGGATCGAGGTCTGCCGGATGCGTTCGACCAGATCGAACACGTCGGCGCCTTCCTGGTCGCGCACGGTGTCGCCGAGGATGCGTCCAAGCAGCCGGATGTCATTCCGCAGCCGGATGTCTTCTTCAAGCGCCGAGGTTTCCTCGGCGCGGTTGGACTTGAGGTCGGTGTCGGAAGGCATGATCTGGGGTGACATCGGCAAAAAACGCTCCAGAAACTGCCCGGCACCCTTGAGTCGCAATTTTTTCGGTCCAGCGCAAGACCAAGAAACGGGCGAATGCGCCGGGATCAGATGTCGGCGAAGCGCGGGGCGCGCTTGTCGATATTGGCGCGAACGGCCTCAAGCTGATTGGCGCCACCCATCAGCTTCATCTGCTCGACGGATTCGGCCAATAATGCCGGACCGGGATCGACGGACAGATTGTTCAAAAGCCGCTTGGCGGCGCGGATCGCGTCGGGACTTTTGCCCGCGATCTCGCGCGCGACTTCAAAGGCGGCTGCATGCGGGTCATCGCAGATCCGGGTCGCAAGGCCGTAACCGAGGGCCTCCTGCGCCGAGAAAATCCGGCCCGTATAGGTCAGTTCGCGCAGGATGTCGTCACGCACCAGGCTTGCCAGGATCGGCGTCCCCGCCATGTCAGGCACCAGCCCCCATTTGATCTCCATGATCGACATCCGCGCGTCGGGGCTAAGGAAACGCAGATCGGCGCCGAGCGCGAGCTGAAGGCCGCCGCCGAACGCCACGCCCTGGATGGCGGCGATCACCGGCACCGGAAGCTGCCGCCATCCCCAAACGGCGGCTTGCGGAAAGTTGGCGAGGCCATGGGTGCGCAACGAGAGATCCCGCTTTTCACCGCCCGCCTATCCCGTTACCGCCGGCTTCCTTCATCGCGGCGAAGCTGTTCATGTCGAGCCCGGCGCAAAACGCACGGCCCTCGCCGGATAATACTACCGCCCGCAGCCCTTTCTCGTGGGCGAGCCGGCCGGAGGTGGCGACCAGCGCCTGGAACATCGCGGCATCCAGCGCGTTCATCTTGTCCGCCCGGACCAGACGGACATCGGCGACGCCGTCCGAGATCGTGACCCTGACACGATCATCCATGCGAATTCTCCCCCTGCGGCTCTGCGTTGCAGCCGCTTTACATCAAAGCGTTGTCCGGATTTAGTCGATCAACCACTTAAGGGGCATTTTTCCAGGGCGGAAACTTCCCATGTTCAGCCAAAACCTCCTCGCAGGCCGCCGTATCCTTGTCACCGGCGGCGGCACCGGGCTCGGCAAATCGATGGCGGCGCGCTTTCTTGAACTCGGCGCCGAGGTCCATATCTGCGGCCGCCGCAAGATCGTCTGCGACGAAACCGCGACCGAACTGATGGACCTTTATGGCGGCCGCGTCACCAGCCACGGCGTCGACATCCGCAATGCGCTCGCCGTCGACGAGATGATCGATGCGGTTTTCACCGAAGGGCCGCTCACCGATCTCGTCAACAACGCCGCCGGCAACTTCATCTCGCGCACCGAAGACTTGACGCCGCGCGGCTTCGACGCGGTCGCCAACATCGTCATGCACGGCACGTTCTATGTGACGCATGCGGTGGGCCGGCGCTGGATCGCGGGCAAGCATCGCGGCAATGTGGTGTCGATCACCGTCACCTGGGTCCGCAACGGCAGCCCTTACGTGGTGCCGTCGGCGATGAGCAAGTCCGCGATCCATGCCATGACGATGTCGCTGGCGACGGAATGGGGACGCCATGGCATCCGGCTCAACACCATCGCGCCCGGCGAAATTCCGACCGAAGGCATGAGCAAGCGGATCAAGCCCGGCGACGAGGCCGGCGCCGCCACCCAGGCCGTGAACCCGATGGGCCGCGTCGGCAAGATGGAGGAACTGCAGAATCTTGCGGTGTTCCTGATCTCCGGCGGCTGCGACTGGATCAACGGCGAGACCATCGCGATGGACGGCGGCCAGGCGCTGGCGACCGGCGGCAACTTCTATCAGTTGCGCAACTGGTCCGACGCCGACTGGACGGAGGCCCGCGAAGCGATCAAGGCGCAGAACGAAAAGGACAAAGCCGCGAGGGGGTGAAACGAGCTCCATGCAGAACCTCATCCTGAGGAGCGGCCACGCAGGCAAGTTTAGGTAGCCTGCGTACACTTGGCTACGGGTCGCGTCTCGAAGGATGAGGGCACGGTTCGGCCTCATGGTTCGAGGCGCGCGCCGAGCGCGCTCCTCACCATGAGGTACCAGGCGTTCGCCGGGGAAGCTCCGGAAGTCCCGCTCCCCGTATTGTCTTTACCGCGCAACGACGCCAGTATTGCGCCAACAAAAAATAACCCATCGGGGGAAACATGTCCGATTCCGAGGAGCCGGCAAACCTTGCCGATATGGTGCGCGCGCGGGCGAAGGCTCGCGGCGACGTCGTCGTCTTTGAATTCGAGGGACGAAAGACCAGCATCGCCGAATTTGATCGACTGACCAACCGGGTCGCCAACGCCCTGAAAGCGCTCGGCGTCAAACAACGCGAACGCATCGCCTATCTCGGCAAGAACAGCGACATCTATTTCGAATTGCTGCTCGGCGCGATGAAGGCCAATGTGGTGATGGCGCCGGTGAGCTGGCGGCTGGCCGCGCCCGAGATCGCCTTCATCATTGCGGACTGCAAGGCCCCCGTTTTGTTCGTC
>Ga0185299_10004561_pt1 | contig 16599 bp, 15 predicted proteins | sample PaiPotPPA55metaG_FD_128002 | JGI IMG/M metagenome (GOLD analysis project Ga0185299, IMG submission 128002) | Iron sulfur acid spring bacterial and archeal communities from Banff, Canada, to study Microbial Dark Matter (Phase II) - Paint Pots PPA... ...
CTGTCGTCCTCAAGGACGAAACCATGCTCGACGCTGTGACAGCGCTGAGCGGAAGCGGCCCAGCCTACGTATATCTGTTCGCCAAGGCAATGGCCGATGCCGGTGTGGCGGAGGGATTGCCGGCTGACCTCGCGCTTCGAATGGCGCTCAAGACGATTCGTGGTGCCGAGAGCAACATGAGGCAATCGAAGCTGGATGCTGGCGAACTGATTCGAGTGGTAGCCTCACCCGGCGGTACCACCGAAGCGGCCTTGCATAAGTTCGGCGAGTCGGGCTTTTCTTATATCGTGGCGGATGCATTGCACGCAGCCGCCGAACGCTCGCGCGAACTGGGCCGGTAGCGGGAGGGTTCCCCTACCACATTCGGAAAAGATGGAGAAAAGTCGCACTCGTGCTTCATCCAAGCCTTGCACAAACAATTACTTACATCCTCTCGGAATTACTTCAGGTGTATTTTTGGCTCGTTATAATCTCAGCCATCTTGTCCTGGATCCAGCCGAGCCCTTATAGTCCGATCTACCCGGTAGTGAACTTTGTCTACGCGGTGACGGACCCTGTCTTCGATTTCGTGCGGGAGCATGTGCCAGTGGTTTTCGGCGGCATCGACCTCTCGCCGATGCTGGTCATTGTCGTTATCTGGTTTCTCCAGATGTGGTTATTACCAACATTGGGTAACCTTTTAACCCCGAATTACAGCTTCGGGTAACGATCACATTGGGCGAGCCGCAATGGCTGGTCATCGGCAAGGGGTTTGTGAACCTTCAGGTGGTCGTGAAGCCGGGATCCGCGCAACGCCGAATATTGCGAAGAGATGCAAGGGGGTTGCTCATCGCGGTTAATTCCCAGCCATCGAAAGGCCGCGCTAACGAAGAGTTGATAGCGTTTTTAGCGGACATCGTGGGCATCCCGCGCACGTCGGTCACAATCATCCGCGGCCATTCGGCGCGGGTGAAAACGGTGCGGATCGTAAACCCGCTGCCAGCCCAGGTCGCGGCGCTGCGGCGAGCTTATCCGTAAAGGCCTCTCGTGATGATAGGGCGGAGAGCCGAGCGGGCAGTGCCCCATTCCGTAAAGCTGCGACATAGGAGCTTCCCGACAGCTATGGCCTTTACGGGTAGGGATGTTCCGGCCAGAACTTGTTGCCCTGTGGAGTCGGTACGGGGCTGATCTCCAGTTCGTGGGTTGGACTTGGCAGATACCCGCGTACGCCGAGCGATTCCGAAGCATCTACCGAACCGCCTTCAGCCTGCGGCGGCCGTGCGGTTACCACCGGAATGCCATTGAGTGTCTCGGGGATTTGTTTGAGCTGCGGCGTCATCTGCCCGACATGTACCACGATCTCGGGTTGTCCTCTGTCACTGTTTCCCACTGTGACCCCGGAGACGCCGGGAATCGAAGAGAGCCAGTCCGCGTAATAGTCCTTGACCTGCGCCGCGGTCTCGAGGTCCGCGTCGGCGTTAATATTTTCCGGTCCCTGAGCACTTACAGTCACAGCGAGCAGCGTGAGCATCACCGCGGCCGCGACACACTTGAGCGTTCTCATTTTGCGACTCGTCAAAAAGATTCGGAGCGGCTTGAGCGCCGCTCCTACAATCGTTCATACGCGTTCAAGGGCCAGCGGCGAGGTCACATGCCGGTAGGTTTCCTTGAGCGACGTATTGATGTCGATGACGAAAGGCTTGTCACTCATCAATGCCTGCCTGAGCGCGGGGCCCAGCGCGGACGGCTCTTCGATCCGCATTCCTTCGCATCCCATACTGCGCGCGATCGCCGCGTGATCGAAACTCGACAGATTGCAAGCGATATTGCGGTCGCCCTGCCCGTGCATTACCCATCCCAACGCGCCATTGTTAAAAACCACGACCGTGATCGGTACATCTTCGGCGACCGCTGTCATCAGCCCGTTCATCCCGATCGCGAAGCCGCCGTCGCCGCATACGGCCACCACCTTTCGATTGCGATGAACCAACTTAGCGGCCATCGCCGCCGGAATGGCATAGCCCATTCCTCCGACGCCGCTGGGCTGTAGGAATGTGCCAGCGCCCTTGGTTTGAAAATAATGCGTCATGAAGATGCGATTCTCGCCCGCGTCGCAGGTAATAATCGCGTCGTTTGGCACCGCGCGCTGAACTTCGCTGATCGCGCGCTGTGGGATAATTGGACTCTCGTTGGAACGCAATTCTGGTGAGTCGAAGAATCCATGCTCGCGGCGCGAATTCTGCAGGCGCGAGTGCGCCGCGGAAACTTTGTCAGACGAAATTCCGCCGGATGCAGCGACCGAATCTATCAACTGCGCCAGCGCCGTTCTGGCATCGCCGATAAGCACGATTTCGGCAGGGAAGGTCCATGACGCATTGCGCGGCTCGACATCCAGTTGGATCAAGATCTGCCGGCGGGGATCGAGCAGTTTGGGATTCTGATTGGCGAAATCGCTCACTCCGAGCTTCGTCCCGACGGCGAGAATCACATCCGCGGCACCGATTTCTGCGTTGGCCAACGCTGTTCCGAAATTGCCGCAGACGCCAAGAGCCAGCTCGTGGGTTTCAGGGAAAGTGCCCTTGCCGCCGGCCGTAGTCGAAACTGCTGCGCCAAGCTTGGCCGCCAGCTCGGCAAGCTCCTGGTACGCCTGACTGACGCGAACGCCGTTACCAGCAATAATCACCGGACGTTCGGCCGCGGCGAGCACTCGTGCAGCCTCTTTCACCGCGCCGTCATCGGCTTGTGGCTCGGCCGGCGGGAGATACGAATCCAGACCGTACAGAGTGGGACGTGTTTCCGGACCCACCCGGCCCCGCAACGATTGGCTGTGAAAAAGGACCGCGACCGGCCCACGTTGGCCGCTCAGCGCATGTTTGATGGCCAGCTCGGTGCATTGCACCGCATGTGCGCCGTTGTACGCAACCATCGTCTGCTTGGTGATCGCCGAGAACAGTTGCTTGGCATCCCATGTGCCGTATTCACCGGCGCCAGATTGATAGGGCGAATGAGCCGAATATGGTGCGTGATCGCTCAGGTCGCCCATCAGCAGCATCGCCGAACTCGACAGGTAACCTTCAATCGCGCCCAGCGTGACGTTGGCGAGGAATGCACCCTGCGCGATTACTACCCCGGGTCTGCCGGTCAACCTGCCGTAGACCTCAGCCATAACTCCAGCGCGGGCTTCCTCGCGCACCAGCACGCTGCGCACCGTCTCGCGATGGTCATAAAGGGCGTTGAAGACCGCACCCATGTTGCCCCCCGGCATTCCGAAGACGAGATTGATTCCGGCCTGTTCGAGTACGCGTACAATTGCTTCGCTGGGCGAGACTTCTTCGGTGAGCAGGGGCCGCGCCATCCGCCGAAATGAACTCGTAGTCGCCATGCTGCGCCCTCCGTCGGCCAGATGTTCAGGAGTGGTCGAGAAAGTGTCGCGCACCACAAGCCGCGACCGCAAGTGCGATATACAAATAGCTGCACAGCGCGGGGACCACAATCGGCGTGAAAACGGCGCGCTGAAGCATTCTACGGCGAAGGCGAGGGCGATGGCTTCTGCTCGGCTTCCCGCAAATGTTGGAATAAGGTTTCATTGGCGGTTACCAACTGCCCGACTGCTGCGATAATCTTGCGTGACATTTCCGCTGTGGCATCCTTACCGACGCGAAACACTGATGAATCCTCATAGATCTCGCCCGGCAGCTTATCGGAATAGATCGTGAACGCGACCGACACGGCAGACATCCGTCCAGCGAGCCCGTTTTCCAAACCGCCCCAGAGATCGACGCACGAGAAATGGAGACCAATGCCATATCCGGAATTGCCTCCACTGAGGTGATAGCCCGGCGAGGCCGCAACCTTACTTTTGAAATCTGCACATAACTGCTGGCCGACGCTATCCGTGCAGTGGCATTCGACGGCGAGGTCGATTTTACCGGTATCAGCGATGCTCTTCTGAGCAATCGGAATTAAGGCCAAAAGGCCAACCAGCACTCTGGAAATAAATTTGAGCGTCTTCAAAGCGTTTACAGCCTAACGGCGCCGCGCCATCAGGGCAATCGAACTTGTGTAGCACTACATCAGATGATTTCATTGCACCAAGCCCTGCTCATCAGCGTCACGAGGGTGAATCGCCGTGGCGCGAGCCATGAAGGGCCGGGCCGTGACAGCGTATGCCGCGCGGGGAAAAATGAACTTCGCCGATCGACTCCTTAAAGCGCAGCTCAAAAAGAACAGTATCGGGGTACTCGGTCTCGATCCACAGCTCGATACTGGCAAGCATCCGGGCGTTCCCGCCGGGCTAACCGTCGAGCGCTTCTGCTGCGATATTGTTGAGGCTTGCGCAGCCTCGGTGATCGCTATTAAGCCACAACTCGCATTTTTCGAAGCGCGCGGCATCGAGGGGATGCGTGCATTCGTTGCGGTCACGAAGCTTGCACGCAAATTGGGGCTATTAACAATCGCCGATGCAAAACGAGGCGATATCGGCCCTACATCTGCAGCTTATGCTACAGCGTTTCTTGGCGATGGCGATTTCGGATGTGATGCCGTGACCGTCAATCCATACCTCGGAAGTGACGCCATCATGCCGTTCCTGCGCGCCGTCCCCGACGGACGAGGCATCTTCGCGCTGGTCAAGACGTCAAATCCTACCTCTGGCGAATTTCAGGATCTTGCAACCGGGCAAGGTCCGTTATGGGAATGCGTGGCGCGTCGAATTCAGGGGATAGCAAGTGATTTTCTCGGCGAATGCGGCTTGTCGGCAATTGGCGCGGTCGTTGGCGCGACCTACCCGGAGCATGCGCGACGCGCACGCGAACTGATGCCGGGCGCCTTGATCCTTGTACCCGGCTACGGCGCTCAAGGCGGCACCGCCGTCGATGCAGTTGCGGCCGCTCGCGCCGACGGAACCGGGGTCATTGTTAATGCAAGCCGCAGCCTTATGTACTCGTATCGCAACCGGACGGGAGTCAGCCCAGCGGTCGCGGCCGCTGAGGCAGCGGAGGCGATGCGGATCGAATTGAACGAAGTGCGATCTACTGGCTAGCGGCCTGGAGGCACATGCTAATCAGGCACGCATCAGGGCAGCTTCGTCCGCGGCCAGCGTGGCATATACTTCTCGATCAATCTCTCGGTAACGGGTGAGAATGTCGTCGGCCAATGTCTCGCGCCCGTTATCCCGCGCGATCTCTCGCATTTTCTTCTCGATCCATGAGAGATGCCAGGTTTCATCCTCGGTCACCGCCTTCAGCACGTCACGCGTTTCCTGATCTATATTGGGCAGCGCCGCATGAGCCATGTATCGGCTCTGGGCCCGTTCCTCGACAACGACTGTCAGCCCGAGCAACTCGACGATTCCCTTCGCGATACCGAGCCGGGCGCCAAGCCGCCGCTGGTAGCCATCCGCCAGCATCAGCGGAGCGCCGCCTAAATCAGCGATGCGGCGTGTCCATAACCATGCATGGCGGGTTTCATCCGCGAGATGCTTGGACAACTTTAGCTGCGAATCAGCATCCTGAAGATGGCCAAACATATTAAACAGCAACCGCGCGCCGCGCAATTCGGCATCGCGATAAAAGCTGAAAATCAGGATTTGCTTTTCACTGGGCGACAAGGCGCTCAGGTCCATCGATGTACGATCTCCCCACCGCTAAACGGCTGTTGCTTTGATTCTGTTTTGATTCGGGGCAAAGGTCGATGATAGTCAGCCAACAACGGGGTTTTAGTTTAACTATTTGATCCAACTCGGCTGGTCAACATCCCCTGCCACCCGTTGGGCTTCGAGGTTCGTTAATCCAGTGCAAGGCGCCGGGAATCACGCACGGAAACATACGGCTTAAAGAATGAATGGTTGCATAAGCGCAGCCGCCAGCATAAGGGTTTGGGACCATGGAGGACCACAAGGCTTGAGCTTGGTGACATTGTTCGGGCCTTTTTCCGGCGGCCTCAGGAGTTGTGCACGATGGTTTCGATGCCTGACGCATACTGGCTCGCACTGCGGCGTGTGCGCGGAGTCGGCCCCCGAATCAGTCGGCTATTGCTGGAGCGTTTTCATTCCGCCGAACTGATTTTTACGGCGAGTGAAGCAGAGCTGGCTGCCACCGGTATACCTCGCTCGACTGCTCGCAACATCAGACAATTCACTGATTTTTCGCTGCTGGAGAAGGAGCTTTGCGAATTGCCGCGAATCGGTGCCCGGCTGGTCAGATGGACCGACCAGGATTACCCTGCGAACTTACGCCAGATTGCGGATCCCCCACCATATTTTCTGGTGCGCGGAACGATTGCCGGCGCCGACCCCAAATTCATTGCCGTCGTCGGGGCACGAGCGGCGAGCGATGCGGGTCGCAGAATGGCGCAGCGGCTGGGATTGGAGTTAGCCAGTAAAGGCTTCACGGTAGTGAGCGGCTTGGCGCGCGGGATAGATTGCGAAGCTCATCAAGGGGCGCTAGACGGCCGCGGAAGAACGGTCGCGGTGATGGGATCCGGAATTGACATCATTTATCCGCCTGAAAACAAAAAGATTGCGGAAGCTATGATTGAGAATGGCGGCGGTTTGATCTCGGAATTGCCGCTCGGTACACCACCGATCCCCGAGAATTTTCCAACCCGCAATCGTCTAATTTCAGGGCTATGTCTGGGAGTGGTGGTGGTGGAAGCCTCAGAGCGGAGCGGCTCCCTGATTACCGCCAGAATGGCGCTCGAGCAGGACCGCCAGGTGTTTGCCGTTCCAGGAAGCCCTTTAAGCGGCAAGACCCGAGGCAGCAATCGCCTGTTGAAGGAAGGCGCCCGCCTCGTAGAGTGTGTGGATGATGTCGTCGAGGAATTAGTGCCTCAGCTGGGATCGCACGCCTCCATGCCGGCCACGGAGGGGCGAGCGTCTCGCACGCCAATCCCTCCTGGCGGGATGCATACTCTGCAGGCCACTGCAAAACTCCCAGTGACCACTCGCGGACCGGACGGGGGATTCGCGGACACTGAACCACCAGACGTTAAAACGATATTACAATGTCTAAAGAGTGCTGATAGACTTCATGTCGATTCGATTATTGAAGGTTCAGGGCTGACCGTGGCAACGGTGCTTAAATTGCTCCTGGAACTAGAGTTGAGGGGAATGGTGACTCAGCACCCCGGGAAACTTTTCTCCCTTAGTTCACCTTGAGACCGTGTCGTGCCGGAAGAGTGGGAGTGAAAGAGTGGCAAAAAACCTCGTTATTGTTGAATCTCCAGCAAAGGCCAAAACCATCAAGCGTTACCTGGGCGGCGATTTCCAAGTCGCACCGTCGGTCGGCCACGTGGTCGATTTGCCCAAGAGCAAGCTTGGGGTTGATGTTAAGAAGGGGTTCGAGCCGGAGTATCAGATAATTCCCGCGAAAGCGAAGGTCGTAGAGGGTATCAAAGCCGCCGCCAGGAACAAGGATAACATCTATCTTGCCACCGACCCGGACCGTGAGGGCGAGGCTATCGCCTGGCATATCGCCGACCGATTGGGCAAGCTGAAGGGCGGCATCCATAGGGTATTACTCCACGAAATCACCGAAAAGGCGGTCAAGCAGGCGATTGCGCACCCGTCGCAACTCGATCAGAACCTTTTTGAGGCGCAACAGGCCCGCCGCGTGCTCGACCGCCTGGTCGGCTACCAGGTGAGCCCCCTCCTGTGGGACAAGGTCAAGCGCGGGATTAGTGCTGGGCGCGTGCAATCGGTCGCTTTGCGCATAATCGTCGAACGGGAGCAGCAGCGTGAAGCGTTCCGGCCTGAGGAATACTGGACGCTGGACGCCAATCTCGCTGCGAAAAATCCGCCGCAATTCCGTGCCCGTCTTTACAGCTATAAAGACCAGCGCATTGACAACAAGTCCACCAAGCTGCTGAAGCCGCTCGCCGACGAGATCGTGGGTGCTTGCGGGAAAGCGCCCTTTATTGTCCGCAAGATCGAGCGTAAGGAGGTCCGCCGCAGCCCCGCTCCGCCATTCATCACCTCGCGTTTGCAGCAAGAGGCCTCACGCAAACTGTATTTCTCGCCCTCGCGCACAATGAAGATCGCCCAGAAGCTCTACGAAGGGGTCGAACTGGGCGACCAGGGTGCAGTCGGACTCATCACCTATATGCGCACTGATTCGCCACGTGTATCGGACGACGCGCTGGCCTCGGTCCGCACCTATATCGACGGGCGCTATGGCAAGGATTATCTTCCTGAAAAGCCCAATTTTTACCGTTCGGCTAAATCCGCCCAGGAGGCGCACGAAGCTATAAGGCCAACTGCTGTCGAGCGCGACCCGGAATCGATTGCACGTTGTCTGGGCAAAGATGAACTTGCACTCTACACGCTAATCTTCAACCGCTTCGTATCAAGCCAGATGAGCCAGGCGGTCTACGATCGCACTTCGGTCGATATCGAGGCCGACGGTGCGGTTTTCCGCGCGACCGGTCAGGTAATGAGGTTTGATGGATTCATGCGGGTCTATCTCGAAGGCCAGGATGAGATCGACGAGGACGAAGCCGGCTCCCTGCCAGCAATGACCGAAGGTGAGCGTCTGACGCTGGTCAGTCTCACTGCGCAACTCGACGAGTCCAGCAACGGGAAGAAGCCCGACCAAAAGGCAGACGCTGGAGCCCTGGCACTTGGGTTCTGGCTCGAGCAGCATTTTACGCAGCCGCCACCGCGCTTTACTCAAGCGACGCTGATCAAAGAACTGGAAGATAAGGGAATTGGGCGCCCTTCGACCTACGCTTCGATCATGGCCAGTATCCTGAATCGCGATTATGTCGATGAGGACGAGAGCAAACGGCTGCGCCCCACCTCGCTTGGGCGGGTCGTGTGCGAGCTTTTGCTTGCCGGCTTTCCGGATATTTTCGAGATCGGGTTTACTGCGGCGATGGAGGAGCAACTCGACGAGGTCGAGGAGGGGCGCGAGAACTGGGTTAAAACGTTGAAACGCTTCTATGGCCCGTTCGAAAAACGCCTGGGCGAGGCTAAGAAGAAAATGCCGGCTGTAAAGCGTAAGGGGGTGCCGACGGAAATAAAATGCGAACTCGACGGCGGTACGATGGTGATCAAATGGGGCCGCAACGGCGAATTCCTCGCCTGCTCCAATTATCCGAAATGTACTAACACCAAGGAGTTCATCCGCGACGAGCAGGGCCATGTCGTTCCGCAGGTATCTGCAGCACCGGCAACGACCGACGAAGTCTGCGAGAAATGCGGACGGCCGATGGTGCGCAAGCGTTCCCGGTTCGGCGAATTCCTCGGATGCTCGGGCTATCCTGAATGTGACGGTATCAAGAAGCTCAAGGCGGAGCCAATCAAGACCGGCGTCAGCTGCCCTGACTGCAAGGAAGGTGAAATGCTGGAGCGGCGCACCCGCCGCGGCCGAATATTCTTCGGCTGCAGCCGTTATCCGAAGTGCAAGTTCGCAAGTTGGGACCGGGTCGTACCGCAACCATGCCCCGACTGCGGGTCCGCCTACCTGGTCGAAAAAGTAAGCAAGCGCGAAGGCACGCGCTGGCAATGTCCAAATAAGGAATGCGGCTACCAAATCGCGGCTGAGGCGGCAGCGCCAAAGGACGACGCTCAATCATCACAGCCGCAGGCATGAGGACAAACTGCGCCGATGCCGACGCGGCATTCGACCGCGAGCTACTCAGGCACTAGTATTCCCGTAAGCCTCAGCACCTGCCAGCGATTACTGCTCCCGGTCATCTGAGCGCATCATCCTGAGCGCATCATCGGCCCCGGCACCCGTACAAGAGCCGCAATGGACGTGGGTTTTTCACGCTATGCGTGCTCTGCCGCCACTCCCACGGCTGGCTGCGGTGCGGTCGCTGCGTTCACTACCTTGGCATCAATCAGCACCTTGATTTCGGCTTCTGACCTGCCTAGTTCGCGCAGAATTGCGATGCTGTGCTGACCGGTGACCGGCGCGGGCCGCAGATTCCACGAGTTCGCATGGCCAAAGCGAATCGTATGCCCAACTTCTAAGATTTCACCTGCATCGTGATGCTGCTCAGAGACGATTACGCCGCGCGAGCGCAGAGTTGGCTCGACGATTACTTCTGCTGGCGCCAACGGAAAGGGAACCGTGCATGGCACTCCCTCCGCCCGAAAGCGCCTTATTGCCATGACGGTTGAGCAATTTACCAGTACGGCTTGCACGAGTTGCGCGGTGTCACTTTGACCGTAACGCTGATTGCGAGCTTCTGCGAAACTCGGCCACGGAGCGCCGATGGCGAGTGCGCGTCGAACGCTCTCCCATTCCTGATCGCTATAACAGGCAATCACCAGCCAGCCGTCGGATGTGCGATAAAGGGCATTGGTGGGGGCGTGGCCGCGTTGATTGTGGTCGAGCGGAAAAGTCTCGGATTTGCGATCCCGATGCCCGTGTACATCAGACATCGCGAGCAGTCCCGCCCCCGTCTGTGGAACTTCCAGATATTGTCCGGCGCCGCTGCGCTCCCGCTCGACCAGCGCCGCGAGCACCATTACGGCGGAAGTTAGTCCACAGCCGTAGTCCATATGGGTCAGGTAATGCTCCGGCGGGTTGCCTTCACCTCCGGTGCGCGAAAGCATTCCGGTGATCGCCGAATGAAGCGGCTCGAAGGTTGGAAGCCGTGACCATTCACCGCTGTTTCCATAACCGGACGAATGGCAGTATACGAGGCGCGGATTGAGCGCTCGCAGTTGCTCCCATCCCATGCCCAGGCGCTCCATCGCGCCCAACCGCATATTGTTGTGAACGACGTCGGCACGCTTGACTAGTTCCTGGACAATTCGGCGGCCCGCGTCGCTTTTGAGGTCGACTGCGATGCTCTCCTTGCCGCGCTGCACGCCGAGAAAAATGCCCAATTGCGGACCGCGCATCGGATCGCCGCCGTACTCCTCGACCTTGATCACGCGCGCGCCGAGGTCGGCGAAAAGCCGATTGGCGAAAGGACCCGCCATGTAAGCGCCGAAATCGAGCACCAGCATACCGTCCAGCGGGCCTATCCGCCTGCCTGAGGGATACAGGCTTTCCAGCCTGCTGTCTTGAGTGGCGGGATTTGCTACCTGCTTTCGGTTGGAGGCCCCGCCGCCGGTGCGCGCTGAACCGTCCATGTGACCTCGGTTCGCTAGCAGCACGGCATTATGCTCTCCCGGCGCAGGGACTTCGTGCTGCAGTTCGATTGGCGTACGGCTGTATTTGGCAAGCTTGCCTAACCGGCGCTGACCATCGGGAAGAATGTCGACCAGTCCGTTCGCTTCCATTTGTTCGAGCCAGAGCGCGTCGCCGGGTTTCAGCGCCGGCATGCAGCAGACGTCGGCCTTCGCCAGAGTGTCGCACCAATATTGAGCGGTTCTGCTCTTGAAGGTGAGATCGAGATGTCTCCACAAAATTATGGCGGCCGCCGGCTCCATCGGAATCCCGAGCACGTGCAGGCCCGCATTCTCAATCACCAGGTCATCGCGTCCCACTACCTTTAACATGAGATCGAAAGCACCGCGCGGGCCGGTATGCACCTGGATCCACTCGCCGTCGCTGCACTCAAACAAACTGACGACGATACGGAGGTTATTGTGGCGTGTACTGATACGGCTGCTGGTCAGCAGCGGCGGCCCAAGTTGCTCGCCGCCTAACCATCGCGCGTTGCTGAGGATGGCGACGCCATCAAGCAACGATGTAGTGACGGTCTGGCCAACGCCAATCCGTTCGCGTTCGAGCAACGCCCCCAGAATTCCGATCTGAAGCAACCAGGCCGCGCCGTAAATTGCGTGTGGCCAGCCCAGGAAGGTCGGACCGTCGTCGCGCACGCCGGCCTGGAAATGCTGCATCCCATATTGCGCCTCGATTAGTTCACCACAAACCGGATAGCTGGTCCCGCTCTCAGCCGCCCCCAGTTCGTCGACGCTGCGTGGATAAGCCGTGAGAACGGCAACGATCTGATTCTCGTTGGCGGAAATACCAAGCAACTCGCGAGGTTTCTGCTGCCAGGGTTGCGCCGTTTCAAGAATCACGTCGGCAGAATTGCGCAGCCATTCCCATTCCCCGTTTTGCACCTGGAGCGGCCCGACGGTTACGCTTTTCTGCCCGCGAAGCCATACCCGTGAGCCGGCCAGGGCGCGCACCGGGTCGCCGCCTTCGGGCTCGACCCGGATTACTTCGGCGCCGAGGTCGGCAAGCACCATTCCAGCGATGGCCGCGGCCGGCGAACGTTCAGATAGATCCAGAATGCGGACGAAACCATCCAGCGGTCCAGCCATGCGAACCTCCTAGCGCCATCGAAGCTCATCCCGCCTCGCACGGGCCGCGGGCGGTGAAGTCCCAACCGGTATCGAGTTTGATTGACGCATATCGCCGCAGTTTCGCTAATGCAAACATCACACGCTTACCACTCAAAAACAGAGGCTAAAAACCGGACGCCGCACCGTAAAGACCGCAGACGAGCAGGATTAACGGTGAGCTACAGCAAGCGGCGCGCGACACGAGCAGGCGCTGCATTGGAGTCCGCCGAGGCCGCATTGGCAGGCAGCGGCCGATGATAATCAACCATCTCTTTGATCTTACGATCGGCGAACCCGATCACTTCGGCGCCGATCGCTTCAATTATTTTGTTCAGACGCGGGCGGGTGCCGTGGAAAATCGATTCCGCCACGTCGTGACCGATATTGGCGGTCATAATTTGCATGTCACAACGGCCCAAGTGTCGACTAGTTCAAGGCCACCTGCCGTAGTACGATTTCGCGAATCAGGCACTTAAGCCAGCTTTGATGGCACGGCCATCAGTGGCTCCTACTCCTGTCGAACCCCACTGCTGAACTCCATTGGTCGCCATCAGGCCTCACATTTGGTAATTCGAGAAGCTACAAGGCTGGATCGTGACTTCCGCACTTTCTCAAAGTACTGAGCGAACAGAACCGTCAGGACGGAAGGCAAGTGAGCGTGAACCTAAAACTGCGGCCCGGGACACCTGAGGATGCGTCAGCATGCGGAGTAATCGACTTCGAGGCGTTCAAGTCGATTTCGAGCCAGCATAATTTCCCGTGGGATTTCCCCTCGGTTGAAGTCGCCACAGCGGTGACGATGGCGCTGCTATCAAATCCGGGATTTTACGCGGTTGTTGCCGAACTCGATGGGAAAATCGTCGGCAGCAATTTTCTCGACGAACGCAATCTGATCTCAGGCGTTGGCCCGATTTCGGTCGACCCCACTGTTCAGAACCAGGCCATCGGGCGGCAGCTGATGCTCGCCGTGATGGAGCGGTCAACCCAGCGGGGCTTCGCCGGCATTCGGCTGGTGCAGAGTGCCTATCATAATCGCTCCTTATGCCTGTACACCAAGCTGGGCTTCGACACGCGCGAACCACTCTCAAAGATGTTCGGGACACTGCCGAAGATGAAATTTGCCGGCTACGAGGTGCGCACGGCGAGAGAGTTGGACCTCGGCGCCTGCAATGAACTCTGCCGGCGAATCCACGGTCACGATCGCGGCGGTGAGCTGCGCGACGCGATCAAGCACGGCACTGCCACCGTTGTCGAGCACCTTGGAAGAATCACGGGCTATGCGAGCGATATCGGGATGTTTGGACACGCGGCGGGTGAAACTACTCAGGACATCACAGCGCTCATTGCCGCAGCGCCGAAGATTGACGGACAGGGCTTTCTACTCCCGACGCGCAATGGTGAACTTTTTCGATGGTGCCTCCAAAACGGCTTCCGCCTCGTGCATCAGATGACTCTGATGACGCGCGGTCTCTACAATGAACCGGCGGGTGCTTATCTGCCGTCGATTCTTTATTGAGCTATCCGAGCATCGAGTAGCTATCGCCCATTATCGGATTAGTCGGAGGAGTCCAAAATCGTGAAGCGAGTGAAATCGAATTCCCCGGCAACGCGTCTATACTGGATAATGATTTTCGCGGTCGGACTATGCCTGTGAGCAATCATGCAATAGTTTTTGAACCCTACGCGGCTGCTGAGCTGCGCAACATCGTGCAGGCGTTTGTCAGTCATCACAATATTGCGAGCCCTGGGCGGGGGGACTGGTATCCGGTTTGCTCGGAAACATCTGGGCCGGATGGCTCCATGTGGGCGCGCTCGGGGTGGCGCCGCCAATGCGCGGGCGGGGCTTTGGCGCGAACTGATGGAGCAGGCTGAAGCCTACGCAATTGAACGTAGTTGCACCAACGCCTTCCTCGATACGTTCAGTTTTCAGGCGCGACCGTTCTACGAAAAGCTCGGCTATCGCGTCTTTGGCACGCTGCAGAACCATCCCGCTGGCCATGAGCATTACTTTATGACCAAGCGGTTGACCTTGCCCGTATAGCGGCAGGAGTTTGTTTCAGAGCCGCTCTAACATCCGAAGCCAGGCGGGGAATACGATCGTGGACTTGAAGGAGCTGCGGAGCCGCGTAACCGGCGCTATCACGACTTCCGAGGATAGTCATTACGAAAGACTGCGGCGTTCGATGGTATGGAATCAGCTTGTGCCGGAGCGGGGTCCGCGCATTATCGTTCAGGCTGCCAACGAGAATGCGGTAGTCGAGGCGGTCAGGTTTGCGCGCACCAATGGGATGAAAGTCGCGGTGCGCGGCGGCGGCCATAATTGGATCGGCTTTTCGCTCCGCGATGACAGTCTGCTGATCGATCTTGGCCGCCTGAGAAACGTGTCGCTTGACCGCGAGGCTCGAATCGCAGTTATTCAGCCTGCGGTAAGCAGCCGCGATTTCAATCGCCGGTTGGCCGCAGAGGGACTGGCGTTTCCGGTAGGTCATTGCCCGACAGTGCCGATGAGCGGGTTTCTGCTAAACGGCGGAATTGGATGGAATTTCAACGCGTGGGGCGCGAGTTGCTTGAGTATCGAGGCAGCGCGGGTAGTGACCGCCGAAGGGAGCCTGATCGTTGCGAGCGACAGCGAGAACGCAGACCTGCTGTGGGCCGTCCGCGGAGCCGGGCCCGCGTTTTTTGGCGTAGTGACGGAGTATACTCTCCGAGCATTCCCCGCGCCGGGCGCGATTACCACCAGCAATTACTATTTTCCACTCGAACGAGCCGGCGAACTCAGCCGGTGGGCCGCTGGCGTCGCGCGCGAGTTGCCGAGGCAGGTCGAGTTGGCGATTTTCATCGGTGCGGCCCCGCATCCGATTGCCAATAGATGCACGGCGAGCAAGGGATTTGCTTGCAGCATGAGCGGAACGGCCTTCGCCGAGAGCACGAGCGCGGCCGTTTCGATGCTCAGCTTTCTTGATAACTGTCCGCTCGCAGTCCACAGCCTGATGAAGGAAGCCAATCTACCGACGCCGATTGAAAAACTGCATGAGATGAACGCGGTTGCGACGCCGCCAGAACATCGCTACCTCGTCGACACACTGTGGACAAATTCACCGCCGGAGCGAGTACTGGCTGCCTCTTGCGAGCATTTCATGGATGCGCCGTCCTTGAAGTCGACTGAACTTTTCATCTTTTCAACCGGCGCTGACCGTTTGCCGTTGCCCGATTGTGCGTATTCGGTTAGCGGTGACGCGCTGCTGATCTGCTCCGCGGTCTGGGAACGGCCCGAAGATGATGCTGTCAACACCGGATGGCATCGGGCGGCCATAGCGGCGCTGGACGAATTTGCGATCGGTCATTACGTTGGCGAATCCGATATCATCGGCGACCCGGGCCGTGCCGAACGCTCATACTCGAAGTCAAACTGGCAACGTTTAAAGACGCTGCGGCGGAAGTATGACCCCGATAGTCTTTTCCACGGAGTGTTAAGCAGCGCGTAATCGTTAGGATGGGAACTTCCCGACTCCACACTGGTCCGACATTGCGCGAAAATCGGAGTAGAAGCGGCGTCCGATTCTCGGTCGAGATAACAAGCAAAGAGGCGCCGCTCGTTACCGGTACAAGCGATGTGAGGCGGGCGAATGAAGCATGTGCTCGATGGCTATAAAGTATTGGATTTCACTCAAGTCCTGGCCGGGCCGACCGCGACGCGGATGATGGCCGAGATGGGGGCCGAGGTTATCAAGGTCGAGCTTGCCCCGAGTGGTGATCCCAGCCGCGCCCTGCCGTTTTTGCGCGACGGCCGCAGTGCCTACTACATCCAGCAGAATCGAGGCAAAAAAAGCCTCTGCGTCGACGTGAAAAGTCCCGCGGGTCTGGAGATTATTAGAGCCTTGGTCCCAAGAGTTGACGTGATGATCGAGAATTATGCACCCGGAGTTATCGCGCGAATGGGACTCGGATACGACACCGTAAGAGTGCTCAATCCGAAGATCGTGATGTGCTCGATTTCCAGCCTCGGCCAAAGCGGGCCGTTGGCGAACCGTCCCGGATACGACACCGTCGGCGCCGCATACGCGGGAGTGCTGGACATGTGTGGTTATCCCGATCGCGCTCCGGTTTTCCCCGCGCTCGGCATCGGAGACGTCAGCACCGGAGTACATGCGCTGGCAGCGATCACTTCGGCGCTGCTCGGACGCGAACGGAGCGGCCGCGGCCAATACGTCGAGACCTCCTTGCTCGACTGTTACTTCGGTTACCATGAACTCAACGTGCAGATGCTCAGTGCCAGCCGCGGTGCGATGAAACCGCGCCGCACCGGTGAGCATCACTATATGGTCGCGCCGGCCGGCATGTTCAAAGGGAAAAACACCTATATACTCATT
>Ga0185299_10004563_pt1 | contig 16594 bp, 13 predicted proteins | sample PaiPotPPA55metaG_FD_128002 | JGI IMG/M metagenome (GOLD analysis project Ga0185299, IMG submission 128002) | Iron sulfur acid spring bacterial and archeal communities from Banff, Canada, to study Microbial Dark Matter (Phase II) - Paint Pots PPA... ...
CAGGATCGCCCTCCTCGGCCTCGATCTCGCCCGACGCAAGCGAGACGGCCGGCGCACTCTTCGTTACGCGGAAAATCCCGTCTTCCAATCCTTCCGGATCTCCCGATAACGGAAACAATCGACGAGGTGATCGTTCACCATGCCGACCGCCTGCATGTGGGCATACAGGACCGTCGAACCAACGAAACTGAATCCGCGACCCTTAAGGTCCTTGCTGAACGCGTCGGATGCGGGCGAAGTCGCAGGAATCTGTCGCATGATCTTCCATCGGTTGAGCTTTGGCCGTCCGTCAACGAAGCGCCAGCAATAGGAGTCGAAGCTTCCGAACTCTTCCTGGATTTTGAGGAAGCCGCGCGCGTTGCGCACGGCGGCCTCGATCTTCATGCGGTTGCGAATGATCTCAGTATTTAATACGAGCTTCTCGATTCGTCGAACGGAAAATCGCGCGACTTTCTCCGGATCAAACCCTTGGAAAGCGCGCCGATAACCCTCCCGCTTCTTCAGTACTATCGTCCAGCTCAACCCAGCCTGTGCACCTTCGAGCACGAGAAACTCGAAGTGCCTGCGGTCATCGTGGACTGGGACACCCCACTCGCGATCATGGTATTGGAGCATCAGCGGTTGATCGACGCTGACCCACGAGCACCGCTTAATGGTTGCGGTTGCGCTGCGCATGAAGATCGCGGCCTTCTTTTCTTGACCCAAATGTGATATCTATTATAACATTATGTCGAGAATTAACAACAAATTCTCAGTCGGTGTTCACATCATGACAGCGCTCGGCGACCATCACGGTGATAAGGTCACCTCAGCACATTTGACCGCAAGTGTGCGGGCACATGAATCGCAAGTCCGCAGTGTGCTCTCCAAACTTGTGAAAGCCGGTTTAGTGATGGCATTTCGCGGCCGCCATGGTTTTTCGTCGTTGTCGCGGCCAGCAAATGGGATCAGTCTGTTGGAAATTTACAGAGCAGTCGAGGCGCCCCCTATTTTTTCGATTCACGAGTATCCAAGGGAAAAGACATGTCGCACGAGCTGCACGCATAAAGAGGCGATGGTAGAGCTGCTGGGGGATACGCAGCGAGCGTTTGAGGCCCGGTTGGGCCAGCGAATGCTTTCTGAGATGGTCGCAAAAGCGAGGCGCTACAGGTAGTTCTTACCGGAGATGTGTGGACAGAGTCGCGAACAATCGACGATCATGGATTCGTGAAAGCAGGAAATCCATGGATTGACCGAGAGGGGCTAGCGCATGTCCGCCGTCGAAATTGAACGAGCTGCTCCGCCTGGCGATATCTCGGGGACGCTGCGCCGCTCGATCGACTGGAAAGGCGCCTTTTGGGTAGCGAGCGGCGTGCCCGCGTTGGTGTTGTTTTCCATCGGCCAGGTCGCCGGAGCGGTCGGGAAGCTCAGCTTTCTGATCTGGTCGCTGTCGATAATGATGGGGTTCATCCAGTCTTTCACCTATGCGGAAATTGCCGGGCTATTTCCCAACAAGTCCGGAGGCGCATCTATTTACGGCGCGGCCGCCTGGGTAAGGTACAGCAAGGTGATCGCCCCGCTTTCCGTGTGGTGCAATTGGTTCGCCTGGTCGCCCGTACTTTCGCTCGGCTGCAGCATAGCTGCAGCCTACGTACTCACGGCGGTGGCGCCAATTCACGATTTCAGAGACTGGACTCTGTTCACGCAGACCATAGGTCCGGTGACGTTTTCGTTCAATGCGGCGTTCTTTGTCGGAGCCGCGTTCATGTTCGTCACTTTCGCGATCCAACATCGGGGTATCGGCGGCACCGCAAGCATTCAAAAATATATAGGCTTATTGGTGATGGTGCCCCTGGTCATCGTGGGCATGGTGCCGATCTTGAATGGGCACGTGGACTATTCCAACTTCCTGCATCTGGTTCCGCCGGCGGCCAATGGCGGAGCCGAGCCTGGCAGTTGGAACCTGAGCGGCTGGACGCTGGCGCTCGGGGGCATGTTCCTCGCTGCCTGGTCCACCTATGCGTTCGAGACGGCGGTGTGCTACACGAGCGAATTTCGGAACCCCGCACGCGACACCTTCAAGGCCATATTTTATTCGGGAGTGCTTTGCATCGCCCTGTTCGTCCTGGTCCCGTTCACTTTTCAGGGGGTGCTTGGCGTCACAGGCATGCTTGCCGCACCCATCAACGATGGATCAGGCGTGGCAGCGGCCCTGGCGGGAATGGTTGGCGGCGGCCGCATCACGGAGGCTTTGCTGGTCATATTGATGATCATGGCGCTGCTTCTCTCGATCATGATGGCCATGGCCGGTTCGTCGCGCACGCTGTATCAAGGCTCCGTCGATGGTTGGTTGCCGCGCTACCTTAGCCGAGTAAATTCCCATGGCGCACCCACACGGGCAATGTGGACAGACCTCATCTTCAACTTGGTCGTGTTGTCGATCGCGTGCGGAGGCGGCCCAAGCTTCCTGTTTATCCTGGCGATATCGAATTGCGGCTACATGATATTCAACTTTCTCAATCTCAACGCCGGTTGGATCCATCGAATTGATTCGGGCGACATTGCGCGACCCTACCGGGCCCCCACGTGGCTGCTGGCCCTCGGCGGGATTTTCGCGTTTGTCAACGCGGTGTTCATGGGGGCGGGAGCGAAAGTCTGGCACCCTTGGGCGCTGGGTGCCGGGGCGCTCGCCGCCGCCCTCATCGTGCCGGTGTTCTGCTATCGTCACTACGTCCAGGATAAGGGTAGATTTCCCGACAAAATGCTCGAAGATCTGCAGGTCGGCGGAAGACCGATTACCGAAACGAAGGCAGGCATACTGCCGTATGTCACGTTGGCCGCCGGGCTCGCCGTCGTTTTAATTTCCAACTATTTCTTTAAACTATAGTCAGCCGATGCTTTACCTCACACCCGAGACCCACCATGCACATCGCCATTCTGACGTTCGAAGGCTTTAACGAACTCGATTCCCTTGTCGCGTTTGGCATTCTCAATCGAGTCAAACAGCCGGGTTGGCGCGTCTCGATCGCCTGTCCGACCCCGCGTGTCCGGTCGATGAATGGCGTTTTTATCGACGCGCAAGTCTCGCTGCGCGAGGCCTGCGCGGCCGACGCCGTGATCGTGGGCAGCGGTATATTTACCCGCGACATCGTCAAAGATCCGTCGCTCATGGGCGATTTGCAGCTCGATCCGGCACGGCAACTCCTCGGTGCGCAGTGCTCGGGGACGCTCGTCCTTGCGAAGCTGGGCCTTCTCGATGGTGTATCTGCATGCACCGATCTGACAACAAAGCCCTGGGTCGAAGACGCCGGCGTTACGGTGCTCAATCAACCGTTCTTTGCGAAAGGCAATATTGCGACCGCCGGCGGTTGCCTCGCCTCGCAGTACCTTGCTTTCTGGGCGATTTCGAGGCTTGCAGGAGTCGAGACTGCGCAGAGCGCAATCCACTACGTCGCTCCGGTTGGTGAAAAGGACGAGTACGTGTCCCGTGCGACGCGCAACGTCGCGCCGTATCTTGTCAAGGAACCTGCCGCGGCTTGAGTGAGGCCCGCCCTCGGCCCATTACGCGGGTGCATTCGCCATCGATGCCCATCGGGCGGCCACCCTATGTCGATGGCGCTTGGGTTGTGGGCCGCCGCACATTTTGATTGAGTCGGCAAAACTTACCGGTACACTGCGCATCAAATTCCGTTCCGTGTCGAGCGCCGTACGGGCGTGCGGCCGGCGTTACGCGAGGATTGATTTGACAACGAACTTGGAACTCAGTAGTGACACGCCGGCCGACGCGCCCCCGCCGACGGTTATCGACATTCGTTATGGACAGATGGGTCTGGTGCAGGTACGCATTAGAACCACGGATCCGGGCGCCATCCTCGATGAGTTGACCGGGCGCATCGCCACCGCGCCGCAGTTCTTTCGGCGCACTGCCGTATGCCTCGATCTCGGCGTGCTCGAGAACTCGCCCGATGTCGCCGAGCTTCGAACCGTGATCGATGCAATCCGCCGCGCCGGTATGCTGGTGATCGGGTTGACCGGAGACGCCGCGCAGCTGGAAGCGGCCTCCAACGGCCTCAACCTTCCCGTGCTGTCGGGTTTTCGGGCGCCGCGCCAGCCGGTTGCGGACGTTCCGCCCCCCAGGCCGGCCGCAGCGCCGACGGAGCCGGCGGAATCGGGCCTGGCCACTCTGATTCAGGATCAGACCGTGCGTTCCGGACAGCGCATCTATGCGCGCAATCGCGATCTCATCGTCACGGCCGGGATCGGCGCCGGCGCGGAGGTCATGGCGGACGGTTGCCTCCATATTTACGGCTCGCTACGCGGGCGCGCGATGGCAGGGGCGCGCGGTCAGCTCACCGCGCGGGTGTTCTGCCAGGAATTTCATGCCGAACTCGTCTCGATCGCCGGCGTGTTTCGCGTTTTCGAGACGATTCCTGCCGAACTCGCCGGCAACCCCGTGCAGGCCTGGCTGGCGGGCGAGGATCTGCATTTCGCGCGCGTCGGTGCCTGAGACGGGACCGCGAACGTTGTCGATCACAGTCATTCGGCTGCTGAATGGCGCTCGCTCGAGCGCAAGACCAGCCGCTCCCCACATTTCATAGGAGATTCCCGCATTGGCAGAAATTATCGTCGTGACCTCAGGTAAAGGCGGAGTTGGAAAGACCACCACATCCGCCAGCATTGCATGCGGACTCGCGCAGCGCGGCAAGCGCGTCGCGGTGGTCGACTTTGACATCGGACTGCGCAACCTCGATCTGATCATGGGATGCGAGCGGCGTGTCGTGTACGACTTCGTGAACGTCATTCAGGGCGACTGCGTGCTCAAGCAGGCGCTGATCAAGGACAAGCGCATCGACACGCTCTACGTGCTGGCCGCATCGCAGACCCGCGACAAGGATGCGCTCACCGGCGAGGGCGTACGCCGCGTGCTCGACGAACTCGCGGCCGACGGCTTCGAATACATCGTCTGCGACTCGCCCGCCGGCATCGAAAAGGGGGCGCATCTCGCGATGTACTTTGCGGATCGCGCGGTCGTCGTGGTCAACCCCGAAGTGTCGTCGGTTCGCGACTCGGATCGCATCCTGGGCCTTCTGGCCAGCAAGACGCTGCGCGCGGAGCAGGGCAACGGCGGCGTGAAGGAACATCTGCTCCTCACCCGCTACAACCCGCGTCGAGTCGCCAGCGGCGAGATGATGAGCGTCGATGACGTCAAGGAGATCCTCGGCCTCGACGTGATCGGCGTTGTGCCCGAGTCGCCCGACGTACTGTCCGCATCCAACGCCGGTGCGCCCGTCATTCTCAACGTCGAGAGCGACGCGTCGCGCGCCTACGAGGACGCGGTGGCCCGGCTGCTGGGCGAAACCTTGCCATTGCGCTTTGTCGAGGAGCCCAAGAGGAGTTTCTTCGCCCGCATGTTCGGAGGCTGACATGGGTTTACTTGCTCTGTTTCGCAAAACGCCGTCGACAGCCAGCGTTGCAAAGGAGAGGCTGCGCATCATCGTGGCGCAGGAACGCAGTGCGCGCGGAAGCCCGGACTACCTGCCGCTCCTACGCCGCGAATTGCTCGAGGTGATCCACAAGTATGTGAACGTGGATCCGTCGGCGGTTCAGATCAACCTCGGTCACGAGGATGGACACGAGGTGCTCGAACTGTCGGTTTCGCTTCCCGAAGCGCGACGCGGCAGGTAGCCGCCACGCGGCCATTGGTCCGCGACGGAGTCGACAGCGGAATCCGGCGCGAAGATGCTAGCATGCGTGTGGGTAATGTCTGGGGATCGATGGGGAGGCCATTCCTGCGTTGCGTTAAATTCGTCCTCTATCTGTGGCTCGCCGCAGCGGCGGCCGCAGTGCCGGTCACCGGCGAGCGCGCACAGGCCAGTGAGCTATGTCCCAAGGGGTGGTGGGCGGATGTCATGGTCGGCTCATACCACATTCATCCCTACCGGCACTTCGATGACTTCAATCCCGGCATCGGCATGGAGTGTTCGGTCACGCCGCAATGGGCGGCCGCGTTCGGCTATTTTCGAAACTCCCTGGACCGGCCCTCGTTTTACGGTGGAGCGATATACACGCCGGAATTTGCACACTGGGGCTGGTTCCGGTTCGGCGCCATGGGCGGGATCATCTCCGGCTATAACTACGGGAACATTGGTCTGGGAAGGAATAATCGAACCGGGCCGGTGCTTGCCCCGACCGCAATCACCCGATTTGGGCGATTCGGTGCGAACTTTATCTTGATCCCGCCGATCCACGCGGACAATTTACCGTTCACCGTCGGCCTTCAGGTGAAATACCGATTCCGCTAGTCGCGAACCAAGATCGGCGCGCTGCTGCTACCGCCGCCCGGTCGCAAACCTCGAACCCTTAACGTCGCGGCGCATTTGCCCGGCACCGTCCTTTGGACCTCTGCGGTCATCGGAGCCGTCGTCGATCCGAAAGGCCGGTCGCTCGGGGCTGGGCAGCGGCTTTTTCACCCGGCAACGCATGAACCGGCTTTGCAAGCTCTCGTGTACTGCCGGCGATACTGCGCCGATCCGGATCCACTCGAACGCCATCCCATCCCAATCCCCATCCTCCACGTGACTTCCCTGTCCCATTCCCTGCACCAATCTCTGCACCTGGTACTCCCGGCGGAGTGCCTCGTCCTCGGGCGGCGTGGGGGTATCGCTGTGGATTTCAGCGCGAATGCATAAGATTCTCAGCGCCCTCTCACGGGCCGCACTGTCGGCGCCAGACACGGAAGCGGCTTTGGCCAATTTCTCGGTGACCGCTTGAAGCCCCCCTTTGGGCCAGTGCTGAACGCTGGCGATGAAGGTCTCGGCGGTTCCCTTCAGCATCTCTTGCTCGGAAATCCCGGCATTGAGCACCGCCGCCCATTCGTACGCCCGTATGTGTCGATCGGCCTCGAACAGATTCGTGAGGGATTCCTCTGCGTCGCGCATGCGCTGCTCTGCCATTTGAGCCTCGCACGATTTAAGCGCTCGCTCGAACCGCGCCTGTAGACCGCGCGCCTCAGTCCTCGGCATTTCATCTAGCGCATCAAACGCCGTACGCAGCTCGGTCAGTTTCGCAGCTTCGCCGAGCAGCGCCGCCCCCGGCAGCGCGGCCACCCGCTCGGCCTCGTCGCACAGCGCCACGGCTTTTACCTTAACGGCTTCCAGCCCCGCCATATATTCCGCATAAGCCTGCTGGCGTCTTTGATAAACCGCATCGCAGAGCTCGCGAAATTCGTTCCACAGCGACTGATCCTGATCGCGCGGCGCCGGACCAGTTTCCTTCCACAGGATTTGCAGCTGCTTCACGGCATCGATGGCCTCGCGGCTATCTTCCTGCGTGAGCAAATGACGCGCTCGCTTGATGAGAGACTGCTTATCCGCCGCATTGCCCTCCTGCCACGCATCGAGCCTTGCCTGCAGCCGACCCGTCGACTCTTCAAACTCCTTCTGAACGGACTGACCCGCTTCCCGGTCCACCGGGTAGCACTGACGCCACTCCTGGCGCGCTTCACGCAGCACGCTCGCCAGCAGGCGCCAGTCCGGATTGTCCGCATTCTGAGCCGTCTCGAACGCCGTCAGCCGCTCGAGCAATGCCTTGCGCTTGTCCAGATTCTCCTGCCGCAACCTCGCCTGCGCTTCGAAATATTCACGGCAGGGTTGATACGCCGCCTGTGAGGCCCGGTGAAACCGCTCCCAGTCCGCCGATGCATCGCTCACGATCCCCTTGCTGATCGTCCGCCATTCCTGCTGCAAAAGCTTGATGCGCTCGGAAAGTGCCTTGGGGTCGTCCGTGGAACCGATGAGCGCCTCCATCTCCTCGATGAGCTCGATGCGCTTGGGCGCGACGGCATAGTCCTTCCACTGCTTGAGCTCATTCAACTTGTCATCGAGCTGCTGCAAAAGCCGCGTGAGAAAGGCCGGCACGTCGGCCGCGGACGACAGCTTGTCTTCTATGGCGCGGCGCAGGCCCGCCGCCTGTTGCGTATTGCCGTCGCTCAGCGCCCCATTGGCCTTGCGGATCAAGCCGCCGATCTGGCGAAAGACCTGCTCCTCCGCCGCCCGCTTTTCCGCGAGCGCGCTCTCCGCTGCCTCGCGGATCGCGGCCGCTTCTTTGCGAAGCCGTGCTTCGGCGTCGGCCTGTGCCGAGGCTGCCTCTTGAGCCGCCTGACGCGCGCGCTCACGTGCGTCTCGAGCGGCCTGCTGCGCCGCCTGCAAGGCAGCTTCCTCCGCAACCTGGCGCAGGTGTGCGGCGATGACTTCACGGCAACGATCGATTGCCTGGCTGCCGCGCTGTTCCGTATTCGCATCCACCTGCGCGCCCAGCGAGTGCCAACGCCTGTCGAGTTGCTCAAAGGCTGACGTGTAAAGGGTGTCATAGGTCCGCCGGCTGTGCCGCTCCAGCGCGGCACACAGCGCATCGACCTCGCTCGCAAACTCCGCCGCCTTCCGATGCTCGGCGTTCAATGCATCGCATTTCTGCTTGAGAATCTTGTAGACATTCTTGTCCTTGCTGCCGACCTGCTTGAGAAGCTGCCTGAGCTGGGCGGGATCTTCGACACGCTGGGCTGCCAACTGGCGCAGGCGGCTGGAAGGACTTTCCACGACGAGCTGCGCGGCTTGAATCGGATCATCCATGGACTCGAGGGCCTGCGGCAGGTGGGCGTTGTCCTTGCACAGCGCCGCCACGGAGAACATCACCGACCGATGTTCTGCCTGACGGCAGAAGGCCGCAAAATCGATGGTCCCCTCATCAATGAGCTCCGCCAAACGCGCCTGCGCAGCGTGTTGCAGAACGGCGGGAACGGCGTCGCCGGCCTGACCGGACATTCCGGCAAGCTTCCGCAGAGCGTCTCCGTCGGGCAGCTTGTGAATGGCTGCGGCACGCAAAGACTCTTCATCGGTGCCCAGCGCCGTACCAAGGAGGAGATCCGGAGATTCCTCGTTCAGCGTCGCGATTCGCTCTTCCAGGGTCGGCGGTGATGGCGGCGCCTTGGCAAAAAAACGCGAAAACAGCTTCATCGAAGCACCCTGCAAGCCCCAATGCCGGGTTGAGCCACGGCTGAGCCGTCCGATAAGTACCTGATTAACATTCCGAAAATGCCTTCTTCGCCAAGGATTATCTATTTGACGCCGAAAAACCTCGGCCTCCGTGCCAAGGATATCAGGTGCACTCTTGAAGTCTGATTGTCATTTGCGATTGAGTGGCCGGTTCCGCAAACAATTGCGGGATCGCCTGGGAGTCGCTCCATTAAGAAGATGAGAATCACCTCTGGCGATCTGAAACGAGAACACTCTCGAACGGCAGGCCGACGTAGTTCTCGGCGACGCTGGTGAGCGCCGCGGACGACCCGGTCAAATAGTCCAGTTCCGCCAGCTGCAGCCGGTGGCTCAAGGGGTCGTCAGAGAACTTGTGCGTGATCGAGGTGAACCACCACGAGAAGCGCACCGCCTTCCAGATGCGGCGCAAGCATTGCGCGGAGTAGCGATCGATGAGTTCCTCGCGGCCGGTCCGGTAGTATTCGACCAACGCCTGATACAGCACGCGAACGTCCGCGGCCGCGAGATTCAAGCCCTTGGCGCCCGTGGGGGGCACGATGTGCGCGGCGTCGCCCACCAGGAATAGCCGCCCGAATTTCAAAGGTTCCACCACGAAACTGCGCAGCGGCGCGATGCTTTTTTCGATCGATGGCCCGGTGACCACCGCTTCGGCGACCGATGCGGGCAGGCGCCGGCGCAACTCGTCCCAGAACCGCACATCCGTCCACGCTTCCAGTTTCTCTTCCAGGCCGCACTGCAGATAGTAGCGGCTGCGCTGCAGCGAACGCATGCTGCATAGGGCGAATCCGCGTTCATGATTCGAGTAAATCAATTCGCGCGCAGCCGGCGGAACGTCGGCCAGAATACCGAGCCAACCAAAAGGATAGATGCGCTCGAAGCTTTGCATCGCCTGTAGCGGGATGCTGCGCCGGCAGACGCCGTGATAGCCGTCGCAGCCGGCGACGAAGTCGCACGTGAGTGTATGGATGCGCCCGTCCTGGGAGTAGCGTACCGTGGGATGCGTGCCGTCGAAACCTTCGACGGTCACATCCTGCGCCTCGAATATCAGCCTCCCGCCCGCCGCGATGCGAGTCTCCATGAGATCCTTGGTGACCTCGGTTTGACCGTAGACCGAGACGGTATCGCCGGTGAGGCCCTTCAAGTCGACGCGAAAGGACTTCCCGTCGAACCCAAGGGCGAATCCGTCGTGGACCAGTCGTTCGCTCAGCATTCGCGCGCCGACTTTCGCCTGCACGAGCAAGTCCACGGTCCCTTGCTCGAGAACTCCGGCGCGGATGCGGCCGGCGACATACTCTCGGCTCTGGCGTTCGAGGATGACGCTATCCACGCCGTGCTGGTGCAGCAACTGCGACAGCAGAAGACCCGATGGGCCGGCGCCGATGATTGCTACCTGAGTGCGGGCCATGGCGCGCCTCCGATGGAGTTTCACCGGAGCCTAGCAGCGCCGCAGGCGCCTTATTGCACAATCCTGATGCGCGCTGGTACTTATCCGCCAAGGTGGCGGCGGCGAAAATCAACGGGACTGACGCCGCTGTGGCGCCGGAAAAAGCGCGAAAAATAAGCCGGATCCTTGAATCCGAGCTCCTCGGCGATGCCGCTCACCGGACTCGCGGCGTACACCAGGCGGCGCCGAGCCTCCAACGCCAGCCGCTGTTGAATCAAATCGAAGGCCGTGCTGCCGGCTAGACGGCGGCACAGCCGATTCAGACTGGTTTCGGACAGCGACAGGTGCCGCGCGTAGCGCTCCACCGGCCAATGCTTGAGGTATCGCGATTCGATCAAGTGACGGAAGCGCCGCAGCCGGTCTGCGTCGCGGCTGCTGTGGATTTCGGAACTGCCGTGCGCGGCGGTGCCGTGCGCGGCGGTGCCGTGCGCCAGAACCCACAACACGCAGCATGCCAGCCAGCTGCCGACCGGAGCGGCCCAGCTGTCGGGTTGTGCAAATTCATACGCCAGCCGCTCGAGCAACTGCCCTGCGCGCGCGGCGAGCTGCGCATCCCCGCGCAGGTCGATCGCACGCGGCATGGAGAACAATGTTTCGATGGGCCATTGGTGTACGGCGGCCGCCATGCTGAGCACGCGGGAGAGATCCACCGTCAGCACATACCCAAGAGTGTCCGCGCGAAATCGGAAACTGTGGACGGTCCCGGCTGGGATGATCATGACGGCGGGCCCCGCCAGAGCGGCACGCGTATCGTCCAGAGTGACGCTGACAGGACCGGCGGTCACCAAGACGCATTGACTGAGCAGGGCGTGCCGATGAGTGCCGATTCGCCACAGATACTTGCGGCTGCGCGATTGAATGTCTTCGATGTGCACGCCGTCGGTTTGAGCCGTCGCAGGCGTTTCGCCGTACAGGGAGAAGCTCGGGATATTACGGCGGTTGGATCGCATCAGGCTGTTCCGTGACTTGGTCGGAACTCGACGACCCATGCAAGAGGACCCGAGCGCGCTGCACGCGCCCGGGTGGAGTCAACGCTAAAGCTTAGGCGCCGGGCTTCTGCGCCCAGACCTTGCACCAGCCGCCTGCCGGCACGCTCTTGCCCGCGAAGATATTGCAGGCCGCGGTGGCATCGCCCGCCTTCCCTTGGTATTGCGCACAGGTACTGCATTTTTGCGTTGGTTTGAATGTTGGATTCGCGGCAGCATCAACCTTGCTGGCATCGGTCACAAAACCCAACGCTTGGGCGGTCGGGTCCTTGGGATCCAGCGCGGGAAGTCCTGCGGCGGCCGCGGAATCGGCCATGAGACCCATTGCCGGAATGAATGCGCCGGCGATCAGTCCGCTCTTGACGATAGCTCGACGTGAAATCTTGCGTTGCATCGTAATGATCCTTTGGGTGGAAAACTAAGGCGCATTTTGTCGCTTTTCCCGGCCGATTTGTCATAAATAAACATTAATAGTTTCGCTCGGGCGCGAACGATAATCACTATCATCCGCGCGACACGCAGGTCCACGACGTGAACGCGCGACGCGAAACTAGACGTGAACTCTGGACGCAACCGGCTCAACCCGACGCGATCGCCAGCAGCCAATCGTGAAACAACTGTACCTCACGGCGAATTCGCTGCGGGCGCTCCGGCGTGATGACAAAGTAGGAATTATCGTCCGGAAAATCCTGCGGCAGCGCCCTCACCAGCCTCCCCGTCGCAAAGTACGCGTCCAAAAAAATTCTGTGCGCCAGCGCGACGCCGGCGCCGGCCGCCGCGAGTTCCAATGCAGCGATGGTCGTGTCGACGGTCGGACACTCGCTCGACGGGACGTCCACGAGCTCCAGCGTCTGCCGTACCTTCAGCCAGTGATTCTCGTATCCCATGATGTGGATGAGATGCCGCGGCAGCAACGCTGCCGGATCGCTGTTCACCTGCGCCGCCCGCAACAGAGTCGGGCTGCAGACGGGTAGGATGCTCTGATTCAACAGGCGTTCCGACCGGTAGCCATGCCAGTGACCGGCGCCGTAGCGAATTTCCAAATCGGTGGCTTCGTCGAGAACGGCGTTGTCCCAAATCACCGAGGACAACCTCACTTCGACCGACGGATTGGCGATGCTGAACGCGGGAAGCTTGGGCCCAAGCCATAGGGCAGCCAGGGACACCGGGGCGTGAACGGTGATTTGCACGCGCTCCGATCCACCGAAGAGTCCGACCGTTGAATCCGCGAGTTCCTCGAATGCCTTGCGCACGGGCGGTAAATAGGCCACGCCCATGGGGGTGAGCTTGACTCCGCGCGGCAGCCGTTCGAACAACGCAAAACCCAGATGCGCCTCGAGCGCGCGGATCTGGTAGCTGATGGCACCCGAGGTTAGGTTCAGTTCCGCCGCCGCGGCGGCAAAACTGGACGTGCGAGCGGCCGCCTCGAATGCTCGTAGCCAGGTCAAGGTCGGCAGCCCGACGACGGGGCGAATTTGGGTCATGGAGACCTCGGACTAAAATTTTAGGGCCAAAGGTACCAAAATATTGGGTTGTATGCCGCCTATCGATCAATTTATTGTGGTCATTCCCATTCGCCGGAGCCTCGGGTCTGCATGAAAACAAACGCACGCGTGGTCGTGGTCGGCGGCGGCATGATGGGCGCCAGCCTGCTGTATCACCTCGCTCTGGAAGGTTGTTCCGACACAATCTTGATCGAAAAAAGCGAACTGACATCGGGTTCCACATGGCATGCCGCAGGTCAATGCCCGAACATCACCGGCAGCTACAACCTGGCGAAAATCCATGCCTACAGTAATGAGCTGTATCCGAAGCTCGAGGCGCTGACCGGGCAGTACGTGAGCTGGCATCCCTGCGGGGGCCTAAGGCTCGCGAACAACCAACACGAGCTCGCCTGGCTCAAGCAGGTGTTGGGGTTTTCGAAGAGCATCGGCTTTCGCATGGAAATCGTCGGGCTCGACGAGATCAAGCGCCTCAACCCATTCCTGACTACTGACCATGTAATCGCGGCCGCGTGGACCCGGGATGACGGACACGGCGACCCCTCGGGTCTCTGCAATGCCTTGGCCAAGGCTGCGCGCGACTTGGGGGCGACCGTGATGCGCCACAATCGCGTCATCGACATTCGCCCGCGCCGCAACGGTGAATGGGAGGTGGTCACCGAAAAAGGCAGCATCGTCGCCGAGATGGTGGTCAATGCCGCCGGCTGCTACGCGCGCCAGGTCGCCGCCATGGTCGGCGCCGACGCACCCATCACCAACATGCAGCATCACTACGTGGTGACCCATCCGATTCCGGCATTCATGGAGCGCAGCGAAGAAATTCCGGTGATGCGCGATTCCTATACCTCCGGCTACCTTCGGCAGGAACAGAAGTCCGGCCTGATGGGCATCTATGAGAGCGCCGGGCTGCACGAGGCCTGGGCGCCGCGAGGCTTTCCCGAATGGGAATCCTCGAACGAATTGTTTCCGGATGACCTGGATCGCATCGCGCCGTGGCTCGAACGGGCCATCGAGCGCATGCCCATCTTCGGCGAAGTCGGAATTCGGCGCGTCATCAATGGCGCAATTCCGCACACTCCCGACGGGGCGCCCCTGCTGGGGCCTGCCGCGGGGCTGCGCAATTTTTGGATGTGCTGCGGAACCTCCTTCGGTATTGCGCAGGGCGGCGGCTGCGGGAAATATCTTGCACAGTGGATGTTGCACGGCGATGCAGAGATCAACATGGCGGAATTCGACCCGCGGCGCTTCGGCGCATTTGCCGACGCGGCCTATGTGCGGGACAAGGTGTTCCTGGATTATCGGTTGACGTTCACCACGAGAAGACCGGGCGAAGAAGAAATGGCGGGCCGCCCTAAGAAGGTGAGTCCGTTGCATGACAGGTTGCGGGCGCAGGGCTGTGTGCATACGGAAACCTTCGGCTGGGAGCGCCCCAAATGGTTTTCTCCCGATGGCCGGGCCGAAGACTATGGCTATGCGCGAAACAATGTGTTCGATGTGGTGCGGGATGAGGTTGCGGCCGTGCACGAACGCGTCGGAGTTCTCGATCTGACCGGATTCGCCAAGTACGACATCAGCGGAGCGGGAGCCGAGGCATATCTCAATCGCGTTTGCGCCAACCAGGTGCCTCGCAAAGCAGGCGGTATTGCGCTCGTGCATCTCTTGTCGACGGGCGGACGCATTCAAGGCGAGATGACCATCACCCGCCTGGACGACGATAAGTTCTATGCCCTGTCGGCTGCTGCCGCGGAACTGCGCGATCAGGATCTCTTGACTCAGAGTGTGTCGCCCGGCGAGGCGGTCCGGATCGAGAATGTCACTGAGGATCGCGGCGTGCTCGTGGTGAGCGGACCACGCTCCCGCGAACTCTTGAGTCGATTGACCGATGAGGATCTGGGCAACGACGCGTTTCGCTGGCTGAGAGGCCGCGAGATCCGCATCGCGGGGCAGCCGGTGCGCGCGCTCCGCGTCAGCTATGTCGGCGAGCTCGGCTGGGAACTGCATCCGCGCATGGCATCATTGCCGGCCCTGTACGATGCGGTTTGGGAGGCCGGCCGGAAATTAGGCATCGCAAATTATGGATTGTATGCGGTCAATACCATGCGGATCGAAAAAGGCTACAAAGCTTGGTCCACCGAACTGACCAATGAATTGAACATGCTGGAAGCCGATATGCCGCGCTTCATCCAATTCGACAAATCCGGCTTCGTCGGCAAGGCGGCGACGCTCGAGCAGGCGCCGCGTCCGCTGAAAATCGTCTACGCGGAGGTCGCAGCAACCGACACGGACGCGCGCGGCGGTGAACCCGTGCTGGTGCAGGATCGCTGCATCGGAGTCACCACCTCCGGCGCCTACGGGCACCGCGTCCAGAAAAGCCTTGCGTTCGCCTGCGTCGACCCTGATTTCGCCGCGCCCGGGAGCCGCTTCGACGTGCTCATCCAAGGCGAGCGCCGCGGCGCGACGGTACTCGGCGCGCCGGCCTTTGATCCGGACAATTCGCGGATGAGGGGCTAGCGTGGCAATCGACCTTCCAACGCGCGCCAGAGTCGTCATCGTGGGCGGCGGCGTCATCGGCTGCTCCGTCGCTTATCACCTGACCAAGATGGGCTGGAGCGATGTGGTTCTTCTGGAACGCAAGCAGCTGACCAGCGGCACGACCTGGCATGCGGCCGGTCTCGTCGGCCAGCTGCGCCAGAGCATCAACATGACGCAGCTGGCGCGCTACACGGCTGAGTTGTACCGCGGTCTCGAAGCGGAGACCGGACAGGCGACCGGCTATCGCCAATGCGGCTCTATATCCCTGGCCACGACTCCCGGCCGCATGGAGGAGCTGAAACGCAATGCCTCGATGGCCAAGGTATTCGGTCTCGCGGTCAACGTCGTGGGACCGCAGGAGATTCGCTCGCTGTATCCGCTCGCCAATCTCGAGGATGTCATCGGCGGCATTCACATACCGAGCGACGGCTACGCCAACGCAGTCGATATCACGCAGGCGCTTGCCAAGGGCGCGCGCAAGCGCGGCGCGCAGATCTTCCAGGATCTCAAAGTGACCGCCGTCCATCACGATGGTGAACGCGTGAGCGGCGTGCAAACGGACCGTGGGCGCATCGACGCCGATTATGTCGTGCTCTGCGGCGGCATGTGGACCCGCGATCTTGCCGCCGGCATCGGCGTGACCGTTCCCCTGCATGCCTGCGAGCACTACTATGTCTTGTTCCAGGATGTAACCGGCCTCACGCCCGATATGCCGGTGCTGCGCGACTATGATCATTGCAGCTACTTCAAATACGACACAGGCAAATTGCTGGTCGGCGCATTCGAACCCCACGCCCGTCCATGGGGTGCAGATGGAATTCCAGATGATTTTTCCTTCGGTGAGATTGCCGGCGACTTCGGCCACTTCGAACCGGTGCTGCTGGACGCGATGCGCCGCATCCCGGCCCTGGAAAAGGCCGGCATACAAAAATTCTTTTGCGGCCCCGAAAGCTTCACGCCCGACGTGCGCTATCACCTGGGCGAGTCCACCGAACTCAAGAATTGTTTCGTGGCGGCGGGACTCAATTCCATCGGCTTGCAATCGGCCGGCGGCATCGGCAAGGTCGTGTCCGAATGGATGCGCGACGGGCATCCGCCGGT
>Ga0185299_10004565_pt1 | contig 16586 bp, 13 predicted proteins | sample PaiPotPPA55metaG_FD_128002 | JGI IMG/M metagenome (GOLD analysis project Ga0185299, IMG submission 128002) | Iron sulfur acid spring bacterial and archeal communities from Banff, Canada, to study Microbial Dark Matter (Phase II) - Paint Pots PPA... ...
GCCTTCCTTGCCGGCCTTGTCCATCGCCTCGGCGATCAGCTCGCCGATCGCCTCGTCGGCGGCGGAGATGGAGGCGGTGGACGCGATCTGCTCGCGGGTCTCCACCTCGGTGGCCATGGCCAGCAGCTCGGCGGCGACCTTCTCGACGGCGAACTCGATGCCGCGCTTGAGGGCCATCGGGTTGGCGCCGGCGGCCACGTTGCGCAGGCCCTCGCGGACCATCGCCTGGGCCAGCACGGTGGCGGTGGTGGTGCCGTCGCCCGCGACGTCGTCGGTCTTCTTGGCGACTTCCTTGACGAGTTCCGCGCCGATCTTCTCGTACGGGTCCTCGAGCTCGATCTCCTTGGCGATGGAGACGCCGTCGTTGGTGATGGTGGGGGCGCCCCACTTCTTCTCCAGCACGACGTTGCGTCCGCGCGGGCCGAGAGTCACCTTCACGGCGTCCGCGAGCTGGTTCATGCCTCGCTCGAGGCCGCGGCGCGCCTCTTCATCAAAGGCGATGATCTTAGCCATATCGGTACAGTCCTCCCACAAGTGTGGACAAGCCAGGCCGTGTGGGCGCCCGCGACGGCCGGGGCATTGGCCCCTCACCACGTACGGCTCTTCGGTAGCACTCTCCATGCGGGAGTGCCAGCTCCCATGATTAGCACTCTCCCCCTTCGAGTGCAAGCCGCCCGGCTAGCGACCGGACTCCCGGCGAAGCCCGGGTGACCGGAAGGCGGCGCCCCGGGCAAGGCCGGTAGGCCGGGCTCCGGGCAAAGCCGGAGGGGCGGACCCCACCGGGTCCGCCCCTCGCCTCCGGGCCGAAGTCCCGGATATCTCGTGGTGCGTGTTCTCTCGCTCCGACTACTGGATCGCGCGGACCATGTCCGCCTGCGGGCCCTTCTGGCCCTGTGAGATCTCGAACTCGACCCGCTGCCCCTCTTCGAGGCTGCGGTAGCCGTCCATCTGGATCGCGCTGTAGTGGACGAAGACGTCCGCGCCACCGTCGACCGCGATGAAGCCGTAGCCCTTCTCCGCGTTGAACCACTTGACGGTGCCCTGAGCCATGCTTACTCCTTGTTGCCGCCCTGCTCGATCCCGCACAGCACGGGACCGGGGTCGTACGTCCCCCGCCCCTCGTACACAACAGGGTCGGTGTGACTGCTCTACGTTCCGCTCGGTCGAGCCTCGCTGAACTGTGCGACCGGCGCGAGAGTATCCTTTGCGGCAGGGTGGGCAACAGGTTCTCGGGAAAATCCGTGACTGGTACGGACGTCCGAAAAAACGGGATGAATCCACTCGCAGCAGGGCGAAATTCGAGCCCTGCCGCGAAACTGTAATCGGACGGTTACTGATCATCTCACTCAATGGACCATGGCGAGACGTCGCAGTGTGGTCGAGCGGTGACTTCAGCAGCCGCCTGCTACCGCCGGAATGATGCTCAGTTTGGCACCCTCTGCGGTGGACGTGGACAGGCCGTCGGCGAAGCGGACGTCGTCGTCGTCCACGTAGACGTTCACGAACCGGCGCAGCTTACCCGAGTCGTCCAGCAGCCTGGCGCGCAGACCCGGGTGGTTGGACTCGAGGTCCTCGATGACCTCGGCCAGGGTCGCGCCCTGGGCGGAGACCTCGGCGGACCCGCCGGTGTAGGTGCGCAGGATGGTCGGGATGCGGACGGTCACTGCCATGGAAGGGCCTTTCTCCGTGCTTTTTCTCGGGGATTGGAGGGTCGTCAGGACCGGGCCGCGTGGAACGCCGCGAGGCTCGGCTTGATCGTCGCGGTGACGCCGGTCGAGGAGACCGCGTCCAGGGTCTTGAGTCCGTCCCCGGAGTTGATCACCACCGTCTCGGCCGCGGGGTCAAGCTTGCCCGTTTCGACGAGCTTTCGCAGCACTCCCACGGTTACACCACCCGCGGTTTCGGCGAAAACGCCCTCGGTGCGGGCGAGCAGCCGGATGGCGTCGATCACCTCGGCGTCGGTGACGTCCTCCACCGCGCCGCCGGTGCGCCGGGCGATGTCGAGCACGTACGGGCCGTCCGCCGGGTTGCCGATGGCCAGCGACTTGGCGATGGTGTCCGGACGCACCGGCTGGACCACGTCGTGCCCGGCCTTGTACGCGGCCGAGACCGGCGAGCAGCCGGCCGCCTGGGCGCCGAAGACCTTGTACGGCCGGTCCTCGACCAGGCCGAGCTCGATCAGCTCCTTGAAGCCCTTGTCGATCTTCGTGAGCTGCGATCCGGAGGCGATCGGCACCACGATCTGCTCCGGCAGCCGCCAGCCGAGCTGCTCGGCGATCTCGTACGAGAGGGTCTTCGAGCCCTCCGCGTAGTAGGGCCGCAGGTTGACGTTGACGAAGCCCCAGCCCTCGCCGGCCTCGTCGCCGATCAGCTCCGAGCAGAAGCGGTTGACCTCGTCGTAGGTGCCGTCGATGGCGATCAGCTCGCCGCCGTAGACCGCGGCCATCACGATCTTGGCCTCCTCGAGGCCCGCCGGGATGAACACGCAGGAGCGCAGTCCCGCCCGGGCGGCCGCCGCGCCCACCGCGCCGGCCAGGTTGCCGGTCGAGGAGCAGGACAGGGTGGTGAAGCCGAAGGCCCGCGCGGCTTCGAGCGCCTGCGCCACCACACGGTCCTTGAACGAGTGGGTCGGGTTGCCGGTGTCGTCCTTGACGTGCAGCGAACGCATGCCGAGCTCACGGCCCAGGTTCCTGGCGTGCACCAGACGGGTCCAGCCGGGGTTCAGGTTGGGCTTCGAGGCGACGTCCGCGGGCACCGGCAGCAGCGAGGCGTAGCGCCAGACGGAGGCGGGGCCCGACTCGATCAGCTCACGGGTGATGGGCGGCAGGCCCTCGGCGCGGAAGTCGTAAGCGACCTCGAGCGGTCCGAAACACTCCACGCACACGTAGTGCGGGCCGAGCGGGATGCGAGCGCCGCACTCGCGGCAGGAGAGGGCTACGGCGCGGCCGAGGTCGAACTTCGACGCGGGGGCGGTGTGGCCGGCGGGATTCGTGACACTGGACTCGGCGATGGTCATCAGGCGAGGCCTTTCCCTCATCTTCCCCGCCGACTGTCGGCGGGCCGGATTTGGCACCTGCTCCCAGGCCGGGCCTCGCGAGTGCGGGGAGAATCCTGGGTGGTTGCCGGAGCTTCATCGGGCCGTACCCTCTGCTCCTCTGGATGAGCGCTGCATATTGAGTTGTGAAGAACACACGTCATGGGTGCCGACACTCCGGACCCTGTACGTCACTGTACCCGACCGGCGCCGGAGCGTTTGCTCCTGTCCACATGAGGAGATAGTCGTTAGACATGCCTGACTCGGATGATTCGCACCACACGCAGCCCGTCCCGAACCCCGCTTCGAAGCCCGTGCCCACTCAAACCGGCGGCGCACGCGTACTGCTGGCCTCCAATCGCGGGCCGGTCTCCTTCAAGCTGGACGAGAACGGCGAGCTCAGCGCGAAGCGGGGCGGTGGCGGACTGGTCTCCGGGCTCTCCTCCATCGAAGCGGCGCCCGGTGAGGTCGTCTGGGTCTGCGCCGCGCTGGACGACGGCGACCGGGCCGCGGTACGTCGTTCCCCCGGAGGACGACTGGACCGTTCGGGGCTGTTCGAGCAGGGCTCGTCGGTACGGATGCTCGACATCGATCCCGCGACCTTCGACGACGCGTACAACGGCGTCGCCAACTCCACGCTGTGGTTTGTCCAGCATCTGCTCTACGCCACGCCGACCAGCCCGGCCTTCGGGCCGGAGTTCGACCGGCAGTGGGCCGCGTTCCAGGCGTACAACCGGGCGTTCGCCGAGGCGCTGGCCGAGGAGGCCGCGCCGGGGGCCAGGGTGCTGATCCAGGACTACCACCTGTGCCTGGCACCGAAGCTGCTCCGTGAGCTGCGACCCGACCTGCGGATCGGCCACTTCTCGCACACGCCCTGGGCGCCGCCGGACTACTTCCGGCTGCTGCCGGACCGGGTCGCCGCCGAGGTGCTCGAGGGCATGCTGGGTGCGGACCGGACGTGCTTCCTGACGCGGCGCTGGGCCGAGGCCTTCGCCGACTGCTGCGAGCAGGTGCTCGGGCAGCGGCCGGACGCCGGCCGGCTCGGCGTGCACTCACTCGGTGTGGACGCGCCCGCGCTGATCGAGCGGGCTTCACAGGAGGACGTCGCTGAGCGGGAGCGAGAGCTGCGCGCGACGGTGGGCGAGGACCGCCAGGTGCTGGTCCGGGTGGACCGGACCGAGCTGTCGAAGAACATCGTGCGCGGCCTCGAGGCGTATGCGCTGCTGTTGCGCACGCATCCCGAGTGGCGCGGGAAAGTCGTACACATCGCGTTCGCCTATCCCAGCCGCACCGACCTGGCCGAGTACCGCGAGTACACCGCGTCGGTGCAACAGCTCGCCAAGGAGTTGGCGGACGAGTTCGCCTCGCCCGAACTGCCCGACTGGCAGCCGCTGATCATGCACGTGGAGGACGACTTCGCGCGCTCGCTGGCCGCCTACCGGATGGCGAACGTGGCGGTGGTCAATCCGATCAGGGATGGGATGAACCTGGTGGCCAAGGAGATCCCGATCATCGCCGAGGCGGCAGGCGGCGCCTGCGCGCTGGTGCTCTCGCGCGAGGCCGGTGCGTACGCGGAACTGGGCGACGCGGCCGTGACGGTGAACCCGTACGACGTCACGGCCACCGCGGCGGCGATGCACGAGGCGCTGTCACAGACCCCTGCGGAGCGCGCTGCGCAATGCGCCCGGCTGGCGGCCCTCGGCGGGGCGCTGCCGCCGCAGAAGTGGTTCTCGGACCAGCTCGACGCGTTGACGGAACTGTAGCCGCGGCAGGCGCGGGGGGACGCGTCCGGTCCGGGTGCGGTCTAGACTCTCCGGGTCCCCGCTTCGTCTGCTGCCGTAGGAGTGCCCAGCCGCCATGCCCGAGCTCGTCTTCTTCACCGGGACCATGGACTGCGGCAAGTCCACCCTCGCCCTGCAGATGGACCACAACCGGTCCTCACGCGGGCGCCGCGGCGTCGTCTTCACCCGGGACGACCGGGCCGGGGCCGGGGTGCTGTCCAGCCGGCTCGGCCTGTCCACCTCGGCGGTCGAGATGAGCACCGGGATAGACGTGCACGAATTCGTGAAGACGGCCGTCGCGGCGGACCCGACGATCGACTACGTGATCTGCGACGAGGCGCAGTTCCTCGACCCCGAGCAGGTGGAGCAGCTCGCGTTGGTGGTGGATCAGCTGGGGCTCGACGTGTTCGCCTTCGGCATCACCACGGATTTCCGCACGCGGCTCTTCCCCGGTTCGCAGCGGCTGATCGAGCTCGCCGACCGGATGGAGATACTGCAGGTCGAGACGGTCTGCTGGTGCGGGGCGCGAGCCACGCACAACGCGCGCACGGTGGGCGGCGAAATGGTGGTCGAGGGCGAGCAGAAGGTCGTCGGGGACATCGGCCGCCGACAGGCCGTGGGCTACGAGGTGCTGTGCCGCACGCACCACCGCGAGCGCCGCGCCGCCAGCCGCACGAGCTCGTAACCGGCAGCCGCAGCGCGTAGCCCGCAGCCCGTAGCCCGTAGCCCGTCGCCCGTCGCCCGTCGCCCGTCGCCCGTCGCCCGCAGCCGACTGCATCCGGGTTCGGGCGCACCGCGCCCCGGCCCGCGCTAGGTCCAGAACTGCCGCACCACCGGAACGTCGAGGTGCCCGGCCTCGCGGGCCGATCTGCGGGCCAGCCCCGGCGAGGTGCCCTCACCCACGACGGCGCCGTCGATGATCGCGAACCAGGCACCTGTGACGCGGCCCTCGGCCGGCTCGACCAGGAGCGCGGCGTCCAGCGGCGACGGCTGGTCTGGCGGGATTGTGGAAGACGTGCCAGAACGCCATTGCCCCACGGTGCGCTCCCGGTGACCCCGCTTACGCCAGAACACGTACTGGGCGACGATGAGCGGCCCGAGCACCGCGAGCAGTGGGGAGTAGGGGGGAAGCAGGCCGGCCCAGATCATGAGCGCTATCACAGCCATCGTGATCACTGCGACGTACGCCGCCACCTGGCCGGCGCGCCTTCCGAACGCCTTGGTCGCGGCCAGCGGGAACAGCACGACCATCAGCAGGTCGCCGAGGCCGATCTCCACGGGAGGCCGCGTCGTGGAGAGCACGACCATGGGAGCGAACGGCAGCCCGTCGACGTGCGAGACGAAGCGGTCCATCAACGAGGTCAGACTGGTCGCCACCAGGTCGTACCCGCTGAGCAGCCCGGCGAGCCCGGCCACATGGCTCGCCCGCATCCCGCCCTGCACCCACAGGTTCGCGACTCCGATCACCGCGATGGTCAACACCAGATCGGACAGTACCGCCGTCAACCCCTGTTGATGGATGAGCCAACCGACCAACGTCGCCGCGCACAGCGCGAGGGCACAGAGCGTCGCGCGTCGTCCGCCGAGCATCGGTGCGAGCGTGAACTGGAGCGCTACGGCCAGTACGAGGCCGAATATTCCGGCGACGGCTGCGGTCGGCAGCGCGAGGTAGCCCAGGGGCGCGATGATCAAGACCACCGACATGACCGCGATGTCCGACCACAGATACACGCCTATGGGCGGTCGTGGCAGGTCAATCCGCCCGAGGTAGATCGTGGCCAGCAGCAAGAGCAGCGCAACATATATGACAACCGCGAGGAAGGTTGGCAAAGTCAGGTTCACGGTCGTACGCCGGTGCGGTCGAACGAGTGCTCGCGGAGGTCGGACCGGAGTGGTGTTGGCGCAACGGGCAGATCGTGCACGCGCTCGTGCAGGACGATGCCGCCGAACTCCAGACCGAGGTGCTTTGCCCGGTCCTCGAGCCGCGCCAGCAAGGCAGGCGTGGACCTCTGGACCGCTACGTGCAGCAGCGGGCCCTCGGCGTCGCCCGTCAGGCAGTATCGGGTCGGCAGCGGCACGGCGCGCTCGGACTCCAGCAGCTCGAGTACGGATCGGGCCGGGACCGCGATGCTCAGCGGGCCGGTGTGCCGCCCGAGGATGTCAGAGCACGCGGACAGGCTGGCCAGTTCGCAGGTGAGCGGTCCGTCGAGCACCCGTACGAGGTCACCCGTGGCGTAACGCAACAGGGTGGTGCAGGTGCGGTACGCGGAATACGGCGTGACCACGATGACCGCGATCTCGCCTGGATCCGCCGGCTCCCAGGTGTCCGGACGGAGAAACTCGACGTACCCGAATTCGGGCGGGAAGTGCAGGTGTCCCTGTGCGCAGTAGCCACCGCCGGCCGGCATGATCTCCGTCGTCATGTAGCCGGTGTGCACGCCGGCGCCGAACACGGCCTCGGCGCGCGACTTGAGGGCTTCGCTGAAAATTTCACCGCCCACCTGAATCCGTTCGAGGCCGAAGTCCGCCGGCTGCCAGCCCTCGGCTTCCGCGACGCCGACCAGGGCCGCCAGATAGGACGGCGAGCACAGCAGCCGGGTGATCTGCGGGGCCTTGCCGGGCAGCATGAGCGGCGCGGCGAGGTGTTCCAGCGTCAGCGCCGGATCTATCGCACCGAGCGGGACGAACCCGGCGCCGATCCGTTCGGCCAGCGCCGCGGCCGAGAGCAGCGTCAAGCTGGCCCGTGAGGAGTTGGCGTAGGCGATCACGTCTCGGGCCCGCAACCCCTCGGCCAGGCTCGAGGAGATCGTGCCGAGACCGGCGAAGATCTCCAGCTCGTCCGCGGAGAACCAGACGACCGTGGGGCCGCCCGTGGTCCCGGTCGTCATCGCCATCAACGACGGCTTGGCCCGGTCCGAGACGAAGGCCGCGGGCATGCCGCGAAGTGCCTGTTTCGGGGTGACCGGCACGCGTTGGGCCCAGTTCTCCGGGGTGAGCTCGTCCGGCTTGATCCCCAGCTCTTCGAACACCCGCCGGTAGTAGGCAGTGCGGCCGGCCGCTTTGGCCGTCGCGCGCAGGCCGCGGGCAGCCTGTGCGTGCAGGATTCCGGCATCCGCCACGCGTCCCTGGCCGGGCAGCAGCGCCGCGTCCTCGCCGGGCGTCCCGAATTCGGCCAGCGTCCGGACCAGGTCACGCGAGATCCGGGAGAGCGGCTGCGGTCGGACCCGGCCGCGCAGCAGACCGAAGCCGTACCGAACCTGGCTGACAGCGCTGCCGAACATTGAAAAGCCTCTTCCGTGAACGCGAAGCGGGTCAGGCCGGACGAACGCCGTCCGGCCTGACCCGCAAGTCGGCTCGCTAGCACACAGTGACGAAGAGGGCTCCGGTCAACGTGGAGAGCACATGCTTGGCATAGTGGCGAACGGACTTCATCGTCGGCCTCCTTAGTCACGGCCACCAGGCGTGGCATGACCGTGTGCTGACATAATCGCAGGCACCGTACCCAACCGTTCGGTGCCGGAAACCAGCGCCGACGGCCGGCTCACCGCCGGGCGCGACCGCGCGCTTCCCGGATTCGGCGCAGCCGACCGACCAACGCCGGGCGGTACGCCAGGGCCGCCGGGTCGTCCAGCAGGGCATTGAGTATCTGGTAGTAGCGCGTCGCGGACAGCTCGAACTCGTCGCGGATCGCCTGCTCCTTCGCGCCCGCGTGCTTCCAGTGCCGACGCTCGAAGTCGAGGACCGCACGCTCTCTGGCCCCCAGCCCGGGTGCGCCGGAAACCGCACGGCTGCCGGCCGGCTCGGTCTCGGGCGGCTCGGTCTCGGGCGGCTCAGTCTCGGGCGGGTCAGTCTCGGGCGGGTCAGTCTCGGGCGGCTCAGTCTCGGCCTCTGTTGTCTCGGTCTCTGTTGTCTCGGTCTCTGTTGTCTCGGTCTCGACCGGTACGGCCTCGGCCGGAACCTCCTCGTCCGCGGCGCCGGCCTGCGGGCGCTGACCCGGCAGCCTCGGCCGGCCGAGCGTCTCGGCCTCGCGCGGCGCCGGGAGTTCGGACACTGATTCGTCGGCGGATTCGCCGACGGGCGGGCTCGCCGGCGACGCCGGATCCTGCTGCGCCACGCGGTTTGCCTCCCTCGACCTCGCCCGCCGCACCGCCGTAGACGGCGGGCCGGCCCCAGGATAGTCCCCGGCCCTCGTGTCCGGAGCTCGGACCCGGCGGCGACAAGGTCATCGAGATCCGCTATGGTCTATACCACTAAGCCCTCCCTGGAGAAGATGAACATGCCGTCGCAGCTGCTGCGCAACGCCAGCCTCGTCCTGCCCGAGGGGATCCTCGAGCACGGCTGGCTGTTGATCGAGGACGGTCGGATCGCCGGCGTCGCGGCGCACGGCGGGCAGGCCGAGCCCGAGCTGCGGCCGGAGACCACGGTGCGGGACGCGGCCGGACGGTACGCCGTCCCCGGCTTCGTGGACATGCACGTGCACGGCGGCGGCGGCGCGGCCTTCACCGTCGGCGATGCCGAGCAGGCCGTCGCCGCCGCCCGTTTTCATCTCGGCCACGGCACCACGACCCTCGTCGCCTCGACGGTCACCGCCGAGCTGGCAGACCTCGAACACCACGTGGGCGAGCTGTCCGGCCTGGTCCAGGACGGGCTGCTGGCGGGCATCCACCTGGAGGGCCCGTTCATCTCCAAGGCCCGGTGCGGCGCCCACGACCCCACGCTGCTGCGCACACCGGAGAAGGCGACCGTGCTGCGCCTGCTGCGGGCCGGCCACGGCACCGTCCGCATGGTCACCATCGCACCGGAACTCGAGTACGGCATGGACGCGGTCCGGCTGCTCACCGAGGAGGGCGTGATCGCCGCGGTCGGCCACACCGACGCCACCTACGCGCAGACCCGTGCGGCGATCGAGCTCGGCGCGCCGGTCGGCACGCACGTGTTCAACGCGATGCGCCCGGTGCACCACCGCGAGCCCGGGCCGGTGACCGCGATCCTCGAGCAGGACCAGGTGATCGGCGAGGTCGTCAACGACGGCATCCACGTGCACCCCTCGGTGGTCAGCCTGATGTTCGCGGCGGCCGGAGCGCACCGGATAGCGCTGATCACCGACGCGATGGTGGCCGCCGGCATGGCGGACGGCGAGTACCCGCTCGGCCCGCTGACCGTGCAGGTGCGCGACGGCGAGGCCAGGCTGGCCGAGGGCGATTCGCTGGCCGGTTCCACCCTCACCATGGACCGCGCGCTGCGCAACGCCGTGAAGTCGGCCGGCATCTCGCTGGTGGACGCGGCGATCTCGGCCTCGCTCACCCCAGCGCGCGCCCTCGGCGTGGCCGACCGGGTCGGCAGCCTCGAGGTCGGCAAGCAGGCCGACGTGGTGCTGCTGGACGAGGACCTCCAGGTGGCCGGCGTCCTGCAGCGGGGCGAGCCGGTTGACACCTCGTCACCCGAACAGGGGACCTGACGCGGTCTCTTTCCAGTGAATCTTCACGATCGGCCGTGCGGTCAAATGGGCTGAAAGAGTGAGGAACTGGACAAACCCACCCGTTTGACGGTTTTAAGGCACGAGCCACCTTGAAAGAATCACTGGTGAACGTGCCAACCATTTTCAATCGGGCGCCGAGACGGCGCAGGCGGAACCACATGGCGGGCACAGATCCGTCCCGCGGTCCCACGCGTCTTTGAGGAGCTGTCATGGTCCTGTCGGTCTCCGGAGTACTCCTGCTCGGAGTCATCGTCTTCATCCTGTTCCGAAAGGACGGGCTGAAGGTGTCCCACATGATCGTGTGCATGATGTTCGGGTTCTATCTGGCATCGACCTCCATCGCCACGTCGATCCGCAACAGCACAGACTCCATCGCCGGCTTCATCAGCGGTCTGCACTTCTAGCGAGGCGAGCGATGCCCCCGGCCCGTACCGCGGACTCGCTGTGGACCCGGCTGGGCCACAGCGTGTCCGAGTCCGCGCCAGTGACCCGGTTCAACGACTCGGTGCTGCACCACAAGTGGACGGTGCGCACCCGGGAGTTCTCCGGCGACCTGTGGGCGCGGCTGCGCGAGATCTTCTACCCGGTGCTGCTCGTGCTGCGCGGCCTGCGCCGCGCCGCCACCGGCGCCAAGGGCTGGTGGGGCGGCGGCTCGAAGCGGCGGCAGGTCGAGCTCGTGGCCGGCCTCATCGCGGTCATCCTGATCGCGGTGCTGCCCTACGGCCCGATACTGCTGATCGGCGGCGTGCTCGGCTGGGCCGGCTGGCTGGGCCGGGACACCTCGGCCAAGGGCGCCGACCCGGAGAGCCCGGCGCACATCGTCCGGCTGCAGGCGATCTACAACGGCCTGGTGCCCTACCTGCACGACGAACACGATCCGGACCAGCACTTCAAGCCCGGCGGCGGCTACCGGGACGCGTTCACCGCCTGGGAGTTCGACGAGCACGACCGGCTGACCGCCTTCACCGTCGACTACTCCGAATACGTCAGGGACGGCGAGGCCGAGTGCCGCGCCAAGGTGGAACGGGCGGTGGAGGGCAAGGTCGGGCGGGGCAACGAGTTCCTCTACGACTGGGACGAGGAGGGCAACCACCTGCGTGTCAGGGTGCTGCCCCCGCTGCCCGGCGGCCTCGCGGCGCAGCCGTGGCCGGTGGCCGAGATCGAGTACGTACTCGGCATCACCGACCCGGACTCGGCCGGACGGCTCATCCCGGTGCTGCTGCCCGAGGCTCCCGGAGCCGCGCCCGCGCCGGTTCCGGCCGCGCAGCGCCATCCCGGCCTCGAGCCGCCGGAGGGCTGGCGCTCGGCCGCGGTGGCGCCGGTGGTGTGGCGGGTGGGCTCGCCGTGCCCCAACCCGCACCTGCTGGTGACCGGGCCGTCCGGCAGCGGCAAGACGACCGTGCTGCGCTCCCTGCTCGGCCAGGCGCTCGGGCGCGGCCAGCAGGTGGCCGTGATCGACGTGGAGCAGACCGACGCGTACGAGGATCTGGTCGGACGTCCCGGCGTGCGCGGCGTGATCGACGACGCCGAGCGCGCGCTGCAGCTGCTCGACTGGTTCGGCCTCGAGTGCGAGCGCCGGGCCGAACGCAAGCGCGCCGCGGCCGAGGCGGCCGCCTCCGGGGACACCGGCTCCGTTCCGCCGGTCGAGGTGCGAACTGGACCGGAGGGCGCTGCCGTGCCCGCTCAGGGCGGCGACGAGGCCACGCAGCCCACGCTCTGGCTGTGCATCGACGGACTGCCCGAGCTGCTGGACGCGGCCGCGGCGCTGGGGCGGCCGAACGTGGAGGAGACCCTCGCCGTTCTCGCCCGCAAGGCCAGGTACGCGGACGTGCTGCTGCTGACCACCTCGCGCGAGGAGCGGACGCTGCAGCTGCGCCCGGCCCTGCGCGCGCAGCTCACCGTGCGGATCGCGATGGGGACGGTGGATCCGGCGGTCTCGACCGCGCTGTTCGGCGGCACGCTGGAGCTCGGCGGCTCACGTCGGCTGCCTCCCGGCCGCGGCTACGTGCGCGTCGGCAACGGCCCGGTGATCCGCCTCCAGTCCCCGTACGCGCCCCCAGGAGACGTCTCACCGCTCCGCGCAGTCGGGACAGTGGTTTAGCCCCAGTCCGCTGCTCCGCAAGCCGACCGTGCAACAGCCTCGGAGCCCCATCCGCACCCGACGCAACCAGTCGCGCAGCGGGCCTGCGAAAGCTCAAATACAGCTACCTGGTCGTCCAGGCTTGGGCGGTGAGGCGGCTGATGGCGGCGCGCGAGCGCTTGCGCGCGTACATCTTGCTGTCCGCCGCGCTCAGCAGCTCCTCGGCCCGCTCCTTGGCCACCAGGTCCGACTGCTCGGTGGCCGGGTCGTAGGCGATCCCCAGTGACGCGCCGACCAGCTGCGGCGGGTGGCCGTCGACTGTGATCGGATGCGCGAAGGCCTGGTCGAGCCGGTCGAGCAGTGCGTACGCCTCGGCCCGGCCCACGTCCACGGCCACCACCACGAACTCGTCCCCGCCGAGCCTGGCCACGATGTCGCCGCCGCGCACGGCGTTGCGCAGCCGGTCGGCGACGTGCCGCAGCACCAGGTCGCCGATCGCGTGCCCGTAGGTGTCGTTGATGTGCTTGAACAGGTCGAGGTCGCAGAAGTAGACCGCCAGCTGCACCCCGTCCGCGACCAGGTCGGCCAGCCGTTCGCGCAGCTCGGTGGAGTTGGCGAGGCCGGTGAGCGGGTCGTGCCTTGCCTGGTGGCGCAGGTCGGCCTCGTGCTGCTGGCGCTTGGCTATGTCTTTACGCAGCGCCTCACGCTCCCGCTCGAGGCGCTGCATGCGGGCGGTGGCGTGCTCGTGCCGATTGGCGTTGACGATCGCGATGGCGGCCTGCTCGGTGAAAGCCTCGAGCACCTCGAGCACCCAGGGCTTCGGCAGCCTCTGGTCGGAGGGCGCGTCGATCGAGAGCATGCCGACGAGCTCCCCGTTCGGCCCGTACATGGGCGCCAGCAGGCCGAAGTCGGGCCGCCAGGCCTGCGGATCGCGCTCGTCGAACTGGAGCTCCGGGATGTAGGAGGCCACGCCCGGCTCGTCGTCATAACCCTCGATGAAGCGCAGGTTCCCCAGCGGCCGCCCGTTCTTGAGCATCCGCTCGATGGCCGGCCGGTCGCAGACCTTGCTGAGCAGGGCTTCGCGCACCTCGTGCGGACCGACGATGACCACGCTGCGCAGGTCGCCGTCGGGCTGCTCGGTCGTGTTCACCACCACCGTCTGGAACGGGGTGCAGGAGACCACGCCGTCCGCGATGGCCTGCAGGGTCTCGTCCAATCCCACCGCCGCGTTCACCGCGGCCAGGGCACGGTACATCGGGCGCAGAGCGGACAGCGGTATGTGTCCCTCCAAGCCCTGATCCGCCATGTACGTCTCATCCCCGATCACGTTACTTACCGTTGTGAGCGGTACCGCCGCCCGCGCCTCTCCACCGAAAGCACCGGGCCAGACACGGAATGTACATCATGAACGGCGCCTCGCACCAGATCTTATACGTACTCTGATGATCGGCCGGAGCGGCCGGGTAAAGAATCCGCCATCCTTCGTCGCGGATCGGCAACAAGCGGAAGGGAACCTGTCGCATACGTACTCGGGTGGGGTACCTTTGCACTGTGGGCGTATCAGGCATGGACCATCCCTTGATCGGGACCGAGCGGCAGAGTGCGCGGCAGAACTTCGCCGCCACCCGCCGCACCGCGTACGTGCCGCCGCTCAACCTGGCGGCCGGCAAACAGGGTTCGGGCGAGCGGCTCGAACGCCATCTGGCCGCCGTGGCCCCGTCCGCCGGCACCGTGGTGGCGACGCGTCCGGCGCCGACCCGCGGGGACGTGGCCCAGGCCACCGCCCTGCTGCGGGAGATCACTCCGCGCTCCGGCGCGGCCGCGGCCGCCGCTCCCGCGCGTCGCCGGCTCTCCCTGCTGGCCCCGTTGCGTTCGGTCAAGCGCTGGTTCGGTTTCTGACACGACACCTCGAAATCCTCGCATCGCAGCCCCCTGGCGTTCCCGCCCCCTGGCTGTCTACTCACTGTCTCAGTGCGCTTACCCGGTGTCCACACCTGTCATGCCTGCCCGTCCGCCGACACCGGTGAAACTTCCGGCCACCAGGACGAGAACGACTCGCCCCCGCCACGCATAGCGTGGCGGGGGCGAGTCGTTGCCGTGCTTAGTTCTCCGGAATCGCGTCGGTGATCTCGGCGACGGTGTCGGCCGGCACGATGTCGGCCGGGACCGTCACGTGCGGCAGCGCCGACTTCGGCGAGGAGGAGAAGGAGAACTTCGCCTCGGCGCCGGTGCCCTCGACGTCCACCACCACGATGGTGCCCGCGCGCAGCTCACCGAACAGGATCTTCTCGGACAGGTTGTCCTCGATCTCCCGCTGGATGGTGCGGCGCAGCGGACGGGCGCCGAGCAGCGGGTCGTAGCCCTTCTTCGCCAGCAGCGACTTGGCGGACTGGGTGAGCTCGATGCCCATGTCCCGGTCCTTGAGCCGCTCGTCCACCTTGGCCATCATCAGGTCGACGATCTGGATGATGTTGTCCTCGGTCAGCTGCGGGAAGACGATCGTGTCGTCCACGCGGTTGAGGAACTCGGGCCGGAAGTGCTGCTTGAGCTCGTCGTTGACCTTGGCCTTCATCCGCTCGTAGCCGGTGCTGACGTCGCCCACGGCCGCGAAGCCGAGGTTGAAGCCCTTGGAGATGTCCCGGGTGCCGAGGTTGGTGGTCATGATGATGACGGTGTTCTTGAAGTCCACCAGGCGGCCCTGGGAGTCGGTCAGCCGACCGTCCTCCAGGATCTGCAGCAGCGAGTTGAAGATGTCCGGGTGGGCCTTCTCCACCTCGTCGAAGAGCACGACGGAGAACGGCTTGCGGCGCACCTTCTCGGTGAGCTGGCCGCCCTCCTCGTAGCCCACGTATCCGGGCGGGGAGCCGAAGAGCCTGGAGACCGTGTGCTTCTCCGAGAACTCGGACATGTCCAGCTGGATCAGCGCGTCCTCGTCCCCGAACAGGAACTCGGCCAGCGTCTTGGCCAGCTCGGTCTTACCGACGCCGGAGGGGCCGGCGAAGATGAACGAGCCGCCGGGGCGCTTGGGGTCCTTCAGGCCGGCCCGGGTGCGCCGGATCGACTGGGACAGGGCCTTGATCGCCTGCTCCTGGCCGATGACGCGCTTGTGCAGCTCGTCCTCCATGCGCAGCAGCCGGGAGGTCTCCTCCTCGGTCAGCTTGAACACCGGGATGCCGGTGGCGGTGGCCAGGACCTCCGCGATCAGCTCCTCGTCCACCTCGGCGACGACGTCCATGTCGCCGTCCTTCCACTCCTTCTCCCGCTTCGCCTTCGCGGCCAGCAGCTGACGCTCCTGGTCCCGCAGCGCCGCGGCCTTCTCGAAGTCCTGCGCGTCGATCGCGGACTCCTTGTCCCGGCGCACGGTGGCGATCTTCTCGTCGAACTCGCGCAGGTCCGGCGGCGCGGTCATCCGGCGGATGCGCATCCGCGAGCCGGCCTCGTCGATCAGGTCGATCGCCTTGTCCGGCAGGAAGCGGTCGGAGATGTAGCGGTCGGCCAGGGTGGCCGCGGCGACCAGGGCGCCGTCGGTGATGGACACCCGGTGGTGCGCCTCGTACCGGTCGCGCAGGCCCTTGAGGATCTCGATGGCGTGCGCCAGCGAGGGCTCGGCCACCTGGATCGGCTGGAAGCGGCGCTCGAGCGCGGCGTCCTTCTCCAGGTGCTTGCGGTACTCGTCGAGCGTGGTGGCGCCGATGGTCTGCAGCTCGCCGCGGGCCAGCATGGGCTTGAGGATCGAGGCCGCGTCGATCGCGCCCTCGGCCGCGCCCGCGCCGACCAGCGTGTGCAGCTCGTCGATGAACAGGATGATGTCGCCGCGGGTGCGGATCTCCTTGAGCACCTTCTTCAGCCGCTCCTCGAAGTCGCCGCGGTAGCGCGAGCCGGCCACCAGGGCGCCGAGGTCGAGGGTGTAGAGGTGCTTGTCCTTGAGCGTCTCCGGGACCTCGCCCTTGACGATCGCCTGGGCCAGGCCCTCGACGACGGCGGTCTTGCCGACGCCGGGCTCCCCGATCAGCACCGGGTTGTTCTTGGTGCGGCGGGACAGCACCTGCATGACCCGCTCGATCTCCTTCTCGCGCCCGATGACCGGGTCGAGCTTGCCCTCGCGGGCGGCCTGGGTCAGGTTGCGGCCGAACTGGTCCAGGACCAGCGAGGTGGCCGGAGTGCCCTCGGCCGGCGCGCCGGCGGTGGCCTCGGCCTTGCCGCCATGGTAGC
>Ga0185299_10004567_pt1 | contig 16586 bp, 13 predicted proteins | sample PaiPotPPA55metaG_FD_128002 | JGI IMG/M metagenome (GOLD analysis project Ga0185299, IMG submission 128002) | Iron sulfur acid spring bacterial and archeal communities from Banff, Canada, to study Microbial Dark Matter (Phase II) - Paint Pots PPA... ...
TGCCATGCGGCTTGATTACCTTTGTTGTCCTAGATTGCGCTAGGAGGATATTCCGGTGGGAACCGAAGCTGTATTCTACGGGAGCAAGTCAGGCTGGGTCAAATAGATATGAATTCGCCCGCAACGCCGCCCCAGAGTCCGATAGATCGGCTGAAGGTTCTGATCAACTCCTCGACTCCCATCGTCATAATGGAGACGGTCGAGGAAATTCACGCGATGTCGCTCGTGCGCGCCGCCTGCTCGGAGCTCAATCTAGCCATCTTCGAATGGACTATCGCCGACGGGCTCGTCCGCTCGGGCAGCGGTGCCGCGGTTTCCCAGCCCGGTATGGCGAGGGGTGCGATTTCGCAAGGGAATAGCGAAGCCGATCGTTTGGCGCGAGCCGTTCTGTCGTCGGCCGGCACCGATGCTGCCGCCCCACGACCCGCCCTGTACAACACCGCCGACCCAGTGCAGGCCCTGGCGAATCTCGAGAGCATGACCATCGAAGCTGTCTTCGTGCTGAAGGATTTTCATCGGCACATGGACAATCCGGTAGTGGTGCGTCGCCTGCGCGACGTGGGACAAAAATTCTCCGCGAACCGCAGGACTCTCGTGCTCACCGCCCCCGCGATCGAGATGCCACCCGAGCTGGTCAGCCTGGTGGAATTTCTCGATCTGCCCCTCCCTGATCGGGGCCGGCTGCGCGAGATTATCCGTGAAACCTATACGCGAATGGCCGGCACCCACACCCTGAAACTCCAGCTCGATTCGAACGGCGTGGACGCCATGGCCGCGAATCTGCGCGGTTTGACTGAAGAAGCAGCCGAACGCGCCATCTCGCAGACGGTGGTTGGACGCCAAGCGCTTTCGCCCGAGTGCATCACCGATGTGCTCGACGCCAAGAAAGCCCTGCTGAAGCGCTCGGAAATGTTGGAGTTCGTGGACTCGACCGACAATATGGCCAGCGTCGGCGGCTTGGACCATCTAAAGTGCTGGCTGGAGCAGCGCCGCGGCGCGTGGGACGACGGCGCCCTCAAGTTCGGCCTCGAGCCGCCGAAGGGGGTCATCATTCTCGGCGTCCAGGGATGCGGCAAGAGTCTCTGCGCCCGCGCCGTAGCCGGCGGATGGAAGCTGCCGCTGGTGAAGTTCGATACTGCCGCCGTGTACGACAAATTCATAGGCGAGACGGAAAAACGGATTCAGAAAGTATTCAAGGTTGCTGAGGGCCTTGCCCCTTGCGTGCTGTGGATCGATGAGCTGGAAAAAGTCTTCGCCGGAAGCGGCCCCGATTCCGCCTCGGCAGACGCCGGTGTCTCGTCGCGACTGCTGGCGTCGTTTCTTTCCTGGATGCAGGAGCGCAAGTCAGCCGTCTTCGTAGCCGCCACCTGCAACAACGTAACCGTGCTGCCGCCGGAGTTGATTCGCAAGGGACGCTTCGATGAACTCTTCTTCGTAGACCTGCCCAGTGTGGACGAGCGGAAACAGGTATTTTCCATCCAGCTCACAAAGCGTAAACGCAATCCGGGCGACTACGACCTGGATCGAGTTGCAGCCGCGGCCAAAGGTTTTTCCGGCGCAGAAATCGAATCAGCCGTGCAAACCGGCCTCTACGCCGCGTTTGCTCGCAAACTGGAACTGAGCACCGAGGATCTGCTCACCGCGCTCTCGTCCACCGTGCCGCTCTCGATTACACGGGCCGAGGAAATTGCCGAGTTGCGGGCCTGGGCCAAGAATCGGGCGGTGTGGGCATCGCCGCCGGAAGCAAAGAAAGAAGGCGCATAAGATGTAGCGCCCGCGTCCACGCCGGCTCTCCCGCGGAAAGACTCCGGCCCGCCAAGCCCAGTCGTGAGCGCTATCGCTGTTAACAACAGCCAATCTCCGGTTGGCCGACGATCTATCAGCAATTCGCTCCACGCTCTCTGTTCCCACTATGATGTCACGCATCAATGGCGCTCCCTTCTGGCACTAACCTCGGGCCGTACGAAGTCATCGCGTTTATCGGAGCTGGCGGGATGGGGGAGGTATACCGTGCCCGCGATACACGTCTCGACCGTACGGTCGCAATCAAGGTGCTCAATTCCACTGTTGTATCGTCCCCCGAGCTAAAGCAGCGTTTTGAACGCGAGGCACGCATCATTTCCCGGCTAAATCATCCCCACATTTGCACCTTGCACGATGTCGGCTGTCAGGATGGTATCGATTTTCTGGTCATGGAATTTTTGGAAGGGGAGACGCTTGCGCAACGTTTAACGAAAGGGGCTTTGGCTGTTCCTGAGCTCCTGAAGATCGCTATCGACCTCCTGGGTGGTCTGGAGCAGGCGCATCGCGTTGGCGTGGTGCACCGCGACCTGAAACCTGGCAACGTGATGTTGACGAAAACCGGCGCCAAGCTGCTTGATTTTGGCCTGGCCAAGCCCGCGGTAGCGGGCACATCAGCGACCGAATCGTCCGCTCCCTTGTTTTCGGCGGCCATGACCCTCTCTTCTCCGACTCCGCTATCTCCGCTGACGACCTCGGGAGCACTGGTAGGAACTGTGCAATACATGGCGCCCGAACAGTTCGAGGGCAAGGAGGCCGATGCGCGTACCGACATCTTTGCCTTCGGTTCGATGCTGTATGAGATGGCCACGGGCAAACGGCCCTTCTCCGGCAAGACGCAGATCAAGGTAGTTTCAGCGATCCTGGAAGATGATCCTCATCCAGTCTCACAGCTTCGTCCTGGCTTGCCGCCGGCAATCGAGCACGTTGTCCGAACATGTCTGCAGAAAACTCCTGACGATCGGTATCACTCAGCTCATGACATAGCCGCGGAGCTGAAATGGATTTCGGAAACAGCTCACGAGCGTCCCACACAAAGACTAGCCTTCTCGAAACTGTGGCTCGCGGCTATGGTGCTGATCGGCACGCTGCTTGGTGGACTAGCTGTCCATTTTTTGTCCACAACGCCGCCGGCGCAACCAGCCGCACTAGCCATCGTTCCTTCGCCCGGTTTCACCTTGAATTTCAGTGGCCTCTATGGCCCGCCAGCGATTTCTCCCGATGGCACTCGCATCGTTGTCGTGGGCTCCGACAGCAACGGCACTCGTATGTTGTTGCTGCGATCGCTCGACCGCACCACTCTTACGCCGCTGCCAGGAACTGATGGTGCCTCCTTTCCTTTCTGGTCGCCGGATAGCAAACAGCTCGGTTTCTTCACTGCCAATGCGTTAAGGATCGTTGACGTCGCCGGACGATCCGTTATCGACCTGTGCACGATAGAGCAGGGACGCGGTGGCACATGGAATAATCGCGGCGAGATTGTCTTCGGAACCCGCACCACCGGTTTATTTCGAGTGCCAACGTCTGGCGGCACTCCAGTCCCGCTCACGAGGCGCACAGCCAGAGAAGCCAATCACCGATTTCCAGCCTTTCTGCCGGATGGCGAGCATGTGGCCTATGTGGTGCAATCGCCGCTGTTGGCCCAAGTCCAAGTGATTTCCCTGCACGATCCCCACCCTGCGGTGTTGGCAGGAGTTATCTCCAATGTGGCGTTCAGTCAAGGGCGCATCTTCCATGTTCGCGCGGACGGTACCTTACTGGCACAGCGCTTCAATTTTGAGCGGCTCTCTCTCGAACCAGACCTCGAAGTCATCGCCAAACCTGTGGGATACGATGGCCAGTTCAACTATGCTGCCTTCAGTGTTTCGCCCCAAGGGTCCATCGCATACGAGGAAGGATCCGGATCCACAGCCAACGAGGTGGTGTGGTTCGACCGTGCCGGAAAAGAGACCGGAAGACTGCCGGCCATGGCCAACGACACGTCCGTGCGGATTTCGCCGAACGGCGACCAGCTTCTTTATATCGGAACGCAGGGAGCACGCAGTGATGTGTGGGTGGCGCAGTTGACCCGTGGCACCCGCACCCGCATCAGCCTTGAGAGCGAGGGCGGAGCGTTTGGCATCTGGTCGCCAGATGGCCACCGAGTAGCATACAAAAATGGTATTGGAGGGGATTCGATTGTCGTCCGTACCAGCGACGGGCTGGGTAGCGCACAGGTGATCGCGAAGATGCAGGGGGACGTGTTACCCAGAGGCTGGTCGGCGGATGGCTACATCGTGTTTGAGCATCATGCCGATGATCCGAACAGTCCCGGAGAAGTCTGGGTGGCGCCACTCAAACCGGGGGAAGCAGCGCACCTGTTGCTGCGCAACATCAGTTCGTTTGGTACTGACCTTTCGCCCGACGGCAAATGGCTGGCCTACACGTCCGACGAATCGGGTCGGTTGGAGGTTTATGTGGTTCCCTTCGACCCCCTTGCAACGTCTGCCAATGCCGTGGCTGCCGGTCGCTGGCAGATCAGCACTGAAGGCGGATGCCAGCCGCGATGGAGCCCCACGGGTAAGGAATTGTTCTTTGCCAACCCGCCAGGCACGACTTTATATGTGACGAGCGTCAATCTAGAAACAGGCAAACTTGAGTCGAGTAATGTGCGCAAATTGTTTGATCTTGCGCTTCATCCCGCGTGGGACTTCTACGACATTGGTCGCGACGGCCGCATCTATTTGTCTCGCTATGTCCCGCGGCAAAGCTCAACCCTGACAATGTTCTTGAACTGGCGACCGTCGGGGAAATAGAGAGCTCGGCAAGGAGAACTCTCCTGGTGCCTACTGATTCGAAATGAAGACGGGCCAACTGGAGAGGAGCTCGTTTTGGCGAAAAATCCCCATAGCACTCATCATTTGCCTGTCATCCGCCACGACAGCCCCCACATCAAGCTCCGACGTCAGTCCGCGATCCCCGCAACCCGCTCCGCGTCGTCCCACTCCTTTTTCAGACCCAACTCGTCGATCCACTTTGCCAAGCAAGAGTTGTCCAGCGCGTCCCGTCGCATCCTCAAGATTGCCGCCGCATCCTCAATCTGCCGCCGCGACTGCGCGACCTTTGTCCATTCGAGTTTCGAGACTACTACGTCCTCGGCGCTCGCGACAAAGAGTGGGACGTCATGCAGGCTCACCCGTTGGCGACGCCTGAATTCCTCTTGGCTGAAGGCGCGCGACTTGCGGATGATCATCAATCTTCCAGCCTGTTGCCAGGTCGATCAGGTTGAACATGGACTGCCGCTGGTGAGCCTCCACGGCCGAATCCAGGTCCGCATAGTATTCGTTGCCGATAGGGACGCGACAAACGCTCGCAACTCTGCAGGAGTGGCTTCGATAACGAGATCAATATCCTGCGTGGACTGCGGGGCGCCGTAGTGGGCGCTGGCGAATGAACTGGTGAGCATGTAGCCAATGCCCGCTTGATCGAGCGCCGCGATGATTCTTCGGAATACATCCGGAACGCTCACCGCAGCCCGGCCGGCAACGGTGCTGGGAGAAAAGCCTGCCTCAACAGTTCCCGTGCGACCTGCGCCTCCGTCCACTCGGGATGGTCCCGCCGGACCCCTTCTTTCGCCAGTTCGCGCGCGAACAAGCTCATCTCGAAGGCGAGGAAGATACGCTGTTCTCCCGACATAGCGCGTTGAATCTGTAACTGGAGGGCTCCAGCCGCAGGAGCTGTATCGCTAGTGGCCACGGGCAGATGTTACCACGCGCGTGTAGGACGGGGGCAGTGCTCCCTCAGCCAACGAATTCATGTCCGCGCGAACATTTCCGCACCCGCAAGAGCCTCCCGGAGACCAGTTCTTCGACCCTCGATGGTCGCCACCGGCGTTCCGGTGCTAATGGAAAAGCAAGTAGAGCCACCTACTTACGGACGCCATTGACTCCCGCCCCCGCCCGCGCTACGCTGGTCTCAAATGGTTGGTAACCGCCCCGTCGTTGGGGTGCGCAATCCGGTTTGTTCTACTTCCACATCCAGCTATTTGCGTGCAAAAAACGCCGGCAAGAGTTCGCCCCCGCCCGGCGGTAAACCACATCCCCGCAACCCACATCTCATCCTTACGATGACGAGTGAGACGACGAGTGAGCCCGGTCCTAAGCTGCTGGAGGCGGCGACACATCCCCAAAACCAAATAGCATGAAAAAAAATATTGAACTCACACGTGATATCGAGACCCTGTTCGGCACCCGCGATGAAAATCTCCATGTGCTCGAAGACGGCCTGAACATCAACATCGATCTGCGTTCCGATCGCATTGAACTGGAAGGCGCGCCGCGCGACGTAGCCCGCGCTGAACAATTATTCGCCGACTACGAACATCTGCGAAAATCCGGCCACCAGTTCGTCAATGGCGACCTGAGCAGCATGTTGCGCGTGGTCGTCGGCGATCCGAACGTGACGCTCCGTGGACTGGCCGAAGCCGGCCGCCAGCGTTCTTTTGGACGCCGCACCGTCCAGCCGAAAAGTCCCAATCAGCGCCGCTACCTCGAGGCCATTGAGAAGCATGACATGGTATTTGGCGTCGGCCCCGCCGGCACCGGCAAGACCTACCTCGCCGTGGCCATGGCGATCTCGGCGCTGCTGAACAAGCAGGTTAACCGCATCATTCTGGCGCGGCCGGCGGTCGAGGCCGGCGAACGTCTCGGCTTTCTCCCCGGCACCTTGCAGGAGAAAATCGACCCCTATCTGCGGCCCTTATATGACGCGCTCTTCGACATGCTGGAGCCCGAGCGCGTCGAACGCTATCTCGAAAAAAATGTCATCGAGATCGCGCCCATCGCCTTCATGCGCGGTCGCACCCTGAACGATTCGTTCGTCATCCTGGACGAGGCGCAGAACACCACCTCCGAGCAGATGAAGATGTTCGTCACCCGCCTGGGATTCGGTTCCAAAGCGGTGATCACCGGCGACATCACGCAAATCGACTTGCCCACCGCGCGCCGCAGCGGTTTGATCGAAGCGGTCGATATTCTGCAAGGCGTAAACGGACTGGCGTTCGTGCACTTCGACGAGAGCGACGTGGTGCGTCATCATCTCGTACAGAGGATCATCCGCGCTTACGACGAGCACAAAACGCGCCTGGCGGAGCAGCAGTTGTCGCTGCTGGAACCGAAGCCCGGCGCGCCGCCGGCTTTGCCGGTGCCGCCCGAAGAGCCGCACGTGCGCAACTAAAAAGACTCGTGTGGCGCGGACGCCCTCGTCCGCGAAAAGTCAGGGCAAATTCAAAAGCCGCGGACGAGGGCGTCCGCGCCACACAGGAGGGAGCCTAGCCGCTACCCTCCTTTTCGCTTTGGCAGTCCGGACTCGCATCAGGGTATCGTGTTGGCAATACCAGATTCGTATCAGGGTATCGCTTTAGCGATACCGCCAAGCGCATGAATCAGACGCCCCTTTAGGGGCTGGGCGGGCAACTTGGTCATCTTTCAAAAGCGCGTCGCGGATCTGACCAGCTTGGCGCTCGACCGCTTCCTGGCTCGCGCCCGCCGCGCCGCGGGATTGAAGGGCTTCGTCAATGTCCTACTCACCTCAAGCGCCGAGATGAAGTCCCTGAACCGCCGTTTCCGCGGAAAAGACAAGCCAACAGACGTGCTTTCATTTCCCGCCGACCCCGACGTCCAAAAACAGTTAGCCGGCGAAATCGCCATCTCGGCGGAGATCGCAACAAAAAATGCGCGCGCGCTCGGACACTCGCCAGCCGAGGAAGTTAAGATTCTCGTGTTGCACGGTATCCTGCATCTGCGCGGCTATGATCATGAGTGCGACAATGGACAGATGGCCCGCCGCGAAAAACAGTTGCGCGCGAAACTCCACCTTCCGCTGGGAATGATTCAGCGAGCGACGATCGAGAGAACAACGATCGAGCGGGCGACGACTTCCGTTGCTCGGCAGAAAGCGTCAAGTTCGCGCGCCCCGAGGAACCAACTGCAATGATTGGTGCCAGCATTGCTCTCGCGTTCCTGCTCGGCCTGCTCACGCTGGTCTCCTACGTCGACCGTCTTTACCAGGAAATTGGCAAATTCCTCTCGCGCGATTTTCAGGACAACATCGACGCCTTCGAGCAGCTCGTCGAGCCGCGGCTCGGAGTAACGCGCTCCCGCGCCTCGCTCTCCATGGCCATTCTGACGCAACTGGTCACCGCTGCCATCGCAATGATCGTCGGCTTCACTGTGTTTCGCGACCGCGCCTGGAGCATCTACGAAGTCCTCGAGGCCACGCTCAGCCTGGTGCTGATTATCATTATTTTTAATCGCCTGCTGCCCTTCGTCTTTTTTTCGCGAACCCGGGGCCGCTGGCTGGCGGACTGGGCGCTACCGTTACGCATTCTGATCTACCTGGTCTTGCCTGTTACGCTGGTCCTCGGATTTTGCCAATCCGTTGCCGCGCTCACCCGCGAGCACGCCGACGCGCAACCGGAAACATCGTCCGAAGCCGTCGACGCCTTGATCGAAGCGGGACAGGAAGAAGGCATCATCCAGGAAGGCGATCGCGACCTGATCCAGTCGGTGGTCGAGTTCAGCGGTAAGACCGTTCGCGAGGCGATGAAGCCGCGGCCGGAGATCGTGGCCGTTCCGTCCGATTACACCGTCGAGAAGATAGTCGAGTTACTCAGGGTCAAGCCGTTCTCGCGCATTCCCGTCTACGAAGGTTCGATTCATAACATCAAAGGCATCCTCCACACCCAGGACGTGCTGCAAGTGCCCGACTCCGAGGCGCACACGCGGACGGTAGCGAGCCTCATGCGAAAAGACGTTTACTTCGTCCCGGAAAGCAAGTTAGTAAGTGACTTACTACGCGAGATGCAGCGCAGTAACATCCGCATGGCGATTGTAGTGGATGAATACGGAGGCGTAGCCGGCCTGGTAACCATCGAAGACCTGGTGGAAGAGATCGTAGGAGAAATTGGCGATGAGCACGAAAAAGCGCAGGTCGTGCAGGAAAACGACCACTCCTACATAGTCCCCGGCAACATGGATGTCGATCGTCTCGATGAACTCTTCGGCATGCGCCCCGAAGGCCATGAGTCCTCCACCATCGCCGGCCTGGTCAGCGAACTCGCGGGAAGAATCCCAAAGAAGGGCGAAGTCATCGAAGACGAAGGTCTGAAGTTTGAAGTACTCGACTCAACCGACCGACGGGTAGAGCGTGTGCGCATCACGACGACCGAGCCCAAGCAGATGAAGTTGATCTAACAAGATGCGGCCGGCGCGTTTGAGCTTTTGGGTAGCGCAGCGGTTTGCCGCTGTTGCTTTGAAGGGGCGCGGCTTCAGCCACGCCGTAAGTATCGCAAAATAAAAAGCGGCTTTAGCCGCTGAGGGTACGCATCGGATCACAACAGCCGAACTTAGGCCGATGAAGCTGACCTAGGACGATTGCGAGTTTGCAACATGAAAAACGGAAAGCGAATTCGACTGACCGACCGGCAGTTCGCCCTGATTTCGCGTGCCCTCGCCGACCCGCGCCGCTACAAGATATTCAAGCAGATCGCCGCCCGCAACTGCACAGCCTGCGCCGACGTGCGCGCGAAACAACCCATTAGCGCCGCCACGCTTTCGCACCATATGAAAGAATTGGAGGCGGCAGGCCTCATCGAGATCGCGCGCCAAGGGAAGTTCGCCAACCTCACATTGCAGCGCGATGTCTTGCAGGCTTACCTCGACCACCTCGCCAAAATTTAAGTTGCAGATCTGAATCTTCCCCACGACCCCTCTCATCAATTAGACAGTTATCGAATTGTCGAATCGACGGCAATCGAACGGAGGAAGTTCATGGGGAAGCTAACCAATAAAGTAGCAGTGGTGACCGGTTCATCGAAGGGCATCGGGGCAGGTATCGCGAAGGGTTTGGCGGCAGAAGGAGCGGCCGTCGTCGTCAACTACGCCTCCAGCAAGGAAGGTGCGGAGCGCGTGGTCTCGGAGATCAAGGCCAAGGGCGGGAAGGCCGTCGCAATCCACGGAGATGTCTCGAAAGCGAAGGATGTGCAGCGCCTTTTCGCGGACACTAAGAAAGCGTTTGGACGTCTGGATGTGTTGGTGAACAATGCGGGCGTCTACGAGTTTGCCCCGCTCGAGCAGGTCACCGAGGAACAGTTTCACCGCATGTTCGACACGAATGTTCTGGGGCTCATTCTGGCCACGCAGGAAGCAGCAAAGCACTTCGGTGCACATGGCGGCAGTGTGATTAACATCGGTTCGGTCGCGAGCTCGCTGACGGCGCCAACCACGTCCGTCTATACGGCCACCAAGGGCGCGGTGGATGCCGTGACGCGGACACTGGCGAAGGAACTGGGGCCGAGGAAAATCCGGGTGAACTCAATCAATCCTGGAGTTGTAGAAACGGAGGGCGCCCACGTGGCAGGCGTCATCGGAAGCGACTTCCAGAAAGGCTTTGAGGCGCAGACTCCCCTGGGCCGCATCGCGCAACCGTCTGATATCGCGCCGGTCGCAGTTTTTCTCGCATCAGAGGATTCTGCCTGGGTGACGGGCGAGACGTTGCTGGCGTCTGGTGGCTTGCGGTAATGCTCGACCGTTCTGTTAGAAGATCGGTGCCGACGGTGCCTCTTCTCTCGCTTAGCCATCCAGAGTTGTCATCCTGAGCGGAGCCGAGCCATGCGCGAACCGAATGGCTCGGCGGAGTCGAAGGACCCCTACCGGCACTAGTAGCGACCTACTTAGCGGGGCGTTCTCTCGATGCCGCGTCAGAGTAGCGGAAAAAGCGCGTCCGGCCGTCTTTGAGCTTTTGGGTGGTGGCAGCGGTTTACCGCTGCGATTCAGGCGCTCAATTCCGACGGCTTTGGCGGCTGAGGATTGGATCGGATCACGACAGTCGAGCCGAAACAGATGAAATTGATTTAATAAAGCCAGCTAGTCGCTACTGGATTTTGCTGCTCATTGCATCATTGAGTTTCTGAGAGAGATTGTCTGAATTCTTTACCTGCTCCAGGGTAGTGGGCTCGAAGAGAACAAACTGCCGCTTCGTCAGTAGGGCAGCTCCGGTCGTCTCCCAGCTACTTGCCCATCCCAGCAGAGCCCTGCGACCTTCCTCAAAGTCCTTGTTGTTGAGTCGGCACGTGGAGTCAACCTTACCTTCTGTGTAGTACCTTGCCGCAAAGGATTCGATCCACATCAGACTACGATGAGCAGCGTGTGGATGCAGCACATGGAAGACCGGGATGTATGCCGCTGATTGAGATAAGTCTCCGAGAAGTGAGTTAGCGGAGCCCAACCCTCCATAGGCACGACCGATTACTGGCCCTAGATGGGCGGTCCAGCCGTAGCGCTCCTGTGAGTCTTCGACTCCTACGATCATTGGCAACTTCTCCACTTCGCAGACCTGGGAACGAAGAATGTAGCTCACGATCACGGGAAGCACACCCATCGCCCATTGAGACGCCGCATCGGCTGCTGCATATTCGTCGCTGTCCCCCGTGCCTACAGAAGTTACGCGGATTCCGTCCTTCGAAGAGTTCCTCGCCCGCGCGTCGAAAACTACCGACAGCCCGCCTTGTAGTGCGTGTCCCTCAGAGGCGACGAAATCCATCGCGAGGCCGGGAACTGAGAGTCGGCCACCAGAAAGCGACGTAGACTCAAGGTCTCTAGACTGGAAATGCGGAACAAGGGCTGCGGCGCAAAGACTATCCAGGTGCATCGTGGTTTTCTCGATCATTATGATTCTAGCGATGTTGTGAATTCTCGAACAGTCGGGTCTGCCTGCGTTCTACAACGTGAGACACTAGTTCGCGAGAATTATTGACCCGACAGTCGGCGGCAAATATGAACACATCAAATTTCCTCCCTAAACGAAAGATCTTCGGCCGCCTTTCGATTACTGCAGGAAACACACTCCAAATCGCCGGGCTAGCAGCCGCCTGCGCCGCCCTAGCTCTGGCGAAATCCACCCCCTCGAAACCCGCAGCCATCATTGCCATGATCGCAGCCTGGACTCTTCTCTACTTCTTCTGCCACGGCATCGCGCACTGGGCCGTCGGGCGGATTCTCGGCATTCGCTTCGCTTTCTATACCGTCGGAGGAACCGGCAATCCCGAAGGCTATCCCGCTGGCATGCGTTGGATGTTCGAGCATCTCCCCTTCTTTGGTGTGCAAACGGAGAAGGCCTCGATGCAGAAAGCCAGCCCGATGGCCAAGGCAATCATGTGGTCGGCGGGAGTGACGTCTTCCGCGTTGGTTCCGACACTGAGCACTGTCTGCGCATGGAGCGCGGGCGTTCCCGGCAGCAAGCCGTTTCTGATCTTCGCGGTGTTCTGGGCAATCGGAACGCTGGCCAGCAACTGGAGGAGCCGCACTGGCGATTATTCGAAAGCGCGCCGCGCTCTCCATTCTTCATAAACTCCCGCAAACATTCCCGCCTTTTTCATCACAACCATCTGTGACCGAAATAAATTGACTTTTAACCTGTCGTGCGCGAAAATAGAGATCTGATTGGGGCAGTTTCGAAGTCCGTCCACCAAGACGGCCCTCGAAACTGCCCCAAAGCCGTTTCAGCGCTCTTTTAGGAGCTAAGTCCTTATTCCAGAATACTTTGATATAAGTCCTTTCGATTCAAAGACCAAGTCCAAAAATTCCCGCTAACTCTATGATTCTAGGAGACAGAGGGGGAGGGGGGTACCAGTACCAACTGGTAAATAGCCATCAAAAGTTCAGATTGCTGGCGGCCAGTAGCCAGAAGCTAGTAGCCTACGCTCATGTCCTTCCACTCCGGATTCGTTTGCATTCTCGGGCGTCCCAACGCCGGCAAGAGCACGCTGCTGAATGCGCTGGTCGGCGAGAAGCTGGCCATCATTTCGCCGAAGCCGCAGACCACGCGCAACCGCATCCTCGGCATCATCAACGTTCCAAAGCAGAAGGGACGCGAGGCCGGGCAAATCGTGCTCATCGACACGCCCGGAGTTCACCAATCCGGCTCGTCGCTCGGGCGCAAGATGATGTCCGAGGTGCGCGAGGCGCTTGAAGGCTGCGAACTGATTCTGATGATTGTCGATGCCAAGAAAAAGTGGGACCGTGAAGATGCCTTCGTCCTCGACCTGGCGAAAAAGGCGGGCACTCCGGTCTTTCTGCTGCTCAACAAAATTGATCTGCTCGCGGACAAGAGCAAACTGCTGCCGCTGATTGCGCAGTTTCAAACGCTGCACGATTTCAAGGAGATCGTCCCCATCTCCGCTCTCAAAAAGAAAGGCCTCGATGAATTGCTGTCATGCGTCCTGAAGGCCTTGCCCAATGGCCCACGCTATTTTCCCGAGGATCAGATTACCGACCAGCCGGTACGATTCATGGCGGCGGAGTTGATCCGCGAGCATGTTCTTATGCAGGCGCATGAAGAAGTGCCACACGCAGTCTCGGTTCTCATCGAGCAGTTCGAAGAGAGTCCGAGGCTGACACGGATTGCCGCGGCGATTTTTTGCGAACGCGACGGACAGAAAGCCATCCTGCTCGGCAAAGGCGGACAGATGCTCAAGAAGATTGGGACCGACGCCCGCCTCGATATAGAGAAGATGGTAGGAACCAAAGTTTTTCTCGAGCTTTTCGTAAAGGTCAAGGCGGGATGGCGCGATTCACGAAACTTTGTGGAAGAACTGGATTGGCGACGTCAACTACAGCAGATCGGAGGTCCGCCGGATCCGGAGTCGTAGAGTCCCCTATAGAGACGCGGCTTGCCGCGTCTCGCGCCGCCGAGCGAGACGGGGCAATCCATCTCTACAGGAGTCTCTTGCCGACTGCCAGGCTGTAGGTTTCAGGTCGTTAGGAGGCCACCTGACCGTGGTGACCCCGCCGACGTAATAGCTAGCGGTTACCTGCGATCCAGATAGGGTTTGCATCTCAGGCCCTAAATCCCTAGAATCTGTCAGCGGCTCCGTGCATCATACTTGATAGACAAGGTTAATAGAAAGTTAACAGAAAGGCCGGTACCAAAGCCCACAACCGCTTATGGAAGATTCTTCCTCAACCTCAGAGCAACCGCCAAAGTCTTGTGCCTTCGACGCGGATAAGCTTGATCTCAAGCTGAGCGTGACGCTTTCCGCCGATCGCGACGCGGTGGACCCGGTCGTCCGAAGCGTGATGGATGTGGTGCGGGAAATGAAATGTGCTCCGGGACACGAAGACGACATCGAACTCGCATTGACCGAAGCGCTGGCCAATGCCGTCGTGCATGGAGCGAAAAACGATCCATCAAAAATTATCGAATGCGACGTGGCCTGCGACGAGAAACAGGGAATCCTGATCATAGTGCGCGATCCCGGCGCCGGTTTCGATCCCACCAAGATTTCCAATCCCTGCCACGGAGAGAACATCTACGCGAGTCACGGACGCGGCATCTACCTGATCAATCAGTTGATGGACGAAGTCCAGTTTCACAAGAACGGGACAGAGATTCACATGCTGAAGAGATAGGTATCAGGTCTCAGGTGCCAGGTCTCAGAAAACCTAAGCGCAAATCGGTAGCTCGGTTTTCCTGACACCTGAAACCTGGCACCTGACACCTGAGACCTGGTTCACTCTTTTGCCGCAATTCCCAGACTCTTCATCTTGCGATACAAATGGCTGCGCTCGAGGCCGAGCACTTCCGCGGTGCGGCTGACGTTGCCATGGTTCTCGTCCAGCTTTTTGAGAATGTAGTCGCGCTCATATGCCGCGCGCGCCTGGTGCAGCGTGGAGCCCTCGCTGCCCGCCACGCGGCGGCTCCCGTCGCGGTGCACCAGAGGCGGAAGATGCTTGCGTTCAAATCGCGAAGTGGTGGGATTCATGATCACGATGCGCTCGATCACATTGCGCAGCTCGCGGACGTTCCCCGGCCAGGCGTAGCGCATCAGGGAATCGATCGCATCGTCGGTGATCTCTCGTGGACGCCGGCCGTAGGCCGAGGCAAATTCCTTGAGAAAGTGTCGCGCAAACAATGGGATGTCTTCCTTGCGTTCGCGCAGGGGCGGAACTACAAACGGAATCACGTTCAGACGATAAAAAAGATCCTCGCGGAAGTTCCCCTTGGCGATTTCCTCCTCCAGGTCTTTGTTGGTGGAAGCAATCACGCGCACGTCCACGGTGACTGGGTTGTCGCTCCCCACCGGAATGAATCGCTGTTGTTCCAGAGTGCGCAAGACTTTCGACTGCGTCTTCAGGCTCATGTCGCCGACTTCATCCAGAAACAAAGTTCCGCGATCGGCCTTCTGAAACTTGCCTTCCTTGTCCGCCGTGGCCCCCGGAAACGACGACTTGCGATGGCCGAAGAGTTCACTGTCGATCAGGTCTTCAGGAATCGCGGCACAGTTCATCTCGACAAACATTTCATCTTTGCGCGGGCTCTGCATGTGGATGGCATGCGCGACCAGCTCTTTGCCGGTGCCCGATTCGCCGTAGATCAGCACGCGTCCATTGGTAGGCGCCATAAGCGTGATCTGCTGGCGCAGCGCCTTCATGGGAACACTGTCGCCCACGATCACGCTCTTCGACTGGAGTTGCTTCCTCAGATCGAGATTCTCGCGCCGCAGCCGCCGCGCGTCGATCGCATTTTTTACAAGAATGAGCGTCTTTTCGAGCGATAGCGGCTTTTCCGCAAAATCGTAAGCGCCCAGCTTGGTGGCCCGCACGGCTGTTTCGATGGTCCCGTGCCCCGAGATCATGATGACCTCCGGTGGATCCTGAAGCTCGCGGATCCTCTCCAGCACTTCCAGTCCGTCGATCCCGGTGAGCCACACATCGAGCAGGATCAGGTCGAAGCTGCTCTTGCGCAACAACTCGAGACAGTCTTCGCCGCTCGGGCTGACGCTGGTTTTGTAACCTTCGTCCTCGAGAACGCCTTGCAAGGATTCGCGGATACCGGATTCGTCATCGACGATCAGGATGTGTGCCATAGCGTTATTTGCCTGCGGAGTTCGATATTCGATGCCGAGCCCCTAAAGGGGCGTCTGATTCTGACGAGCTTACGGTATCGCTAAAGCGATACCCTGATACGAATCGCTTGCACGAGCTGCTTGCGCATGAGCTCTTAGCTTGCCGCCGGAGCGCTGATAGTTTCAACAGCTACGGGCAGCTCGACAACGAAGCGGCTGCCGACCGGCTTGTTTTCTTCGACGCGGATCGAACCATGATGGTCTTCCACAATTCTGCTCACAATCGCCAGGCCTAGTCCGGTGCCGCGTTGCTTGGTCGAGAAGTACGGCAGGAACAGGCGTTCCTTAACGTCGCGCGAAACTCCCTGTCCGGTGTCGGAGACAACCAGTTCGACGGCATCGCGGCTGGCCACCAGCGAGGTTGAAATCGTGATCTCTTTCAGGATCGCGTCCTGCATGGCCTCTGCGGCGTTATCCACCAGGTTCGCGACCGCGCGCTTGATCGCTTCCGGGTCGGCCATCACCGCCGGAAGATCCTGCGCCAGTTCCGTACGCACGCGAATGCCCTCCAGTCGCCCATTGAACATAATGAGCGCCCCCTCCACCAGATCATTCAAGCTGGCGGGTTGAGGCCGCGATGCGGGAAAGCGCGCCAGCACGGAAAATTCGTCCACCAGCGCGCGCACGGTTTCGACGGCGTTCCGGATGGTTTCCGCGCAAGTGCGGATCACCTCAAGTGAAGCTGCGTCGGGCGCCGTGCCGCGTTTCAAATGGCGATGAATGCGCTCGGCGGAAAGCGCGATCGGGGTCAGCGGGTTCTTGATCTCGTGCGCCACGCGCCGCGCCACCTCGCGCCAGGCTGCCTGTTTCTGGGCTCGCAGCAGGTCCGACAAGTCTTCGAATA
>Ga0185299_10004568_pt1 | contig 16585 bp, 16 predicted proteins | sample PaiPotPPA55metaG_FD_128002 | JGI IMG/M metagenome (GOLD analysis project Ga0185299, IMG submission 128002) | Iron sulfur acid spring bacterial and archeal communities from Banff, Canada, to study Microbial Dark Matter (Phase II) - Paint Pots PPA... ...
CCTGGTGGACCGCGGCACCCGAGCAATTTCCAATCATCACGGGATGGGCTCCCTGGCGATCCGCCGAAAGACTCCAGTCGGATAGCATGCCGGTGGTAAATCGCGCCTTAAGAACCTTGGGTGGGCTCTTGGGAGTCCGCGAAAGTGAAGAAATGGAGCGCTGCCTGGAAATAGCCTATTTCCATGACTGGCAGGTCGATCCATTTTCTCGGGGTGCGTACAGCTACGTGAAAGCAGGGGCCGCGGACGCGCCAGAAAGATTAAGTCGTGCCGTGAAAGACACGTTATTTTTTGCGGGAGAAGCCGCTGACGTTACCGGAAACAACGGGACCGTGCATGGCGCCATCGCGAGCGCCCGTCGCGCGGTGGCAGAGATCACCGAGACTGGCAGAGCCTCGGCCGCAGACTAACTTTCGGTCATAGCAGATTCAGCGCGGATCGATTTTCCCGTTCCACTTGTTTGCTTGTGCATTCGGCGGGCTTTTTGTCAGGACGCCAGCGCAGAAATTTCGTACCATGCCGAAAACGCCCGCCGGTGAAATGATCGAACTGCACTTCAGCCACAAGCCTTGGGCCAAGCGGCTGCCACTCCGTTGAGCGCTTGTTGCTCCATCGGCTAGGCCCTCCCGGAGCCTTGCCTGTGAATCCGGGTGGCTTGATTAGCTTTTTCAGTTTCCGCGTAAGGCTGGGCCGCGCTTTCGCAGTGATGGAAGATGTGAACCCCACATGATCAAGCTCCCCGGCTTTGTTGTAGAGTCCCAGGAGCAGTGATCCGACCAGCGGCTCATTCTCGAGATAACGGAAGCCACCCACCACACAATCCGCGGTTCGCAGCTTCTTAATCTTCTCCATGCCGTTGCGCGTCCCGCTCTGGTAGGGAAGATCGCGCCGCTTCGCCACCACGCCATCGACGGCCGTACCCACATGAAACCACTTTCGGGCGGCAGAAAGCTCGAGCGTAAAAGGTGAAAGGCGCACGGTCTGGTCGCCCTTTAAGTATTTCGAAGCGAAGCGATCCAGTTCCTGCCGCCGTTTTTCTAGTGTGAGATCAATCAGGGACTCCCCTTTCGCACCTACCAGCAAATCGAAAATGATGAACACACAAGGAGTTTCCCGGCTCAGCTTTTCCACGTGTCGCAGAGGGGTGAATCCTCATCAGCAACTGATCGAACGAAAGATCGCCGTTCACGGGTATCACAATCTCGCCGTCCATAACGAATTGTGTCACCCGCAGACGACTCAGAGCCGCAACTAATTCAGGAAAATATCGCGTAAGAGATTTGCCGGACTTGGATTGCAGATCGATTGTTTTGCCGTCGCGAAAAGCCAGGCAGCGAAATCCATCCCACTTGGGTTCATACTGCCACTCCGGCCCGACCGGAAGACTCGTGGCCGGTGCCGCCTCCATCGGCGGATACGTTTTGGCAAGTGGCAGCATCAACGTAGTGATTGGATGGAACGACAAAGATGGCAGTTGCTTTCAAATGTTTGCGCCCAACCCTCGCTCCCGTGATGGAGTCTAAGAGCTAGAAGTTTTCATATTGATTCCGCCGGCAATTCCCATCCCGCTTCGATTCGGAAGTGTGCGACGAATAGATGTGAACCCATACTGATGAACCAGGAGTGTGTCCTTATGAAGGCAGTGAGCTACCAGGGTGTCAAGCAGATGGAAGTGGCCGACCGTCCAAAACCGAAAATCAAGTCGCCATCCGACGCAATCTTGCGAGTAACAACCAGCGGTATTTGCGGCAGTGACCTTCACATGTACGACGGCCGCACTCCCCTCGATTCCGGAACGGTGGTTGGCCACGAGATCATGGGGGTAATCGAAGAGATTGGCGAGGCCGTCGAAAGCATCAAAAAGGGAGACCGCGTTGTCCTGCCCTTCAATATCGCTTGTGGATACTGTTTCAATTGTCATCGCGGCCATACCGAGGCTTGCCTCACTATGAATCCGGAGGAACCACATGCAGCCTATGGCTACGCGGGCATGGGGCCGTATCAAGGCGGGCAGGCTGAATTTGTTTTGGTCCCGCACGCCGATTTCAACTGCCTGAAATTGCCCGGCAAGCCTGGGGATGAGTGGGAGGATGATTTCCTGCTTTTGTCAGATGTGTTTCCTACCGCATTCCACGCTACTGAGCTTGCTTGTGTCGCTCCCGGTAAAACGGTTGCGATTTTTGGAGCAGGCCCGGTCGGTTTGTTGTCGGCGTATTGCTCGGTTCTGAAAGGCGCGTCCGAGATCTACGTTGTCGACAGCATTCCAGAACGGCTGGCGAAAGCCGAAGAACTAGGTGCGACGCCAGTCGACTTCAGCAAAAGTGATCCCGTCGAGCAAATTTTTAAACTACGCAAGAAGAATAAGGGAATTCAGCAAAGCCTGCGCCCGGGCGAAGAGAAAATTAAAGGTGTGGATTGCGCAATCGACGCAGTGGGCTACCAGGCGCGCAGCGACGAAGACCCCAGCCGCGAGAAAGCGACACAAGTGCTGGAGAACTGCGTGCGCGTGGTCAATGCGACGGGAAGTATCGGAATCATCGGCGTATATATTGCGCCGGATCCCGGCGCAACCAGCGAGCACGCAAAGCAAGGCATCTTTCCCTTTTCAATTGCTGAATTCTTTGACAAGGGAATCACCATGGGCAGCGGGCAAGCACCGGTCAAGAAATATAACGAACACCTGCGCGATCTGATCGTTAACGGCCGCGCCAAGCCGAGCAAAATCATCAGCCACAGGATTCAGATCGAGCAGGCTCCCGAGGCCTACGACAAATTTGATCGCCGAATTGATGGCTACACGAAAGTAGTGATTCGTTTCGGCAAGGAAAAGGCCGCTTAGATCACTTCGTGAATTGTTTAAATCAGACCGGCGGAGTGGCCTTTCGCCGGCCTTTTTTTCGGAAGCTGTCCGCGGATTCAGCGAACAACGAACAGTGGTGGAATCAAATGCCAACCCCTCAAACGGTTGGTGCACTCTAAGTCTCCAGGAGGTCAATCATGGCGCAACGGAAATCTTCTGGAAGTCGAAAATACGGCAAGGCCGCAGGCAAAAGCGTGAAGAGCGCGATGCACCGAGAGAAGAAGGGCACCCTGAAGTCAGGACCCGGCGGAAAAGGGGGAACCGTGAAGAGCCGGAAGCAGGCGATTGCCATTGGTCTGTCCGAAGCTCGGAAGAAAGGTGCGAAGGTTCCGCGGAAGAACGCGGCGTGATGCGGGAACTTGTCGAAAACTGATTGCGTAGGACCATTTTGTCCGGCCGGAACTTCAGTGGCAAAGGCCCTATTCGAAGAATGGCGGCGGGAACGCAGTATGGACGCCGCCATTCGCTCGCCAATGTCGGACATCTTCGTTTTTCCTGGTTCAATGGCTCTCGTGGCGTTCGGACTTCACGAGAGTCCAGTTCCCCCGACCGTTCCTTTGGGCGCCAACTCATATACGCTGAAAGTACCCGATGGACGGCTTATGCCGGTCAATTTTATTTCTACTACGATTGAAACCGTTCTGGCAGACCTTTGTCAGGAGTCCCGCTGGGTGATTTAAATCACATATCTGGCGGGTGTGCGGCCGCAGAGCCGAATGTTACGGGAGTGCTGCAATCATTCTAGTAAGTCACCGAGCGGTCCTCCGCATCCAAAACAGTCTAGACTGTCTTAACAGAAGAAAACAGAAGGAAGAAGGAGGATCACCCGATGAGCGCCCCTTCAATTGTCGGAGACCGTCAAGCTACGGGCACCATAGAAGCCTCCACCCCTCTTGCGCCGGAAGAATTGCGAAAGATCCGTGCCTACTGGCGCGCCTGCAATTACCTTTCAGTCGGAATGCTCTACCTGCGCGGGAATCCGCTTCTGCGCGAGCCGTTGAAGCCGGAGCACATTAAGAATCGGTTGCTCGGCCATTGGGGCTCGGATCCCGGGCAATCTTTGATTTGGGTGCATCTCAACCGCCTTATAAAGAAATATGACCTGAACGTGATGTACATTTCCGGTCCCGGCCACGGTGCACCGGCCACCCTCTCGAACTGCTATCTCGAGGGTTACTACTCCGAGATTTACCCGGACAAGAGTCGCGACGAAGCTGGCTTGCTCAGGTTCTTCCGGCAATTCTCGTTTCCCGGAGGCATCGGATCCCACTGCACCCCGGAGACGCCGGGTTCGATCCACGAAGGTGGAGAGCTGGGCTATTCCATTTCGCACGCCTACGGAGCGGCATTCGACAATCCCGATCTTATCGTGACTGTCGCCATCGGGGATGGCGAGGCCGAAACCGGTCCGCTTGCCACTTCCTGGCACTCGAACAAATTCCTGAATCCAATTCGCGATGGAGCCGTGTTGCCGGTGCTGCATCTCAACGGCTACAAGATCGCGAATCCCACGGTTCTGGCGCGCATTCCGCACGAAGAACTGGAATCGCTGCTGATCGGGTACGGTCACAAACCGTATTTCGTCGAAGGCGACGACTCCGATGCGATGCATCAGAAAATGGCGGCTACTCTGGAGCAATGCATCCTCGAGATTCGTTCCCTGCAAAAACATGCCCGCTCGACTGGCGATGCCACGCGCCCGCGCTGGCCCATGATCGTGCTTCGTTCACCGAAGGGATGGACCGGACCCAAAGAAGTAGACGGCCACAAGGTGGAAGGCTCATGGCGGGCGCATCAGGTTCCCATTCTCGACCCGGCCACGAACAAACAGAGTCTGCGCCTGGTGGAAAACTGGTTGCGCAGCTACAAGCCCGAAGAACTCTTCGACGCCAACGGAACGCTGATACCAGAACTGCAGGAACTGGCCCCCGCCGGAACGCGCCGCATCTCCGCCAATCCCCACGCCAACGGCGGACTGCTGCGCAAGGAACTCGAACGTCCCGACTTTCGCGCCTACGCCGTCGCGCTCAAAACACCTGCTACAACTTACGTTTCACCGACCGATGTGCTCGGCCATTTTCTTGCCGAGGTAATGCGCCGCAACATGAATTCATTCCGCGTCTTCGGTCCCGATGAAACCGCCTCCAACAAGCTCACGGCAATCTATGCCGCCTCGAAAAAAACTTGGCTCGCCGAATACAAGCCGGAAGACGCCGACGGCGGAGAGCTTGATGTCGCCGGGCGCGTCATGGAAATGCTCAGCGAGCATACGCTCGAAGGCTGGTTTGAAGGTTACGTCCTCACTGGCCGTCACGGCTTGTTCTCCAGCTACGAAGCGTTTATCCACATCATCGACTCCATGTTCAACCAGCACGCCAAATGGTTAGAGAAATCGAAAATGGAGCTCTCCTGGCGCGCCCCCATACCTTCGATCAACATACTCATCACATCTCTGGTGTGGCGGCAGGACCACAACGGCTTCACCCATCAGGACCCAGGGTTTCTCGATGTGGTCACAAACAAAAGTCCAGCCGTAGTGCGGATTTACCTACCGCCCGATGCGAACTGTTTGTTGAGCGTGGCCGACCATTGTCTGCGTTCGCACGACTACGTGAATGTGATTGTGGCCGACAAGCAGGAGCATCTTCAGTATTTATCGATCGAGGACGCGGTAAAGCACTGCACCAAGGGAATCGGCATCTGGGACTGGGCGTCTACCGACGACGGCGACGTTCCCGACGTGGTCATGGCCTGCGCCGGCGACATCGCGACCATGGAATCGCTCGCGGCGACCGCAATTCTGAAAGAGCATTTTCACGATCTGAAAATTCGCTTCGTGAATGTCGTCGACCTTTTCCGGCTCATGCCGGCGAGCGAACATCCGCACGGCCTGTCCGATCGCGATTTCGATTCCCTGTTTACGGACGACAAGCCCGTCATCTTCAACTTCCATTCCTATGCTTCACTGATTCACAAGCTCAGTTATCGCCGCAAGAACCACGACAACATTCATGTGCGCGGATATAAAGAAAAGGGAAACATCAATACTCCCCTCGAACTGGCCATTCTGAATCAGATCGACCGCTTCGATCTGGCTATAGATGTCATCGATCGTGTACCGCGCCTGCGTTCCATTGGCGCTCACGTCAAAGAGTGGTTGAAAGGCCAGATTATCGACAGCGTCAACTACGCGCACGCCGAAGGCATCGATAAAGAAGAAATCCGAAACTGGAAGTGGCCGGGATAGGAATGGCGAAAGGATCAGTTCAGAAAAAATTAACTGAAAGAGACGGTCCCATTCTGGCCCTCAACAGCGGTTCGTCTTCGCTGAAGTTCGGTATCTACCGGCGGGGTGCGACGGACGGGGTTAACGACGAAGAACCGCTGCTGACTGGAAGTGCCGAGGACATTGGACGAAACAACGGCGCGTTACATATTCGCTCCGCGGATGGAACGTCGCTTCTGCAGCGCGACCAGATTCACGAATCTCAGAGCGACGCGCTGAGTGCCCTGGCTGCGGCGATCCGCGATCATATCGATGCTAACCCGGTGGCGGTCGGACACCGCGTCGTACACGGTGGTCCCAATCTGCGCCAACACCAAATCATCACGCCACAGGTTCTGGAACAGCTGCGCGCGGCAACCCATTTTGCTCCACTACACATCCCGCAGGCTCTATCGCTGATCGCGGCGGCTCAAACCATTTTTCCCTCGGCCGCCCAGTTCGCCTGTTTCGACGACGCTTTCCATCAGACGATTCCCGAAGTCGCCTTCCACTTTGCATTGCCGCAACGCTACTTCGACGCGGGAATTCGCCGCTACGGCTTTCACGGCATCTCTTACGAATCTCTGGTACATCATTTCGGAGCGAAGCTGCCCGAGCGAGCCATCTTCGCGCACCTGGGAAACGGCTCGAGCCTTTGTGCCGTGCGAAATGGAAAATCCATCGATACCACGATGGGCCTGACTCCCACCGGCGGCATTCCCATGGGGACTCGGTCCGGCGACCTCGATCCCGGCATCATCGTTTATCTTCTGCGAAATGAGAAACTTGACGCCGACGGTCTGGAATACCTGCTTAATCATGAGTCTGGCCTCTTCGCGCTCTCTTCTGGCGAGAGTGACGTTAAAGCGCTGACGGAGCGTGCCGATGGCAATGACGCAAAAGCCCGCTTTGCGCTGGATGTCTTCGCTGCGTCGGTGCGAAAAGCAATCGGAGCATACACAGCCCTGTTAGGCGGCGTCGACCTTCTAGTTTTCACTGGCGGCATCGGAGAGCACAGCGCCCGCATCCGCTCCGCGGCAACTAGCGGCCTAGAAAATATTGGGCTCGACGCAGATAAAATTCAGGTTGTCCCAGCTGAAGAAGAGCAACAGATCGCCCGCCACTGTCGCGCGATGATGAGATGATGACGCGCAACCGCCCATGACTTACTCGCGCCGCCCTCCATATCCGATGGGTGTCATCCCTAGCGCAGCCGCCCTTCAGGCGGAGCGAGGGATCTCGCGCGCATGGGAATAGTTTCCAGACAAGCCGCAACATGCCGCGACCGCGCTTCCCTATGCCGTAGAATCAACTCTTGCTCCTCACAATCGAAAAGCTGATCTACGGCGGCGACGGCCTGGGCCGTCTGCCCATCGATCCTCACAAAAATAAAGACGAAGCCCACGCACGCGGCAAAGCCGTGTTCGTCCCCTTCGTACTGGCCGGAGAAAGAATTGAAGCGTCCGTCATCGAGGAGAAGCCGGGATTCGCGCGAGCGATGGTCGACGCCATCATCAAGCCTTCCCCGAACCGCATCCCGCCCGCCTGCGCATATTTTGCCCGCTGCGGGGGGTGCCACTATCAGCACGCCAGTTACGAGCACCAACTCGAAATCAAAAAAGAAATTCTGCTTGATAGCCTGCGCCGCACCGCAAAGTTGGAATTGCCGTTCGACATCGAGGTGCATCCCTCACCGCCGTGGAACTATCGCAATCGATCGCGCCTGCAGGTACAACTGACTCCCGCATTCGCCGCGGGATATTTCAAGCTCGCTTCCCACGATCTGCTCGCAGTCGAGGAATGTCCCATCAGTTCGCCCCTGATCAATCGCGCAATCGCCGCGCTGTGGCAGAGCGGACGCGCCGGAAAAGTTCCTGAAGAAATCCGCGAAGTCGAATTCTTCGCCAATGCTGACGACAGTCAACTACTGGTGGACGTACGATGTACCGGCACCGCTCGCCGATCCGCCGTGCGCGAGTGGGCTGAAGAATTTCGCGTTGCCTCGCCCTGGATAATCGGAGTCGTGGCTTTTCGCGAACCCAATCCCGGCGACCGAAAAGCCCGGGCGCAGGAAGTTCTTGTTACTGTCGGAGCCGATAGGCTGATCTACCAAACCCGGCGGTGGTCCTATCGCGTCAGCGTTGGTTCTTTCTTTCAAACCAACCGTCACCTCACCGACAAATTGTTGGAGATCGTCACAAGAGGACAATCCGGCCAACTCGCTCTCGATCTCTACGCCGGCGCAGGTTTGTTTTCCACAGCCTTGGCCTGTGATTTTCGTCACATAGTTTGTGTAGAGACGTCACAGACTTCTTCAGCCGATCTCTCCTACAATCTTTCCTCTAATGGAGTGGCTGTGCGCGCCACGGCGGAGCAATATCTGACTCGGACAGAGAAACCGGGGCAAGCCGGGAAGGGCGTGGGCACAGGAGCCGCTCAACCTGATGCTGTGAAGAAGCCCGACCTGGTGATCGTAGACCCGCCGCGGAGTGGCCTGGGAGAACGCGTGACGAGATTATTGGCTAGCCTCGAAGCGCCGCGCATTGTCTATGTGTCGTGCGATCCGGCAACGCTGGCACGCGATCTGGTAACTCTACTCGCCGACGGTTATCGCGTCGAGCAAGCGAACCTGGTGGACTTGTTTCCCCAGACCTACCACTTGGAAAGCATTGTGCACCTGGTTAGATAAGGGTTGATTCGTCAGAACGCGTAGCGGCAGCCGCCTCGGCTGTCCGTCGGGCGTACCGCACTTTAGTCCGGTTGCGGGGAAAACTACCACCACGAAAAGCGATCATGATTTCTCCTCCCACTGTCGCCAGCCCTGCCGCCATGCACTTCAAGGCGAGCCGGCAACCCATGCTGTGGGCGGCTTTCTCCTACGCTCTGGGGATAATCGCCGGTGTTTACCTGTGGCGACCTCTCCTGTGGTGGCTGGTTGCCGGAATAGCGTTTGTGGCAGCAGCGGCATATTTCGCGGGACGGCGATCCGGCCTGGGCTGGTCGCTCGCGTTAGGAGCTGTCTTTCTCGCAGGAGCCCTGCACGTTCAGGCGTACGTGGCAGCCACTCGCCTGGACACCAATATCCAGCCCTATGCGGACCGCCAGGAATTACAGATTACCGCGCACGTTACGCGCGATGGCCGCCTGCAGCAGGGTGGTTTCAACGAAATCCGCCAGACGATTGACGTCGAAACAGAAGAAGTCCAGGCCGCAGCAACACAAAGCGAAGCCATACATTCCGGCATCCGCCTCAGCATTTATAGTCTGCGTTCGAACGATGCGGCTTCCGAAGAAAACTCCGCGGCCAACTTACTTTCTCCCCCTCCCCACACTCCAATACCGACTTCTCTTTACCATTACGGCGACCGCATACGCTTTTCCGCCAAGCTCACGGTGCCGCGCAATTTCCGCAATCCGGGTGCGTTCGACTATCGAAGCTATCTCGCCGACCGCAACATCGCCGCCTTGGGCTCGACCAAGACAGAAAACGTCGAACGGCTTCCGGGCTTTATGGGCAGCCCAATCGCATTATGGCGCAGCCGCCTACATAGGGGCGTCATCGCGAAAGTGCATGAAATGTGGCCTCCGCGTGAAGCTGCCCTGATTGACGCGATGGTCATCGGTGAAGAGGGTTTCATCGATCGCGACACCCGCGCCGATTTCCAGCGCTCCGGCACCTATCATGTCCTGGTCGTATCTGGGATGAATGTCAGCATCCTGGCCTTCGTCGTGTTCTGGACCTTGCACCGCCTGCGCTTGGGTGACATTCCAGCGACGTTGCTGACGGTTGGTTTCTGCGTCGCCTATGCCTTCACCACCGAGGTCGGAGCCCCAGTGTGGCGAGCCACATTGATGTGCGCCATTTATCTGGGCACACGCCTGCTCTATCGCGATCGTGCCATGGTGAACGCGCTGGGCGCGGCCGCTTTGGGATTGCTGGTCTTCGACCCGAGCCAGCTGTTTACCGCCAGCTTTCAAATGACCTTTGTCTGCGTGCTCATTGTGGCCGCCATCGGTATGCCGATCCTCCAACGCACCTCGCAACTGCAAAAGCAGGCATTGTCCAATTGGGACTCTGCTAATTACGCTGCACTCCTGCCGCCGCGAGTCGCGCAGTTCCGGGTGGATATGCAATTTATCGCCGCGCGAGCCGCGCGCTTCATCGGATTAAAGTGGGCGCGCCGGCTGGTCCGCACCATGGCAGCATTCTTCCTGGCTGTATTTGAATTGCTCTTCATCTCCGCAGTGATGCAGATGGGACTGGCCCTGCCCATGGCGTACTACTTCCATCGCGCAACCACCATCGGATTGCCCTCCAACTTCATCGTTGTTCCGTTAACGCAACTAATGATGCCCGCAGCCGTGGCGGCGCTGGCCTTGGGATACATTTCGCCCTGGCTGGCTAAGGTCCCCGTGCTCCTGACCACATTTGCTCTCCACGGAATCACCGGAACGGTGCGTGGGCTGGGCACTCTGAGAGTGGCTGACCTGCGCGTTGCCATGCCATCGGTTTTCGTGATCGTGCTGACCACAGCCGCACTGCTGCTGGCAATGTGGGCGTCTCGTCGTCGCGCAGCCCTCGCCATCGCCGGACTCGCAGCCATTCTTGCGGCTGCTTTCCTTCTCGCCTTCATTCCCGCGACTCCGCGAACGCAACCCGGCGTCTTGGAGGTGACTTCCATCGATGTAGGCGAAGGCGATTCCATTCTGCTGGTCACGCCGCAAGGCCGCACCGTGCTCATCGATGCCGGAGGTCCCATCGGTCCCGGCGGATCGCAGCTTGATTTTGGCGAAGACGTCGTCTCTCCCTATCTTTGGACGCGCGGCCTCTCGCGCCTCGACGCCGTCGCCATCACCCACGGCCACTCCGACCACATTGGGGGCATGATTGCGGTCCTGAAAAATTTCCAGCCCAAGGAACTATGGGTAGGCTTGCTGCCGAAAAGCGAAGCCCTGCAGAACGTAATTACCACCGCGGAAGCGCTCGGCGTCAAAGTAGTGCGCCATTGGGAAGGCGACGAGTTCGACCTGGGCGGCGCGACGATCCGAGTGTTGTTCCCACCACGCGATTGGCCTGTCGGCCCCAAACCACAGAACAATGACTCGATGGTATTACGCGTAAGTTGCGGCGATTCGTCGGTGCTGCTGGAAGGAGATGCGGAAAAGCAAGTAGAACGGCGCGTAGCCGCACTGCATCATCCCAGCGCGAATCTGATCAAAATTGGGCATCACGGGAGCGGTAACGCAACCACGCCCGAACTGGTAGCTTCGGCCACGCCTCAGTTCGCAATTATTTCCGTAGGATCAGGAAATTCGTTCGGCCTGCCGCGAACCGAAGTTTTGGCCCGTCTGAGGGACGCGGGAGCCCGCGTCTACCGCACCGATCTCCACGGAGCGGTTACTTTCTATCTGGACGGCCGCTCGGTTACGCCTTCTGTGGCGGCTCTTCACTAGCCGAATCGCCATTCGAAATCTCCACCGTATCGTCATCCTCCGGCGACGATCGCCGTCCTTCTGCGATCACCCGTCGTGCCTCCTCCGCATCCTCTTCCCGCACCAGCAGGATCATCCCGCCGAGCCCCGGAAACGCGTCTTGCACGAGCGACGCCGAAGTAAGATCGCTCTCAATGCCCGCCGAATCGAGCAACCCCTTCACCACCAACGCCTCAGGTTCCTGCTCCGTCTCAAACACTTTCACCAGTTTCTCGTTAGGATCAGGACGCGGCTCTGCATTGCCAGGGTCAACCATTTACCTCTCCAATTCTGGACTCGGACCGAGTGGAATCCGTGTACCAAAGTGATTTTACTCTCCGTTCGAGCCCGCTTCGTGGCGCAGGAATCGGCGTCTAGGGTGGATGCGCCTTCATACTTCCAGGGTTGCGACCTGCGTCTTGTCCAGAGGCTGGGTGCCCCATTTCTCGCCTCCTTTGCGAGATATGGGACTCAGGCACTATCGCCCCGACACTTTTGTGTTATTGCTTTCCCACGTATCTGCGGCAGAATGGCCTTGCCCATCGCGCAACGCTGAAGCGCGTAGAGTCATCCAAACTTGTGGGACGAGCAAAGGGGATACCATGGACATTCATCACCAGGGACGACAGGAAACAAATTTTCCAATACCGGAGCAAGAAGCTCTGCGCGAACGCGAAGAGGAAGCCCGAAAAATCCGCCGCCTGCAAGTGATGATCAGTATGGTCATGTCCGTCATTGGCCAGGACCCGAACCTCACAGTAGAGGAAGCCTCAGAACTGGCCGCCGGAGCCAAGCGCGCCGCCCTCGCTATGTTCCCCGACAAAGAACTCGCCTACGATCTGCTCTACAAGCCCCGCCTGCAACGGCTGATGAAGGAAAGATTCCGACTGCAGTAGGGCATTCTTGATTGTGGATTTCTGATTGTCGATTATCGCGGCACACTGGATCGTAAATTACACCGCCGACAATCTTGCCGCGAATCGTGGCCGCCGCCATGACGCCGAACAGAGGCAGGTTACAGACGAATTCTTGGTGCCATCAATGGGATCACCAGGAATGCGACGGCGGAGCCTACCGTTTGCAGCAGAGAAGGATTCTTGCTGGTTCCTTCTTCTCCGACGATAAGTGCGCCCGGAAATGCCGCCTGTAACGCTGCGTCGATGACCGCCTCGGCGGTTTCGTCCGCATCAGTGACCAAGTCGAGCGCGGAGGACTTTTGCCGAATCTGCGTGGACGTGAGCTTGCGAAATCTGAGCATGATCTCCGTGCGCGCAGCGAGGGCGAGCGCGTCGCCGACTTGATGAAGATCGTGTTCAGAAAAAGACATTCGGATTCTCTTCCCCCAGACCGCTCGCGCCGCCGGCCGATATAGAGTACACGTTGAGAGCCGAGGTCTGACCAAAGGCGTACACGATCAGAATTCAGCGGCCCGCGCCGAACCGCGGCTGAACCGGGATTCACCCGCCGGGGCTCAGTTCATGACCAGCTTCTCGCAGGACGTCGACCGCCCAGGCGAACTCTTCCTGGATCAGTACATAATCCGTGTCATAGGTGGAAATGGCGAAGATCGGAATATCTTTCGTCGACAGCGGCTCGATGAAGGAAAGCAGCACTCCGGTTTGGGAGAACGGGAACGGGCCTTCGAGTTTGAGGCAGATCCAGCGGTGCGCAGATTGCACGTCGCGAGGTAGGTCAACCCTGGGGCAGACAATGGAAAGTTCATCTGGGCTGCGAGTAACCGAAGTGAATTCGCCCTTAGTCGCCCAAGCGGGGATGGGCGCCTCCGAAGAGAGACGCACGATGGCATAGGGACCAGGAAGCAAGCGGAATTTGAGTTGGTGGCGCTCCACTAGCCCTCTACCGCCTTGCGCAGGGCAGCTCTGGCGAGAATGCGCGTCGAGTCCAGCATTGGCAGCGGGGAGGATTCCGGGGTCATCAGCAGCGGAATTTCGGTGCAAGCCAGCGCTACCGCGTCGCAGCCTTCATTCTTCAGTCCTTGAATCACCTCGGTGAGATAAATTTGGGTGCGAGGTAAGAAACTGCCATCTACCAACTCCTCGAAGATGATGCGATGAATGCGTTCCCGGTGCTCCGCACCTGGTATCCGCTGCTCGATGCCGGCGGCATTCAGCGACTCACGGTAAACCGGTCCTTCCATCAAAGAGCGGGTGCCGAGTACTCCGAGACGCTTGTAACCGTGGCGACTAGCTTCCTTGGCGACTTCAACGGCGATGTGCAACCATGGCCGCGGAGAGCGATGCTCAACCAGATCGAAAGCTTGGTGCACGGTGTTGACAGGAGCGATCAGGAAGTCGGCGCCGGCCCTAGCCAATTTTTCGGCGGACGAGAGCATGAGTTCGGCGATTCCCGCCCAGTCGTTCGCGTCAATGTAGTTCTTGTATTGCACGAAGGGATGGCCGTGCATCGACACTTCGGGATGATTGTAAGACCAAGGAGGTCGGCGCCCTCAACGCAGATGGTGCGATAACAGAGCGCGGCGCCTTCTGCGCTTGATGCGACGATGCCGATGTGTAGAGACACAGTTGCTAGTTGCCAGTAGACAGACCGTAATTGGCCTGAAGGCAGTTCAGCTTTCGATTGTAGCTGGGGCGATCGCGTACGGGCTCGCGTCCCGATAGCGCTTTTCGAATTCTTCGCGGGTGCAAATGGTTTTGACGTCGATGACTCGGTCGATCGCAAGGATGCCGTCGAGATGGTCGATCTCATGCTGCAGGAGTTCAGAGAGATCGCGGTCGTCGCCGGCCTCGACCTGAAGCGTTTCGCCGTTGAGATTCTGATAACGCACGGTCACTTGGCGATGGCGTTCCACCTGCATGAAGATCGAGAGGAAGCTCAGACAGGCGTCCCACACAATTATCTTTTCCGCGCTGCGTTCGACGATCTCCGGATTGATCAGCGGCCAAGGCTCGGCTCCGGGGAGTTTGAGGAAAAGAACACGCTGCAGCACGCCAAGCTGGGGAGCTGCAATGCCGCGTCCGTAGCCGGTGGCGAAACGCCAGCGAGCGAGGGTGTCGGCGAGATCGCTCACCAGTTCGTGGATCTCGTGCGTCGGCGGGGTTTCGACCCTCACGGCCTTTTGCCGAAGCAGCGGGTCACCAAGTTGGAGGACGGGGCGTATGGGCATAGGCAGGTCTCAGCTAAAGCAAAGTTTGTTTTGATTCGAATTTTCTCCAATCTCTGCGGCGTTGTCACCTGGCCGCGGCGGCGTCGAATAGGCTTAGCAGCTCCAGTTTTTTTTCTGCGGGCAGGAAAGACGCTTCGAACGAGTTGCGAGCCAGCTCGCGGAGATGCTCATCGCTGAATCCGAATGTTTCCTGGGCCAGTTGATATTCGCGCGACAGCGTTGTGCCGAACAACGCCGGGTCATCGGTGTTGAGCGTGATCATGACGCCGTGGTCGAAATAGTTTTTCGTGGGATGCTCGGCGACTGTCTTGCACACGCCAGTGCGGAGGTTGCTGGTGATGCAGAGTTCGACTGGAATCTGGCGTTGGGCAAGTTCTTCGATAAGGTCGGCGTCGTGGGCAGCGGTCAGGGCGTGGCCAATCCGCTCCGCGCGCAGGTTTAGGGCTCCCCAGATCGATTCGGGAGGGCCGGTCTCCCCTGCATGCGCCGTGAGGCGTAAGCCGTGATCGGCGGCGTAGGCGTAGACGCTGCGGAAAAGTTCAGGCGGCGCCTTTATTTCGTCACCGCCGATGCCAACGCCCACCACATGGCGATCCCGGTAGCGAGCGGCGAGCTCGAAGACTTTTTGCGCTTCTTCCACTCCGAAGTGGCGGGTGGCATCGAAGATCCAGAGTAACGAAACGCCGAAGTCGCGTGCGCCGCGGGCACGGCCGCGCTCCAGGCCTTCGAAGATGGCGGCGAAATCCTGCTTGCGAAACAAGCAGACCCCGACCGCAACATAGACCTCCGCATGCAACACCGTCTCTTCTTTCAGGCGCTGCATCAGGCGATAGGTGATGAGTTCATAGTCGTCCGGGCCGCGCAGGTGAGCGCTGACGGCCTTGAAAGCCATCAGAAAACTCTGGAAGTCGGTGTAGCTGTAAAGACTCTCGACCTCCGCGAGAGTCGCGTAGTCGCCGTGCAGTTTGCGCAGTTCGAGCAGCGTGGCGGGCTCGATCGCACCTTCAAGATGCAAGTGCAGCTCCGCCTTAGGGAGTTGGCGGATAAATGCATTGGGCGGACGCAGCGGCGCGGAAGTCATCCTTGCGATTGTAGATTCTCGTCCAAAGATTTGCGAGGCTTTGGAGAATTTGCTCACGTAATTTCTCTTTGCTATGCGGTGCGCACCGATTTGCTTTGCCAGTCGGCTTACTCACAACGCGGCTTGGCTGACGGCTGAGAGCTGACAGCCTGCGGTGGCTGAAATTACTTTCTGGCGAACTCGCTGCGATGGCGGCTGTAGAAGATGTAGATCAGCAAGCCGAGGATGAGCCAGCCGATAAAGCGTCCCCAGGTGATAACGGTTAATCCTGTCATGAGGCCGCCACAGAGAATGATCGAAATCAGCGGAAACCATGGCACGAAGGGCACTTTGAACACGCGCTTGCGATCCGGCTGAGTGCGGCGGAGGATGATCACGCCGAGCGAGACCAGCGCAAAGGCGAAGAGTGTGCCTATGTTGGAAAGGTCGGCGGCATCGGCTGTGGCCATGAGTCCCGCGGGTATGCCGACGGCAAAACCCGCGACCCAAGTGGACCAGTGGGGCGTTTTGAATTTGGGATGAATTTTAGAGAAGAACTTGGGGAAAAGTCCGTCGCGCGACATGGCGTACCAGATGCGCGCCTGGCCGTACTGGAAGACAAGCAGCGACGAGAGCATCCCAGTGAGGGCGCCGATAACAATGACGGATCGTGACCAACGGCTGGCGCCGAGCATTTGCAGGGCGTAGGCGACCGGAGCTTCGTTGGCTTCCCCCGAGACAAAGGTGGTGTACTTCATCATGCCCAGCAGAACGAGGGAGACG
>Ga0185299_10004569_pt1 | contig 16584 bp, 7 predicted proteins | sample PaiPotPPA55metaG_FD_128002 | JGI IMG/M metagenome (GOLD analysis project Ga0185299, IMG submission 128002) | Iron sulfur acid spring bacterial and archeal communities from Banff, Canada, to study Microbial Dark Matter (Phase II) - Paint Pots PPA... ...
AACCAAGTGGAGCTGTGGTTCTCCAAGATCGAACGTGATGTCATCGCCAGGGGCGTGTTCACATCGCTTCCAGACTTGAAGACAAAACTGATGCGTTACATCCGCCAATACCACACCGCACCCAAAACCGTAAAGTGGAAGTACTTCGATCCCACCAGACGAATCACTTCCCAATCAGCTGTTACAGGCCACTAGCAACCGATCGATGTTCCACGGTCTCACACGCCTTGGGTGCTGGCGGCGTAACACCATGAGCTGTCGACGCAGTAGGAGATTTTCGGCCTCAGCCGCGCTCTTCGCGCGAAACACACGAATAGCAAGCAGCAGACTGGGTCAGAAACGCGACCATCGACCGCTTCATTCATCACACACCAATCTGAGCGTCATCCCGAATATGAATTTTCGGCAGGCACATATCAAAGCGAACTGCGCGCTCGACGTCGTTGCGCATGATCGTGCCGGGTTCGACCTACTCTCCACCGGAATTTGACGCAGTGTCTCCACGTATTCCACCACTCCGCAAAAATGACTGCCCGAACGCTTGCTCTGGCATAAACAAGGCCCAGTTTGGTTGACCGCGCACTGTGTTGAAGGTTATAGCTAAATGCGATAAAAACGCGCAAAACTGAAGGCGATAGGACGGGAAATCCGTGAGTATCACAAAAAAGATAATCGTTGCAGTGCTGCTGCTCGCTGCGGGGACGCCACAATCTTCATGGGCAGCGACCGGGTTGAGCGTCGGTGCGCTCAACTTCGGTAAGGCGCTTTACTTCGGTCAGGGTAGTACGGTCAGTCAGGTGAAGACGAAGACCGCCGCGATCTCCAATCGGGCCGGCGGCGCGCCGATTTCCGGATTACAGGTACAGAACCCGACCGGTCCGGCTAGTGGCGACTTTCAAATCCAGAGTAATAATTGTTTGACTGACCTCCCTGCGGGTGCCAACTGCATGGTGAAGGTGACCTTCACGCCCACCTTCAAGGGCCCTCGGAACGCGACCTTAGTGATTAGCGATTCACTCAATGCCACTGCTGCTCAGGTGCATCTCAAAGGCATCGGAGTGGCTGGGAAGCACCTGAATCTTCCGCCGTTGGTAAACTTCGGCAAGGTTCAGGTGGGCAAGAGCCTGACCAAGACGGTTACGCTTACCAACCCTAATCCACTGGCGGTGTCGATTCAGTCGATCCTGGCGAGCGGTCCATATACGGCCAAGAGCATCGACTGCGGTGCATCATTGGGGGCGGGTGCAAGCTGCAAGGTCTCGGTCACGTTCACACCCATTGCCGAATGCCAAACTCTCGAAACCGGAGTGCTCAGCGTCGCGAACGAGACTTCGAGCACCCCCCAGCAGACCAAGCTGAGCGGGATCGCCGTTACTCCGGCGACGCCGGCAATTTTCGTGACTAATAGCGGGTCCAACGCGGTGACCGCTTACCCGCCCTCCTCTGCTGGCGACGCGGCGCCCATCGTTGCCTTCGGCGATCTCTACGGCCTAAATCCCTATGCCGTAGCGGTGGATTCCAACGAAAATATCTACGTGACGAGCTTAGACGGCAGCATGAGAGTTTATGCGACGTGTGCAAACGGCTCCGTAACACCGACTGCCACCATTAAGGGACCGAACACCGAGCTCAGCGAACCGGAAGGTATCGCTTTGGATACCAGCGGAAGAAACATTTACGTGGCGAACACTACCGGTGGACCTTCTGGGCTCGGCAGCATCACGATATATCCAGTGCTCAGCAATGGGGACGCGACACCGAGCGCTACGATAGAGGGTGTCAACACCGGGCTCAATAACCCTCAAGGAATCACACTGGACTCCGGCGGGAGGATCTATGTAACGAATCACGACAGCGTCACGATCTATCCATCGCTTGGAAGCAGCACCGGATCCCTCAACCTAACACCGATCGCAACCATCACCGGCACCAATACGGGTCTCGCCTTCCCCGACGGTATTGCAGTCGATTCCGCAGGTAGTATTTATGTGGCGAATTTTTCTGGTGGCGTGACTGTCTATCCCGCCGCTGCGGTCACCGGTGGTGGTGGCGACGTGATGCCCATCGCGACGATCACGGGCCTCCACACCGGGATAGATGGCGCCGCTGGAATCGTGCTCGATTCTATTCGGAATGTCTACGTCTTAAACTATTACGGTATCAGCGTCACGGTGTATTCCGCTGAAGCCGTGGCCAGCGGAGGTGGCGATGTAATGCCTATCGCGACGATCGCGGGCACGAACACCGAACTTGATCAGCCTGAAAAAATCGCCATGGATTCGCATGGAAGCTCGTATGTAACCAACTTCTCAGGTGGGCCCTCTGGGCTCGGCGCAGTTACGGTCTATCAGCCGCTAGGAAGTAGCATGGGTCTGCTTGACGAATCCCCAGCCACTAGCTTCTCTGCCGCAAACACCGGTATAAGCTCTCCGAACGGCATTGCGCAGGATTCGAAAGGAAACGTCTATGTTGAGAACTCTTTGGGACCCACCGGGTTTGGCAGCGTCGCGATTTATGCTAAAGCGGCTTTTGCCGACAGCCAGGGAAAGGTAACTCCCATCGCCACAATCAGTGGCGTCAACACCGGGCTCAACCTACCGCAAGGCATCGCGCTCGATTCGGCCGATTACATTTACGTGCTAAATTGTGGATGTTCTGGTCCCTCACCGGGTCCGAGTATCACAGTCTACCCTCCCATAGGAAGCAGCACCGGAACTTTGAATGAACTGCCAGTCGCGACTATCGCCGGCCCCAATACCGAACTCCAGAATGGTTCGGCCAGGATCGCGGTGAATTCCAAGGGGTATCTTTTTGTCGCCAACGCATTCAGTGGCCCATCAACCTTTGGAAGCATAACGGTCTTCCCGCCGTTGACAGTCAGCAGCGGGCTTCCAAATGAGGCGCCCATCTCCACCATCACGGGCTCCGACACCGGACTCAGTTTCCCGCTTGGTATAGCCTTCGATTCGAAAGGGAACATCTACGTAATGAATTCGGGTAAAGAGGAAGGCCTCGGCGGCCCGCCCAGTGTCACAGTTTATTCCGAGGCAGAGGTTGCCAATGGCGGCGGAAATGTGACACCTCTCGCGACGATCACAGGGGCCAATACCGAAATTACTCGGCCAACCGGTATCGCTTTGGATTCGGCCGACGAAGTTTACGTGGTGAACGCTGGCAGTCCAGTAGGCGGCATCGACAGCGTCATGAAGTATCCAGCGGGCAGTAACGGTGACGTCGCGCCAATAGCCGTCATCAACGGATCCAAGACTAAGCTCAACGATCCGACGGGGATCGCGATCGGTTCGTTGGTTCCGTAGCTGGATCGACAGCTTGCAAGTATCGCGCGAACTAGGGGAGTCTGAGCGGCGAAATCAGGTGTTCAATCATGAGAGCCGGGCTTGATCGTGAAGCAATTCTTACTGGATACAAGTACAACTGGTGAGATATCAAATAAATCATTTCGGGGGGATATGCAGAGGACTTTGACTTCACATCGGAGGCTGGTGGCGTTGCTGATGTTGCCAGCGTTGTTGTTCGTGGGTTGTCTTGATCCCTGCGGAAGTTGTCTTAGCACTTCGCGGCCTGTTCCAACCCCTGTGTTCGAGACCCAGGGTTCGATGATGCAAGCGCGTTTTAGTCACACCGCAACTTTGCTTTCCAACGACAAAGTCCTTGTCGCCGGCGGTGCGAGCAACCTAGCCATTAACAATAGCGCGGAGCTCTACGACCCGGGCGCAGGAGAGTTCGTATCGACGGGACCGATGAACCAGGCGCGCGTATTTCACACCGCGACGCTCCTTCCCGATGGCCAAGTGCTAATGGCGGGAGGACACGCTGGAATAGTGCTGGATATTGCTGAACTCTACAATCCCCAGAGCAAGACCTTTGCACTAACGGCAAACACTATGACAGCGCCACGAACGGCGCATACCGCGACACTCCTCGGACCCATGGGACCCGAGGCTGGGATGGTCTTGATTGCCGGCGGAAGCGGCGTTCTAAGCAACCCATTCCTCCTGGAGCAGGGTGCGCTCAACACCGCGGAACTTTATGACCCAGTGGCCGACACCTTTACCCAGACATCCGGCAAAATGAACCGGGTGGGCCGCAGCGGGCATACCGCCACTCTCCTGGCCGACGGGAGGGTGTTGCTAGCCGGCGGCATGAGCGACACGAACACGATCCTTGCCACCGCCGAGATCTACGACCCGTCCACCGGGATGTTCACACATACCTCCTCGATGCAAGCCGGGCGTCGCAATCACGCGGCGATCTTGATTTCGGGATGCGCTTGTCCGCTTGATGGTCAAGTTTTTATATCGGGAGGCCGAGGCAGCGGTAACACGCCCCTCCAGACTGCTGAATTGTTCGATCCGGCGACTAGAAAGTTCACACCGGGGGGCAAGATGAAGAGAGCCCGTTTTTTCCAAAGCGCAACCGCCTTTGGCAACGGCGATGTGCTGCTCGCAGGTGGGGACGCAAATGAGGATTCTGAAATATACCATCCCGGCTCAAGAACTTTTCAGCTGCTAAATAATTCTGCGAACTCTGAAGATCCAACGGGCGCGGCCAACGGAGCCGCGCTCCTGCCCAGCGGTCAAATCCTCGTAACGGGTGGCGGCAGTCCTCCTAGTCCGCGGTTCGGTTTCCTTGACGCAAACACCACCGCGACGACCATCTCGTCGGGTGGCGCGGTCAGCGTTGTGGGTCCGATGTCCATCCCGCGTGCGGGCCATACTGCTACACCTTTACCCGATGGGACGGTGCTAGAGACGGGAGGCGAAACGCCGGAGAACGGTACTGTACTTAGCAGCACAGAACTCTACGATCCCACCACAAAAACGTTCTCGCCGGGGCCTGACCTTGCACAGCGACGCTTCGAACATACGGCGACCGCTCTCAGCGCCGGGGCGCAAGTGCTGATCGTAGGAGGAGCCAATGGAATTGATCCCCACCTGATGTCGCTGGACAGTGCCGAGCTCTACGATACCGCCTCCAATTCACTTGTTTCGACAGGAAGCATGTCAACCGCCAGGGACGGGGCGACTGCAAGCCTTATTTCCGGATGCTTATGCGGCCTCGATGGCATGGTGCTGGTTGCGGGCGGCACCACCAATCCTAATAAAGGGAATATTGTTGGATTGCATAGCGCGGAGGTTTACAATCCGGCCACCGGATCGTTCACGTCAGTTGTAAATATGGTCGATGGGCGGGCCTTCCAGTCGGCCGCCGTTTTGAACAGTGGCACGGTGCTGCTCGTCGGGGGGATAGATGCGAATGGCCGTCCCCAAAAAACCGCTGAGCTCTTCGACCCCGTCAGTGAAGCATTCACTGAGACAGAAGCACCTAAGTATTCTTATGTAAATGTACCGGCAATAACGCTGGCCGACGGAAACGTACTTCTAAACGATGGGAACGGACACGCGGAATTATACGAGCTAACGACGATGAGTTTCGTGATGACCGGCAGTCCGATCTACTCGTCTACCGATTTCACCGCATCGCTGTTAAACAATCGGAAAGTGTTGTTTACCGGCGGATTTGACTTAACTTTCGGCCGCCTTGGAACTACGGCGACCGAACTCTACGATCCTGACACCAAAGCGTTCGTAGCTCTCGCTTCCGGCCGGCTCAATGAACCGCGTGGCGCGCATACTGCTACCGTGCTCGCGGGTCCCCCAAGCGATGGCGCAGTTCTCATCACCGGTGGCGAAGCTGGTCAGAAAAATGCCGCAACATTGTCCAGTGCGGAACTGATTCCGTTTCGCGCGACGCTGCACCATGGCGCGAGGTTAGTACTCGAAGGTGCGCCAACGAACAGTGACCGCAAAACTGCTAACCAAAATGGCGCACTCGCCCTAACAACTGCTGAGTCAGCGCCAGAACGTGTGCAATTGGAGGAAGCGATTACTCAGCACCGACTAGCGTTGCGCAAACTCCCGTCCCCGGAACACTGATGAGATGGGCTCCGGCCCGGCAATTCTGGCGAGTGCGTAACTCAGCTCGGCGACCAGCCAGATGGTCCGCATGCCGACTGCCTCGCCTGGCTCATCCGTGGGGAGCACAAGAGCGGCAGGTGGATCTGATTACATGCGTCGCTGCGCACGCTCCGCACGTCGACATGAAAGAAGTCGTATGGGCGACTTTTCAGTATTGCCATGCCGCTGAAATGGTAAGTATGTCTTTTGAACTTCCTGATCGATCGAAATGACTTCAAGACTGGCAATATGGATGTGGAACGTATTGGCGAGGGATCGGATCCTTATATCATGATGGCATTCGGCTGGATGCTGGAGGAATGTGGATGAATGACCGCGCAAAAGCGTTCACAATGCTGAACCAATCCACGATCCAAATTAAAAACATCGATTGTCGTTGCCCCCGATTAGGTGCACCCAAATCACCATCCGAGCCTTCAGGATCAAGTAACTAAATTGGGTGCGCGATAAAAGCAACTTGGCATTATGTGGTACGCACTGTGGGTCCGGAGCGCCTAGCCGCGGCACCGGGGACTGCTGGCAATGTTGACTTTATCACCGCAGAATTGTAGCTAATTATCCAACTATGGCTTCTATTGACCATGAGAGCTCCTGTTAAAAATGTGGAGGTGGCGCGATTCAGGCCATCAGAGGTGGCGCCTCGCAAGAAGCCTTATGTCGACACTCATTATAGTAGTGGGCTTGTTTGTGGGACTTCCTTCAATCTGTGACGCGGACAGTCGCACAGGTTCCGTTTCGGACATCAACGGGACCGTCAGGCTCGATCGGAATGGCCAGACCTCGACTCCGGTGCTTACAGCGTCGGTTTTTCTCAACGATAGGTATACTACCGAACCTGCATCGTCCCTCGCCATAGCACTTGCCGGGGGGGCCTCGATCGAAGAGGGGGAATCAAGCTCAATCGTCATTGATCAGAACCTGCTCAATGCCTCGAGCACCTTACAATCAACTCAGATTGGATTATTGAACGGAATTTTGCATTCAGTTGTGGCTCATCTTACCTCGAGCCAGAGCTTCACGGTGCGCACCGAAAACGCAATTTGTGGTGTGCGCGGGACCGATTTCACCGTAACCTTCAGTCACGGTTACGCACGTCCAGGATATGGCGGATGTGGTGACTACACCGACGTTTCGGTCTCTTCGGGAACCGTTACTGTCGCAAATTTGCAGAATCCTTCGGTAACTGTTGTAGTCAACGAAGGGTACGCCACGACGGTTCCGTGCCTGCATGCGCCCCTAACCCCAGGGCCCGTCGGTTTGGCAGCCGCAGGAGTGCCGACAGCTCCCGCCGCCGCACCTCCTCCGCCAATTTGTCCCCCGTGCGCCGTGTTCGGCGGGCACATGCATTAGAGATGAACCAATGAACCGAAGACCGCAGATCTATCTGGTTCCTTTCGTTTCAATATTACTATGCGTAGTCGAATTGCTATTCGCTTCGTATAGCAATGCGCAAAGTGCCCCGCCGCCGGTCAGAGCAGCCTATTCCGACTTTTTTGAGCTAGCGCGCCCAGGCTATGCTGATGTGGTTCTTTTCGGAGGTGCTTTTCGCAGCGACAAATACGCGACAATCCAGGAAGGTCTACAATTTGAGCAGAGCATTACCCGATACGTGGGTCTGGTTGGACGTTCAACCGGGTATCAGCTCTTCGAGGGCGAGGGATTTGAGAATCCACTGGATCCGGCGAGCGGCAAGCACAAGTCGAGACTCAACTTTGTGCGCCTTCTCGGTGGTCTTGACCTAACGCCCTATCCGGGTACCCATTTATATGTATTGGGTGGCAAGGACGTCGGCGACAGTCATGCGGTCAGCTTTGAAGGTGATCTTTCTAGTTGGCTTTTCAGCTACAGCCCACATCCAATCAATTTCTCCTCTGAGTCCGGCTATGACGGACAAAATCACGTGACCAGCAATGAAATCGACCTGCGGATAGTTCTATTCTCAACCCGTAACTACCTTGCGCTAGCTGGTGCGGGTGGCGCCATTTACAACGGCGGCTTCTTATCGGGTGGTCTTGCCGGTGAAGGCGGACCGGCCGGCGGTATGTATCTAACCCGACTGAAGGCAGGGATGGACCTGCAGGCTGGATACGGCAGCGCTGGAGCTTACGTGCAATTCACCGCGTTCAAACTGTTCAACTGGAGCCAGTGAGCGATCGTACGCTTACTTGCTAATCGGAGGCCCATTTCATCCTTTCTGCAGAACGGTGGGCGCATTGGGCGATTACTCCCCTCACTTTTAAACCCGCAAGGCCAGATTTCTATTGATGTGAAACTTGAGCAGTATGCGGTCAGTCGCGATTCTGAAGGCAAATCTCCAGTCTCTTCAGACATTCGGACGGTCTTGAGGAACTACGTCCTTGCGTACGGGCTCCGGTGACCATGGCGAGCCGAAGTGGATGAAATCTCAAAAATCGTCGCTGATGGCTGTCTTCTTCGCGATCGCGTCAGGGTCCGGCTGTTGAGACCCGCGGATCATTCAAAGGCGGCCCCCCATTCTGCCTGTGACGGTGACCACGAAGATGATGTTCCTACCAACCTTATGTGACACTATGGTTGCTTTTGCTCCGGTTACTACGATCCGTTAGGCCGGCCGTTCGATGTCACCCCTTTTGTTCCGAGCGTTGGCTTGTGCTTTCGGGACAGAGTCGCGGTTGACAGTAACAAAAACATGTATGTTGCGAATGAAGCCTCGGACAGCATCACCGAGTATGCGGCGGGGAGCATTGGAACGCCTACGCCGATTGCGGTTATTGCCGGTGATAATTCAGGTCTAAGCGAGCCAAGTGGCATCGCGTTGGATGAGGCTGGAAACATTTATGTAACTAGCACTCAGGAAGGTCAGGCGAGAATCGGCAGTGTGACCGTTTATGCTAACGGTAGCTACGGCAACGTTGCCCCGATGTCTATCAGTGGTCCCGATACTAAGCTTGACTTTCCCAGTCGGCGTCGCCCTCGATGACAACGGAAATATCCACGTGGCGAATCAAAGTCTCATCCAAATTCTCAGAGGTTCGTCCCTGCACGGTCACACGGCGCCAACAAACAGCATCAGCGGTACAAACACCGCTTTAAATGCTGGCGAAGCGATCACATTCGACCAAGACGATAACCTCTATGTGGCAAACGTTGCACCTCCTGTTAGTAGAACGACTGCTAACACTTTGGAGATCTTTGCTGCGGGAAGCACGGGGAAAGCGACACCAACTACAATAATCGATAACGGTGTTAATGCCTTGACAACCCCAGTAGGACTCGCGTTGGCCGCCGATGGAAGTTTATATGTTGCGAATGCAAATGGAAGGTTCAATGGCAATAGGAGCTTTGCGAGTTTTCCGGCCGGAGCCTTTAGCAATCCAGATGTTAAGCTAATGCCGCGTGCGATTATAGCTGGACAGAACACTAAGCTGGCGAGCCCTAACAGCGTCGCAGTTGATATTAATGGAAACATCTACGTTACGAGCGGCCTCCCCGCGATCAATCGGGTGACAATCTACTCTGGCAGGGAAGTTCCGGCGACATGCCCCCGATGGCGAGGATCGAAGGCCAAACACTAAACTGAATGTCCCCATTGGGATAGCCCTTGACAGCGACGGAAACACATAGGTGGCCAACTACGGTAGTAGTACTTTTATCAATACGGTAACTGTATATCCATCAAGTATCTTGAGCACTAAAGGGGGCGATTGTCTCGCCAATCGCAATAATTTCAGGCTCCAAGACGAGCATGGAGGGTCCATAAGGCATCGTGCTGGATAAAGCTGGAAAATATCTATGTTACCAACAACGTAAATAACAGCATTACCAGCTATCCACAACTGAACCCGTTAGGCGGGAATTACAACAAGCGCCCACAAGCACTTATCTTCGGGCCCGATACCGGACTCAGCAGTCCAAAAGGTCTGACCCTCGACGCCGAAAGGAACATATACGTCGCGAACTTTGGAACCTGTGCTGTGACTGTGTACGCGGCTTTCTCGGGCAAGACAGACGCAGACGTCGAGCCTAGGCGACAATCGAAGGTCCGAACACTCCGCTGGAGATGAATTACTTTTTTACAGGAATTGCAGTCGGACCGTAATCCTGCGATCGCGATAGTGGCTGTCATGATCGAATTGGGAGATTCGATACCACGAGACTCAGCGTTGCAAACTGCTGTTACCAAGCGCACTGAGGGATTTGGAGGGCAGCTCGAGACCGGTAGATAAATCGGCCGCTTTTGTTCTAAAGTAAATTCTCGAAGCGCTTTCGGAAGGGTGCATCAAGGTGGCTTTTCTCCGATTTACTCGACATTATCGGCGAAAGCGTCGAACTATGCGCCCTATGCGATTGACAAGGAGAGATGGCCACGAGCCGGCCAACTAACACGAGCGGCCGTCGCTCAACCGCCCAACCGCGTGTGACTTTGGAGGCAGGCCGACAGAAATAAGGTCATTTGCTCTTGAGAACGTTGATAGCAGCCCAGGGCGGCGCCGGGGCCTGCGTCATAAAGTCCCGTGCTCGGGACGCCATGATAGACGAAGGGCTTGGCGCAGGTTCGTACCTGACAACCAATTCTTCCCAAAGCGCGCAAGCATCCGCAAAGCGCCCCGCTCTGTAATATTCGAGCGCCCGCGCGAAACTGGCGAGTAATTCTCTCTTTGCGTCGTCGGCATGGTCGAGCTCCGCAATAGGTTCATAAATGGTCATCGGCGTTCGTGCATCTTTCACCAATATCCAGTCGAGCTCCCGCAAGAGAAATTTATCACGAGCCAGTAAGGCCACGTTCTCGCCAACAACCACGTTACATCCATATAAGGGAGGTACACTCTCGAGGCGCGCAGCAAAATTGACCTCCTTACCCATCAGGCTAAAGGAAAAGTGCCTTCCGCTGCCGACGTTACCAATAAGCGCTCGACCAGAGTTGATCCCTATCTTGATCGTAAAACCGGGTTCATTGTGCGCCTGGTCAGCCTGTTTTTGAAGCCTAACCTTCTCGACAATCGCAATTGCCGCCCGTATAGCTCTTACGGCGTGATTGGAATGTACTAGAGGCGCCTTCCATTTCCTTCCAAGAAATCTTATGGTACTTGCAATCAGTTCATTCGTCGAAGTCGCATTGTCATTATCCGAAGAACCGTCCGTCCAAAAGGCGAGCATCGCATCGCCGAGGAACCTTTCTATGCGACCGTTCGTTTCATCGACGGGAAGGACTATCTGGCCGAAATATCGATTGACTTTATCCGTTAGAACCTTCGGGCCCATGTCTTGAGATCGCTGAGTAAAACCCGAAAGGTCGGCAAACATTATGCTTGCATCCTCTTCGATACCAGGATTCTCTCCGCTTATTTCTGATTGGGCGAACACTTTTGGATTTAGGTAATGATCGGCAATCCACCTCGTATATTTTTTCTGTTTCGTACTCGTCCGCCAACTCGTAGTCGCGACGCTCGCATAGGTCATCAGTGCGGCGATTGTGGGAAACCCGAACCCTATTAAGGCACCGTCAGCAGCCATTCTAGACTTGCAGTAAAGCAGGCTGGTAACCAAAAAGACTATAGATAGGAGAAAGCTGCCGAGTGCTGTAAGAAGAACGGCTGATAAAGTTACCATGCCGGCGAGGATCCAACCGACAATTCGCTCCGTGTGTTCAGTTCGTCTCGACCTGTAAAGAAAGCCTCCCGAAAGCACGTTGTCAACGGCGGTCGCCTGGATCTCAACGCCGGGAAAATTGCTGCCGACTGGTGTAGCGAATCGGTCCCCAACTCCTTCTGCCGTAACGCCCACCAAAACTATTTTTCCACTCAGCGCGGAGGCTTTTATCTTATGCTCAATTATATCAACCACTGAGTATCGCGGAATCGTCCCTTGAGGTCCTCGAAACCGCACTACCATTCGTCCCATCTCGTCAACCGGAATCGTCCGGTTGGCGAGCACTATGCCCATAATTCGTCGATCAGCCAAATTGAGGCGAAGCGGGGCACGGTACATCTTTGCGTCGGCGAGTGCTAGAAACAATGGCGCACAGTAGAGCCCGCGAAAAAAGAGTACAGTTGGAAAAGACCGAACGATACCATCTGGGTCCAAGTCAACATCGAGAAATGCGGTATGACGCGAGACCGCGCTGTTAAGCACTTGGAGTGGCGGGCCATAGTAAGTCCTTGTCAGCGAACTATCGAGACGCGCATCGCCCGAAGTCTTGATGACAACGTCATAGGTCAAGGGTCGCGGCTCGACTAAACTCGTAGTGAAAAGTGACGGATCCGGCCTGGACGATCGAGAGGAGGGATTGTGAAATAAGTATCCCAGGTACGTGGCGCCGTGCTTAATGACAGCTTTCCTGAGCAGATCATCGTTTATCTTCGAGGCATCCGCGCCTCCGCGAATAGTGGTGTCTCCCGGATCGTCGGCCTGTCTGTTAACGAACCACACATCAAATCCGATTACCGACACCTTATAGTCAATAAGCGCATCGACGAGACGCGCCTGGAGACTATGGGGCCAGGACCAAGAACCCAGCCGGTCGATGCTCGAGTCGTCGATCGCCGCAATTGCCACCTTGCCGGTAGGCTTTGACGGTTCGTGGCTAACGAGGAAGTCGAGAACCGCGGCATCGAAACGCCGCATCGCCCCTGGAAGGTATCCGTCAAGAACTGTCAGCGTCGTAATGGCGAGGATCCCGCTGAGCACAGTTGTAAGCGCCGGTCGGCGCGGGTTCGTTACGCTAATTGACATAGTTGTCTGGGTTAAGAGCGACTGCCCTTAGTCGATGATCTTTAAAGAGTAGATCGAAAATACTCAATTCCGACGGATCCTCGCGAAGGCCGTCCTCCATTGAGATTTCACCTAGGTCAAGTTATCCCTCGGGGACGGTCGGCGCCCAAAAACTGAGGCGCGGGGTAATCCGCTATCCCGCTCTTGAAAGCCATTTAGCGGGATATCATTTTCGTTGCTGCTCCTCAGGATGAAGGCCATGGCTCCCAGGTCCGTTGCTCGATCAGTAAATGACCTTCGCGAACCGACGCTTCCCATTTCGTTTGGGCCGCGCTCGGCCCAGAAGCGGATATCGACCTTCGCGATACCTACCGCGAGACCGTTGAGCGTCACATCTGGGAGCCACTTCGGCGGTTGCGCATCTACATACAAGCGCTGATCAGGCGCGTCCGCCTGAAGGCCAAGAATCGACTGCAGAAGATGAAATGTGCTTCCGGCAGCCCAGGCCTGCGGCACATTGGCGCCCGGATACTGAACCGGGAAATTTCCGGGTCGTCGTCGCTCGATCCCTGCGTAAAGCTCGGGCAGCCGATAGCCGGCAAAGTAGCTGGCGGCCTGCGAAATATCGCGGGCGACGCGCGCGGCCTCTGCTGCAAACCCGTATCGTTTAAAACCCATCGCAATGATCCCATTGTCATGTGGCCAGACGGATCCGCGTTGGTAAGAATATGGATTATATGCGGGATTGCGACTCGACAGCGTTCGTATTCCCCAGCCGCTCCAAAGGTCTGGTTCGAAGAAACGCTTCACAACGCGTTCCGCACGGTCCCTCCTCGCAATGCCGCTCCAAAGCAAATGACCGCAATTCGACGCGATAGTCGGGACCGCCTTTTTTTCGGGGTCGAGGGTGAACGCGTAGAAGCCGGCGTTCTCGCACCAGAATTGCTGTTCGAATCGCGTTTGCAATGCCGCGGCTTTGCGGCGTAGAAGGCTTGAACGATCCTGCTCACCTAATGCGTCGAATACCTCGGCCATCCGGTTCCACGCATCGAACACGTAGCCTTGCAACTCGCACAGAGCCTTGGTCTGTTTGACCTGCGTACCATCCGGGTGCACGACCGCATCGCCGGAGTCTTTCCCACCAACGTTCTCATATCCATGGTTCGACCGGGTCTTGTATTCTTGAAATCCGTCGCCGTCGAGGTCGCCGTAACGATCGATCCATTCGAGGCAGCCAATGGCGACATCCCGGTGGTCCTTGAGCAATGAAATATCACCGAGCCACTTCCAGGCTTCATGAAGGACGATCAGATAGAGCGGAGTTGCATCTGCGGTTCCGTAATAGGGAGTGTGCGGAATACGGTGAAAGTGTGCAAGTTCACCGAATCTTAGCTCGTGCAGGATCTTGCCCGGTTCGGCATCGCGATAATCGTCCATTGCCTGTGCCTGGAACTGGCCAAGCATTTTCAGCGCACCGCGCGCTAAGCCGGTATTCACGATCATGTTCTGGAGGCTCACGATTAGGCTGTTCCGGCCGAATATCGTAACAAACCACGGTACTCCGGCCGCCGGCAGCCATTGCTCGTCCGCCAAGTCGTGGTCATGCATCCTCAGAGCGCCCATATCTTCTACCGATTGACGATGTAGGCGGTGGAGGTCTTCGTTGGCCGATGTCAGAGCCGTCGCTTGCGAGAGCCACTCGCGCTTGAGCGAGTCGAATCTGATGTCCTCCGATTTGAGAAGACAAGTCCGCGCCGGCTCTTTTATTTCCGCACCATGGGTCAATATATAATCGGAGCAGGCATGCCACGACGCTCCGGGTTGTAACTCTATAGGGAAAGTGATTCGCCCATTAGCGTAGTCAGGACGGGTTTCAGAACTGATCCGGTAAACGAGCGCGCGGTTGAAATCCAGGTTTCTATAGGAGGTTCGCAGCTCAAAAGCGTTCTGGTCCCACTGGGTTTCTATTCTGCCGCGTTGGACGAATCGATGAGACTTGAGTTCGAACAGATCCGCGAAGTCGGAGCGCATCGCGATTTCGAGGTTGAACCTTATATAATTGCGGCTGTAGTTGACGAGATCGAAATCTTCGTGGAGTCCTTCGGCGACGCCTCGGCTTATTGTCAGTGAAATAGTTCCTGCCGCTATCGGAAGGTCCTCCGTGATCAAGGCGCCATTGGTGAGATGAATGCGAGCACCGTAGTAGATCGGTGTGCTCGAGGTAACCCGGGTCCACGGCTTGCCATTTGCGGAAATCGCATAGTAACTCACAAACCGAGTGTCGCTCGAGAAGAGGCCCTGCTCGCCGTTGGCCGAGATTTCGCCGCTCAGTTCTGTGACCATAAACGTGCGGCCCTGATTGATCGTTAATACCGGCGGGCCGACGCTGATTTCGACTGGCATATCAGATTGCCAAGCTGGTTTGAGGATACGGATCCTGCGAGATGAGCACGGCCTTCTCCATCATCATCGCGGCAAATGTTCGCTTCATAATGAAATAACCCCTCACCCTAACCATAACAGCACCAAGACTTTTCTCAATGGGAGGTTATCGATGGAAGCTCCATAGCTCAAATCCTGCCAGAACGAATTGTTCGGGTCGGTGGCTTCCTTGGCGCGACCAATTTGCCGAGACCGCGAAACATCGCTTGAGAGTTTCGTCCGATCGCAAGCGGGGAGCTACAGAGAGGAGGGCGCACGCTCCAGCCGCCCCTTCAACCGCTAATTGCGAACTGACAAAGGGAGCGTTTTGGGGCTCTTTTGGCTTTCAACCTTCGCCTGAACACGCGTGGAGTTGGGATGCGGCCAGTTGCTACGGAGTAGCAGATCTTTAATCATATCAGTGCCTCAAGCTGCTGTTTTCTTTGGCGCGTGTTCGGGCGATACTCTGATCGACCAGAGGAACGGGGGGCCGCCGATGCGCTGCCCGAAGTGCAAATTTAAGAATCCAGTCGGCATGAAGTTCTGCGGGAGGTGCAGAGCTGCGTTCGGCAATACTTGTCCCAAATGTTCCTTTGAGAATCCGCTAGAATTTGATTTCTGCGGCCAATGCGCCACTGCACTTAATCGCCACACCGGAAAGCATGGTAAATCGTCCACGCGGAAGCTTCGGCCACGCAAGCGCGTTGCCGTGAAAGAATCCCGTCCGACGCCTGAGGGTGAACGCAAAACAGTTACAGCGCTTTTCGCGGACATCAAGGGCTCAATGGATCTGATCGAAGACCTCGACCCTGAAGAGGCGCGTGCGATCATCGATCCGGCTTTGCAAATCATGATCGAGGCAGTCGGTCATTACACCGGGTATGTCGTACAGTCCACCGGCGACGGCATCTTCGCGCTGTTCGGCGCGCCGGTCGCCCTCGAGGACCATCCGCAGCGCGCGCTCTATGCCGGACTGCGTTTGCAAGAGCAAATGCGCAGTTACACTGACCGGCTTCGCGGCAGGGGTCAGCCGGCGGTTCAAGCGCGGGTGGGGATAAATACGGGCGAGGTCGTAGTGCGCGCTATCCGTACCGGTACCGGACGGCCCGAATACGCGCCGATCGGTCATTCAACGAGCCTTGCGGCGCGCATCCAGACGCTCGCACCAATCGGCTCGATTGCAGTGACCTCGGAGACGCGTGAATTGTGCGAGGGCTACTTCGCCTTCAAGTCATTGGGACCCACCATCGTCAAAGGCGTGAGCGAGGCGGTCGAAATACATGAAGTAACAGGACTGGGTCCGCTGCGAACGCGTTTGCAGCGCCGCGGCCTGACCAGATTCATAGGACGTAAGCGCGAGATGGAACCGCTCCGGGCTGCCGCCAATCGTGCAACAGCTGGCCACGGTCAAATTGTCGGTACCATGGCCGAGGCAGGGATCGGCAAGTCGCGACTGTACTTCGAATACAAAGTC
>Ga0185299_10004571_pt1 | contig 16580 bp, 12 predicted proteins | sample PaiPotPPA55metaG_FD_128002 | JGI IMG/M metagenome (GOLD analysis project Ga0185299, IMG submission 128002) | Iron sulfur acid spring bacterial and archeal communities from Banff, Canada, to study Microbial Dark Matter (Phase II) - Paint Pots PPA... ...
TGAACAGACCGCTGAAATTTTTGTCAGTCGCGCGCGTCCCATAGTACCCTCCCTTTATCTGGCAAACACTAGGCCCGCTACTTCGTTGTCTTAAGTTATGCTCACGAGCGGCGAGGGGGAAGTCTTTGGCGCCGTCCTCTATCGTGCAAACCCCTTCCGCCTGTCCGAGATGACCGGATGCTACGCTTTGTAATTCGCAAGTCAACTGGCCACAATTATTAAATAAAATCTTGTTAAATATAATAAATATCAAATAAAATAAGATTTATATAATCAATCGTGACCGCGGCGACCGAGGCCTTGCTGCGGCCGGCTGCCCTTCGCATTGGTGCAAGATTTTATTTTTGATCGAGATTTGTCCTTTGCACGGACACCCGAGTCATACCTGTCGCCACGCGGGCAAATGCGGATCGGCCAGCCGGATGTCGACCGGGCCGATGCCGAAGATGGCGATCACCACGGGCTCCTTGATGCCGTGAGGCACGCCGTCATAATGGAAGGTGCGTGCGGTTCGCTTGACATAACCGCCTGCCGGCACCGGCACCGCCATATCCGGCGTGAAGTCGGCGCCGCTGTTGACCCACCACGTGCCCGACATGACCATTTGGATACGATCGGTGGCATAGCTGTGCGGCGCGCTGAACCAGCCCGGGTTCCATTTCATCAAGACAAGGTAGGGGCCTGGCCTGTCGATATCCCCATAGAGCTTCGCCATCTCGCCGCTGCCGGGCGGCAACCCTGCCCAGGGCGCGAATGTGATGCCTTCGCGCTGCAGGACGAAGGTTTGCTTCGGCTCGATCTCCGAAGATTCGGCGGCGCCTGCCAGCAAAGCCGGTAACAGCGATGTCAGAAGGAATGTACGGCGTTGCATGTGTCTCTCCTTGTCGTGGGATGTAGGCGTCATGGGCGTGTGCGTCATCTGCTAGTTCGACGATGCAAGCTTTTGTGCTCATGCCGCGGCGCCGCGTGCCGGCGGTGCCATGAATTCCGGCCCGACCGGATCGGTGATCGTTTCGCGGAGGATCCGATCGATTTCCGTCATTGTGGGCGCATCCAGCCGCCAGCCCGTCGCCTCGTCGACCGGCTGTAGTTGATCGGGATGACGCGCGCCCCACAGCGCCGTGGTGATACCTTGATCGAGCATCCAGCGGATCGCCAAGTGAATGACGCGCTTGCCGAAGCGTTCCTGCGCGAGCCGATCGAGCCGTCCCACGGCGGCCAGATATTGCACGAATCGGGGCGCGAGGAACTTCGGGTCGGTGCGTCGCAGATCGTCGCCATCGAAAACGGTATCCGGCCGCATGCGTCCGGATAGGAGGCCCCGACACAGAGCGCCGTAGCCAAAGGTCGCGATTTTATTCTTGCGGCAATAAGGTAGAAGGTCGGCCTCGATTCCGCGCTCAAACAGATTGTAGGGCGGTTGCAGCACATGCAGCGGCGCCACGCGGCGAAACCGGTCCATCTGGCTGACCGAAAAATTGCTGACTCCGATGGCGCAGATCTTTCCCTGCCTGAACAGCGTGTGCATCGCCTCGGCGGTTTCTTCGATCGGCACCAATGGGTCGGGCCAGTGAACCTGATAGATATCGATGTAGTCGGTTCGAAGCCTGCGCAAGGAGTCCTCGATCTCCCGCATGATGCGGGCGCGGCTGGCATTGCGAAATACTCTTCCATCTTCCCATTCAAGTCCGGCCTTGGTGGCAATAAGCACGCCCGAGCGCACGCGGGCCTCGGCGATTGCCCTGCCAACGATCTCCTCGGATCGGCCGAATCCATAGACGGGGGCCGTGTCGATGATATTGATGCCATGCTCCAACGCGGCACGGATGGTGGAAACAGATTCAGCTTCATCGGTCCCGCCCCACATCCACCCGCCAATGGCCCAAGTGCCGATCGCGACCGGCGACACCTTGAGCGATGTGCCGGCAATGTCGGCAAGCTCCATGTTCATTTTGAAAGCTTCGGCTTGACGAGCCATGATTCTGCTCCTTCTTCGAATGCTTGTGGCTAGGTGATCTTCAGTTGCACGCAGCGACAGGCAGCGCGCGAATGCGCTTCCCTGTCGCGCCGCTTAAACTAACCATGTGCGGACGCTGCGCTTGTCGAAGCTTGCTGCGCTTGGTGCGATCTTGCTCAAAACCCCTCCGACGCCGGGCGCAAAATTCACAAATTAGCCGTAGAATGGGCGCAGCCTACGGACGCTAGGAGAAGCGGCGGAGCTGCTTCACCCGCCACGGCCATACCGTCGTGGGCATGATCACAATTCTGTCCGGCCTCGTTTCCCTGCTCTCGTTTCGCTAATTTGCACGCTTTAGGGCCGTGCCCATGGTTGATCGAGCATCTTCCGTTACACATTGTTCGAGCTCCCTGAAATTGTGGCGCGACTGCTCGAGCGCAAAACCGAGAGCAAACAAGCGTTCCAACGCGTCAACAGGCAAATCGCGCGTAAGACCCTCGCGGCGAAGCGCGGCGATCTCCGCTTCGTTAGCCGTCGAAGGCCGCATCGACAGCGGCAAGCGGTGGCGGATTGCGGCGTGCGATGAGTGCCGCGCTGCTCCCGCGCAAATAATCCACCGCGGTCTCAGCCGCGCGGGCAAGCGGCGGTCCAAGGCGTGCTTGCAATGTCCCAGGAAGCGGCACGACGGCAGCCCGTCCAATCATGACAATGTCGTGGCGCAGCCCCTGAGCAGCGTACGCAACATCAGTCCTGTGTCAGGCTCTGAGGCAAGATAGGCCATCCGCTCGCGCGCCGCCTCGGCCGCGATCGTGGCCAATCGCGTAAATGCCTGGTCGATGCGGTCCTGCCTTTGCAGGATCGCCGCTTCCTCCAGGGGTTGCGTGAATCCAATAAGCAGCTCGGGCAGAACCCCGGCCATGAGATCGAGCATTCTGGCGGCCCCTTCGATTGCGAGAATGTGAGCACGCGCCGGAAATACCAGCAACGAGACTGCGAGGCCAGTCACGCCCCCGATCGCGACCTCGAGCACCCGATAAACAGCCGATTCGACCGGGCCGGCATGGGTGACTGACGAACCCACAACGACAAAAACCGCAGTCATCGGCCCGACCCGAAAGTTAGGGTTTATTGCAGCGAGCAGGGCGAGCGGCGCAACGGCAATCGCGAGAGCGATCAAAAGCGAAACTTCATTCGCATGAGGAACAAGCGCCACGATCGCACCGGCGTAAACCGCTCCGCCGAGGGTGCCTGTCAAATATTCGATTGTCGCCTTCAAAGACCCGCCGACGCTCACCTGCGTCACGACCACAGCAGTCAATGCCGCCCACAGACCACCGAAGGGAATGTTCAATGATTTCCCAAGAACAAAGCTTACCAAGGCGGCGACCGTCACTCTCAAGCACAGCCGCAGTTGTGGCCTCAGGTCCCGGATTTGGATGCGGAGCCGTGTCCAGGCATTTGAGATACGAGTCATCCCGACGTTCCCGGTGCAATAACAACGTCGCCCAATCCCTTTAGCAGTCCCGTTGTTACGCCCGACGAACGGGAGTTGACGGTGTCTGGGCGATCAGCCAGTCCAACATCGGTCCCCCTCACTCCTTGCTCTTATCTCCTGGCCTGCCAATGTTCACAGTGAAGATGAGCGAGTCGAACGCCTCTTGAGGCTCGAAGAAATCCTGGACGCAGATTGGATGCGACTTTTCGAGGTGAATGTGCTAAGAGGTGTCCGCACACGAAAATATTTGGCGGGAATGCTGAAGAAAAACTGGGGTCGCGTTATTTTCATTTCCAGCGAATTGGCCAGCACGTTCCAGTGAGATGATTCCCTACGGCATGACCTAGACCGTCCAGGTGGCCGTCGCGCGCAGCCTCGCGGAATCCGTGGCCGGAACCGGTGTCACCGTGAACTCGATTCTGGCGGGCCCGACGGCGTCGGAAGGTGCCGGCAATTTCGTCGCGAGCACGGCGAAACAAAAAAATTTCGGAAGCCGAAGTGGAAAAGCAATTCTTCGAGACATTACGTCCCGCCTTGCTCCTCAAATTGAAAGCACCGAAGAAGTAGCCTCCGGGGGGCGGCGTTTGCCGCCAGCACGCACGCTGTGGCGATCAACAGGGCTGCGGTGCGCGCGGAAGGCGGCGTCATTCGCAGCATTCTCTAGCTTCGACGACGGCCACGATGGCGGGTTCCCGCAAGTCTTGGGTCCTTTCGCTTCCTTGGGCCCAGAAATAGTCCGGCTTCCAGTTCTTGACGAGCTGCTTGACGGCGCATCGCCGGAAAGCGCAGCGAGACAAGCTGACCCACGGTGAACTCGCCGATTCTCACCGGCATGAAGCTCTTGAGCACTGCGTTCGGCTCGCCGATCCACTCGAAGGTCCATGCCCTCATGTCAGCTCCCGCCGACTGGGCTGCCGCGCGCCGCCATGTTCCGCTAGACGAGCCGGGCGGTAAGCGTAATTTCGACCGCCTTCAGCGCTTTTGAGACAGGGCAGTTCTCCTTAGCTTCCGTCGCCGTCTTCTCGAAGGTTGCTGCATCGATGCCGGGCACGGAGCCTTCGGTAGCGAGCTCGATTCGAGAGATCGCGAAGCCGCCCGGCACGGAGCCGAAATGCACCTTCGCCGTGGTGTGGATCTTCGCCGGCGGGTGTCCGGCCGCAGCCAGCGTGGCTGCTAGGGCCATGGAGAAGCAACCCGCGTGGGCAGCGGCGATCAGCTCTTCCGGATTAGTGCATTTGCCGTCCTCGAAGCGGGAATGAGAAGAATAGCTGCCGGTGAACGCGCCGCTGCCGAGCTTGATCTCGCCCTGGCCACCCTTGAGGTCGCCGCGCCATTCAGCTTCCGAAGTCCGTATCGCCATTGTTTCTCTCCTTGAGCAAGTGTTGCATTTGGTAGAGGGCCGAGAAATGCCATCCGCCCGCTTCCACCCGACGGCCTCAAGCGGCCCGTCAACCGGACCAGTACCATATTGCGCTAGCACTCCCGTTCGATGCGGCGGCTCAACTGGACACAATTGAGGATCTTCGATAGGTCGCTGGATAGTAGGCCGGCCTCCCGGTTCACCCAGCGCCGGACAGTTTCGTAGGGCACCATGATACCGCGTTTCGCCAACAAATCTTCGACGTCGCGAATGCTTAGAGTAAACCGGACGTAAATCCTGATGGCCTGCTGGATGACTTCCAGAGGGAACCGGTACCCCTCGTAGCTGATTTTCTTCTTCCCCCTGGCTACTTGAACGCCAGCGAGGCCGCAAGCCCGAATGGGCGTGACAAGGCCGAGTGGACTGATAAAATCCTCAGTCCATCGGGCATGTAAGTTTCGTCGGTCCGCTTTGCACCCATGGACTAAACCGCTCGTGCGGAGATAGGGCTGCGGGAATTGCCCGCGTCAGCGCGCCGCTCGCCCGAGGTCGCTTGCGAGGTCATTTCGGCCCCGAGCCGAGAGCGTGATCACTTACCACCTTCGGTCATAGGCGAGGGATTCGTCATGAAATATCGTCATATCGGCCTTGGCTGGGCTGCGATGACTTTTCCGGTCATCGGATTGGTGTTGGCGGCCAGCTCGCCATCCCTTGCGCAAGCTCAGCCCAACACGCCTGGCGCGCAAGCGGAAGCCTGCCCGGCCGACAATGGGGGGATCACGCTGCCGCGCGGCTTTTGCGCAACCGTGTTCGCGGACAATATTGGCCATGCCCGGCACCTTGTCGTCGCCCCGAATGGGGTTGTTTATGTCAATACCTGGAGCGGCCGCTATTACGGCAACGACCAGCCTCCGGCTGGCGGGTTTCTGCTCGCCCTTCAAGACACCAAGGGGGAAGGGCGCGCCGACATCGTCACGCGCTTTGGCGACAGTGCCGCGGAGGGCAGCCACGGCGGCACAGGCATCGCTCTCTACAACGGCGCGCTCTACGCCGAAGTGAACGATCGCATCGTGCGCTACACTCTACCGGCCGGAGCACTTGTGCCAACCGCGGCGCCCGAGGTCATCGTTTCGGGGCTGCCCCTCACCGGCGATCACCCGATGCATCCGTTTGCGATCGACCGCCAGGGCAATCTCTTTGTCGATCTCGGCTCCGCCACCAATTCCTGCCAGGTCCAGAACCGGACGCTCGAGTCGCCGGGGATCACGCCTTGTACGGAACTCGAAACGCGCGCCGGCACCTGGCGCTACGATGCGAACCGGACCGGGCAGCACTTCTCTCCGGCCGAGCGCTTCGCCACTGGGAACCGCAATGGCGAGGGCTTCGCATTCGACGCCGCCAGCGGCATTTATGTAACCCAACATGGCCGCGATCAGCTGTCGGAGAATTGGCCGAAACTCTACCGGCCGGAGCAGGGCCCCAATCTTCCCGCCGAAGAACTGCTGCGATTGGAGCAGGGTGCCGACTACGGCTGGCCGGAGTGCTATTTCGACGGGATCCAGGAGAAGCTTGTGCTGGCTCCGGAATATGGCGGTGACGGCGGCAAGGCTGTTGGGCCGTGCGCGCGGAAGCGAGGCCCGATAGCGTTTTTCCCTGCACACTGGGCCCCCAACGATCTTGCGCTCTACGATGGACATCAGTTTCCGAATGCCTATCAGGGAGGTGCTTTCATCGCGTTCCACGGGTCATGGAACCGCGCTCCATACCCCCAAGAAGGCTATAACGTCGTGTTTCAGCCGCTCGCCGACGGCAAACCCTCCGGGAAGTTTGTCGTTTTCGCCGACGGCTTCGCTGGGGCCGTCAAGGAACCCGGCCGGGCCGCGCACCGGCCGTGCGGACTAGCGGTCGGGCCCGATGGCGCGCTCTATATTTCAGACGACGCGCATGGGCGCATTTGGCGCGTGACTTTTACGGGTGGGGCCGAGATAACGGGCATCGAACCCGCTCCCGCCCCACGTGTTGACACGGCGGCGGCGGCGAATGCGGAGCCGCCGGAGGGCATCCATCCGGATGCCGGCGCCCAAGCGGCCATAACCTCGCTGCCGGTCCCGCCCGGCGCCACACAAGCGCAAGTCGCGCGCGGCGAGCGCGTGTACCACGGTCAGGAAGGCGGCGGCACCTGCGAAGGCTGCCACGGGTCGAATGCCAAGGGCACGCCGCTCGCACCTGACCTCACGCGCGGCAAATGGCTGTGGGGAAATGGCAGTCTCGCCGCCATCACGCGCACGATCACCGACGGTGTGCCGAATCCGAAGGAATACAGGAGCGCGATGCCTCCCATGGGCGGCGCTGAGCTCTCTCATTCCGATCTCAGGGCCGTCGCCGCCTATGTTTGGGCGCTGGGCCACCAGAAGAGTGTCCATTGACCAAAGGTGAAATCGGGCTGAGCCCGATGATATCGCGCACCTTCTCGACGAAGAGCTGATCGGTCGAGAGGTTGAAAGTCTGCGTGCGAGGTGGCTGTAAACCGAAAGCCTTCCAGTTGCCATGGATCGTCGCGGGCGCGAGCGAGGCGGAGCCGACGTGTCACCGTGCTTCGAATTTGTCCGACACCGGCTTCGGGTGAGTTCACTACCTGCGGACGACCGCCGGCGGCGTCGAAGCCGCCGCCGTCCAGAGCGGCACGGTGACACGGCCCCACACGCGAGTGTCGCGGCCGGAATAATTGCGCTCATAGGCATCTCTGGTGACATATGCTTGCAACCGCACGGGGCCGAAGTCGCATCCAACCAGCCAGCCGGCCGCGAATTGGCTTTGTTTTTTGTAGCTCGCGATGGGTCGGCTCAGGTCCATGGACCCAAAAGCGACCGGGCCTAGCTCCCATTTGTCGAACTTCTTGGTCGCCGTCAGATCGATGTTGACGAAGTTCGTATTGCAGCCGTTCAGGCCGAACGGAGCGGGACACGGCAAGATTTGCGGCCGATCGGTGACGGCATCGAGTTGGATGCCATGAATGACATTCGCGGTCAGATTCCAGCCGCCGCCGGTGTAGCTCAGCGCGAAGCGCTGAGTGATCGAGGTGGAGCTCCACGCGAGTTCCTGGTGGACATCGAAATAGCCGCCAAACGTGTAGCTGAATCCGAATCCATTCCCGAGATCCCAAGCCAGCTGCCCGGTGAGCAGCGGATTGTAGAATCCGCCGGCACCCACCTCTCTCGTTGGCATCCAAGGCAGTCTCAGCCAGGACGTGAAACCTGGCTCCGAGGATCATCCACGGCGTCGACCAGATGTACACCGGATGATCGACGAACAGGAGGGTGCTCGGATCTCTGACGCCCCAGTCGGCGGTATAGAAGCCTTCAGGCAGGGGGGCGCCCGGCGCGGTGCCGAGCGTCGAGCCCGGTTGGGTCACCGAATCGGCCAGAGCCACTGAGAGCGGGCCACAGAGCCGCAGAATGCATGCCGCTGCGAGGCAGATCTTTATATAATTCATTGCCCCTTTCTCCCATATGGACCGGTCTCCTCAAAGCGGTACGTGACGCGCTCGACGAGGCCCGCCAACACTTCCCGGGTGGTGGGCCCGGCTGCGGTTTCATGACAATTGGCGCCTCATCTGTTGTGCCTCTGCGGGCGCCAATCCCGCAGCATATCGAAGTCGCCGGACCAGATGCCGATCCGTGCCTCTCGCGCAGGCATCACGATCATCGGCGATTTGGACATAAGGGAGACACCGTCAAGATGGGCTGCTGCCGACGCGGGCGAACTGCCGCACAGGCCCGTCGAGGCCGAGCATTTGCTCTCCATCCGCACCTCAGCAGGCTGTTTTTTCGTCACCAAGGCATCCCTGTAACTTCGCGCGCCATCTCCGAACCCCTCACGCCAGCGGTCAACAAATTGATCGAGCAAGATCGCCGATCGATCAAGCTCCGACTTGGTCCGATGCTCGGCTGCAAGCAATTCCGGAGAGTCGCAACGAGCGGGCAAGAATGTTTGGGTTCCTTCACACGCCGCGAACTAACGAATGGCGTCCTTCGCAGGTGCCCGCAGGGCTTGCCATCCGCTCGAGCGCTACGGAATCCCCTCTTCAGATCGAGGATCGCGGCGTGGACGCGGGCTGCTCACGCCGGATTTCTGAGAGCAAATGACACCGAAACCTACGTATAGGTTTCTAAACCAAATGATGTTTCAGCGTTCCGAAGGTACAATGTGGCGAAGGCCGTTATATGTCTAAATATTTCATTGTCAGACAAATACGGAGTCTCGCATCATGAAGACGAATATCATTACACAGGGTCGCGCAAAAGTCGTTGGTCCCGAGTTCAAAACAAGCTTACGTAAGACTATGATCGTTTTGGCGACGGCTGCCGCTCTCACCGGGGGACTGACCGCTGACGCGTTTGCGCGCGGCGGGGGAGGTGGGGGTGGACACGGTGGCGGTTTCGGTGGTGGCGCTCATATGGGCGGCGGGTTCGGCGGCGCCGCTCACATGGGCGGCGGCTTTGGCGGTGGATTTGCCGGCGCTCGCGGTGGCGGCTTCGGCGGTCCTAGCATAGGCAGCCACTTTGGTGGAACCCGCATTGGCAGCGGTTTCGGACGCGGGTTCCATGGCGATCACCGCCATGGCGGTTATGGGCCGGGCTACGCTTATGGTTATGATTGGGGCTGCTCGCCTTACGGCTGGAGTTACGGCTCGAGTTGGCCGAACGTCTGCTACTGACACGGCGCCAATGTTTTTGTTGACGAGCCGGCCGGATCGCTGTTTTTGTTGACGAGCCGGCCGGATCGCTGCGTCCGAACAATGGGAGATCATGATGCGACACGTATTGATTGCCGCGATGCAGGCAGCGCTCTTCGGCTGCATCCCTGCGTTCGCACAGGTTGGCGGGATGGGTGGCCCGACCCCCGGTATCGGCGCGACCTCGTCGCTTGGCATGGCACCTGGTTTGCCGGTTCCCCCGACCGGAATCCCCATGGGCGCCACGGAGCTCGCGTCGCCCGGACTCAGTGGAGTGCCGGCTGGCACAATGGGGATGACAGGGAACGCCACGACGACCTGCTTGACCATGGGGAGTCCGTCATCGGGAATGTCCGGCTCGAGCACAAACTTCGACGGCGGCGGACTGGGGGTGGGAACGGGAACGTTGCCCGGCGGCGCCGCAACCTCGGGAACGTGCGGCACCAGCTCAAGTAGCAGTGCTTCATCGTCGGCTGCAACATCGCCCACCTCGCCGGGCGGCGCCGCCCGGACCGGGATTCCGTTGGGCTCCGTCGAGATCGGTAACGCAGGGGTCAGCCCGTTGCTAGTCGTTCCGACACCCAGCCCAAATCCCTCGACGATGGGAAGCGGCATGCCGTGTTCGACAACCGGATTTTCCCCTCCTTCATCTTCCATGTCTTCGACGGGTTGCTGACGGCAAACGTGGAGAATGCCCATGCGACGAAAAATCGTCATCCCCGCTGTCTTGCTGATGGTCGTCCTTGCCGGCAGCGGCGCGTTCGCCTTCTTGCATGGATCGGCCCCCAAAGACTCTGCAGCAGCGCCGGCGTCACCGCCGGCGCCGATCGTCGCCGGAACGGTCGCTCAGCACGACGTGCCGATCTATCTGACTGGCGTCGGCACCGTCATCGCCTACAACACGGTCATCATTCGCAGCCAGATCCAGGGACAGATCGTCAGCATCAACTTCACCGAAGGGCAGGCCGTGCATACCGGCGACCTGCTCGCGAAGATCGACCCGCGTCCCTACCAGGCCCAGATCGACCAGTTCACCGCGAACCGTGAACGCGATCAGGCGCAGCTTGTGAACGCCCAGGCCAATCTCGATCGCTACACGCCCCTGGAGAGCAAAGGATACGCCACACACCAGCTGGTTGACACCCAGAAGGCGCAAGTCGCGCAGCTGCAGAATGCCGTCAAAGCGGACGAGGCGCTCATCGACGCGGCGAAGGTGCAACTCAGCTTCACGCGCCTGACGTCGCCGATCGACGGCGTAGTCGGCATTCGTCAGATCGACATAGGCAATATCATCAGCCCGTCAAATACGAACGGCCTCGTCGTCGTCACGCAGCTCGATCCGATTTCGTTGATCTTCACTCTCCCGGAGACAGTTCTGCCGCAAATCCAGCAGCAACAGCAAAAAACCAAGGCGCCGCTCGCGGTCCTTGCCTACAGCCAGGACAATAAGATCAAGCTGGATGAAGGCGGGCTCGGCCTCGTCAACAACGAGATCCTGCAGACCACCGGCTCGATCCAGCTCAAGGCGAATTTTCCCAATAAGTCGAACCGGCTCTGGCCGGGCGAGCTCGTCAATGCGCGGCTGCTCCTCGATACACGGCATGACGGCCTGACCGTTCCCGCATCGGTCGTGCAGCAAGGTCCGCAAGGACCCTACGCTTATGTCGTCAATCCTGACAGCACCGTGGAACTCCGCCCAATCAAGGTCGCGCAAGTCAGTGATGGCCAGGCGCTCATTGATTCCGGCCTCAAGGCGAACGAGCAGGTCGTAGTCGACGGACAATACAAGCTGCAGCCCGGCACGCTTGTCACGATCCTGCACGGCCAGGCGGCCGCGGAAGCCGCCGCGCAGAGCGCGCTGCAGGCGCCAATCCCGTGAACATTTCCGCGCCGTTTATCCAACGGCCAATCGCGACCGCCCTGCTGATGGTGGGCCTGTTGGTCGGTGGTGTGGTCGCCTATCCGCTTTTGCCGGTGGCGGCGCTGCCGAACGTCAACTATCCCACCCTTACCGTCACGGCGCAGCTCCCGGGCGCCGATCCGGAGACCATGGCATCTACGGTGGCATCGCCGCTCGAGCTGCAGTTCGGTGAGATCCCCGGCCTCACCCAGATGACGTCGGCGAGCGCGCTCGGCTATGTCCAGATCACCCTGCAATTCGAATTGAGCCGCCAAATCGATGGGGCGGTGAGCGACACGCTGTCGGCGATCAATGCGGCGGCTGCGTACCTGCCGAAGAACCTGCCGTATCCGCCGTTGATCCGCAAGGTCAACCCGGCTGACACGCCGATCCTGGTGCTCGGGGTCACCTCGGACACCCTGCCGTTGACCGTTGTCGACGCCTATGCGCAAAATATTTTGCTGCAAAAGATCTCGCAGATATCCGGAGTCGGCCTCGTGGGCATCGGTGGCCAGCAGCAGCCCACCGTCCGCGTACAGGTCGATCCAGAGGCGCTGGCGGCGCGCGGCATCAACCTCGAGGATGTCCGCACGGTGCTCGGCCAGGCGAATGTCGACCTTCCGAAAGGTACGCTCAACAGCCCTCGCCAGACCTACACGCTCAATACCAACGATCAGCTGTTCAAGCCCGACGAATACGCCGACCTGATCGTCGCCTATCGCAACGGGTCGCCGGTCCGCGTACGCGATATCGGCCGCGCCATCAGCGCGGGAGAGAACGAGCTGATTTCCGCTTGGTTCAACCAGAAGCGGGCAATCCTTCTGGCGATCCTGCGCCAGCCCGGCGCCAACGTCATCGAGACGGTGGGCCGGATCAAGGCGATGATGCCGGTGCTCCAGGCCTCGATCCCGCCCGCCGTCAAGGTAAATGTCGTTTCCGATCGCACCCAGACCATCCGTGCCTCGATCGACGACGTGCAGTTCACGTTGCTGCTCACGGTCGCGCTGGTGGTGATGGTGATCTTCCTCTTCCTGCGCAATTTCTGGGCGACCATCATTCCGGCGGTCACCGTGCCGCTGTCGTTGATCGGCACCTTCGCGGTGCTCTACGAGCTCGGCTACAGCCTCGACAACCTCTCGCTGATGGCCTTGTCGATCGCGGTCGGCTTCGTGGTCGACGACGCCGTCGTCGAGATCGAGAACATCGTACGGCATATGGAGGACGGCCTCTCGCCGTACGAGGCGGCGATGAAGGGGTCCGGCGAGATCGGCTTCACCGTCATGGCGATCACGTTCTCGCTCATCGCCGTGTTCATTCCGCTGTTCCTGATGAGCGGCTATGTCGGATTGCTGTTCCGCGAGTTCGCGATCGCGGTGAGCGTGGCTCTCGTTCTCTCGTTGCTGATCTCACGGACGCTCACGCCGATGATGTGCGCATACGTGCTCAAGCCGGAGAGCAAGGAGCACGGATGGCTCTACCGGTTGTCCGAGCGCGGCTTCGATGGCCTGCTCCACATTTATGAGGCAGGCCTCAAGATTGTGCTGCGGCACCGCTTCATCACGCTCATGGTAATGCTCGGCACCATCGCCCTGACCGGCTATCTCTACGTGATCATTCCCAAGGGGTTCTTTCCCCAGCAGGATACCGGATTGATCATCGGCCTGTCCGAGGCGGCGCAGGATATTTCCTTCCAGGCCATGTTGGAACGCCAGCAAGTTATGCAAGATGCCATAATGCGGGATCCGGCCGTCGCGACAGTAGGTTCGGCGGTGGGTGCCGGCGGCGGCAACTACACGCTCAACGACGGCCGCGTCTACATCCAGCTCAAGCCCAACAGCCAACGTGACCCGATCGAGCAGGTGATGGCGCGGCTGCGGACCAACCTCGCCAAGATCCAGGGGATCACGCTCTATATGCAGGCCGCTCAGGACGTCACGATCGGCGCGCGGCTGAACAAGACCCAGTATCAGTACACCATGAACGACGCCGACCCTGGCGAGCTCAACCATTGGGCGGCGCTCTTCCTCGACAAAATCAAGGCGGTCCCCGGCATCACCGACGTCACCACCGATCAGCTCAATGCCGGGCCGATGCTCGACATCACAATCAAGCGCGAAGTCGCGTCGAGCTACGGCATCCTGCCCTATACGATCGACAACACGCTCGACGACGCCTTCGGCCAGCGCATCGTCTCGACCATTTATACCACCCTGCAGCAATACCATGTCATCCTGGAGGTCAACCCCAAATTCCAGTATGGACCCGAAGCGCTCAACGGCATCTATGTCAAATCATCGAGCGGGCAGCAGGTGCCGATATCCACGCTGGTCGACACCGTCGTGAAGGTGGCGCCGCTCGTGATCAACCATCAGGGTCAGTTCCCGTCGGTGACGATCTCGTTCAATCTCGCGCCGGGCACCGCGATCGGCCAGGCGGTAAGCGGCATCCAGCGAGTTGAAAAAGAGCTGCACCCGCCGCTCTCGGTCCAGACCAGCTTTCAGGGGAACGCCCAGGCGTTCGGAGCGTCGCTGTCGAGCACGCCGATCCTCATAGCCGCGGCGCTCTTCGTCATCTACCTCATCCTCGGCATTCTCTACGAGAGCCTGATCCACCCGATCACAATCATCTCGACCCTGCCGTCGGCCGGCGTCGGCGCGCTGTTGCTGCTGATGGCGGTTCACTTCGATCTGAGCGTGATCGCGATCGTCGGCATCATATTGCTCATCGGCATCGTCAAGAAGAACGGCATCATGCTGGTCGATTTTGCCCAGCAGGTCGAACATGAGAAGGGATTGTCGGCCGAGGAATCGATCTACCAGGCCTGCGTGCTGCGCTTTCGGCCGATCATGATGACGACGATGGCGGCGCTGTTCGGTGGCGTGCCGATGATGGTTGGTACCGGGGTAGGCTCGGAGATTCGCCAGCCGCTCGGCTACGCCATCGTCGGCGGCCTCGCTCTGTCGCAGATTCTGACGCTCTATACGACGCCGGTCGTCTATATCTACCTCGACCGGCTGCAGTCCCGTATGTTCCGGCAAAGGAGGAAGCAAGCGGCTTTGGGCCACTCCAAGCCATTGCCCGCCGAATGAGGGCCCGAAACCTGGAATGCAGTTCTCACTGCATGGATGCGCATGTGTAATAGTTGATATTTGATCGGGCATTTGGTGTCATGAGGCCGATCCGTGAGCCGAGGCCGCGGAGCTGGCCGGGGTTGCGAAGAGCCAGCCTCGGCGTTTTGTTTCGGTCGGCGGTGAATATCATACATAAGTCTTAACTCCACCGCGAAGCCTCGCCTCGCACACCCAACACTTCCGCCATTCGCACCAGCTCGGCTAGCGACTTCGCGCGCATCTTCTTCATGAGGTTGCCACGGTGGATCTTGACCGTGATCTCGCTGATTCCGATTTTGCCGGCAACCTGCTTGTTCATGAGCCCATCGGTAATCAGGGCCATGACTTGCCGCTCACGGCGCGTCAATGAATCGAACAGGGCCTTTAGGTCCGCCACCGCCTTCTCGTCATTTCGCCTTTTTCGATCCCGATCGAGCGCCAACGCCACCGCGTCGAGGACCTCTTGATCACGAAACGGCTTCGTCAGAAAATCGATCGCTCCCGCCTTCATCGCCCTTACCGACATCGGGATATCGCCATATCCCGTCATGAAGATAACGGGAATCCGGATTCCGGCTTCGGCCAACTCGGTTTGGAGATCGAGGCCGCTCAATCCTGGCATTCTGACATCAAGGACGATACAGCTGACAATATCCGGAAGTTTGCTTTTCAACATCTCCGACGCCGAGGAAAACACCTCGACATGGTGACCCACCGATCGAAGGAGGCTGCTGAGTGCGTCACGTAAGCTCAGGTCGTCGTCGACAATGAAGACGAGCGAACGATCGGATGACCCGGAAGGTTGCGATGTGGAGGGACGGTCCGCACCAGCTGACATGCTCTCTATCCCATTAACCGGCCAGTCCAGGCTCCTCGATGCAATTGCCGCACACGGCTGCAAAACCGGGAGAGCTGGCCCGCATCGGACTTGGCGGTAAGTCGCTAAATCCGTGACGAGACCGAAGACCGGTGATATCAAACGGTCAGCGATCCGGCAATCGCAACGACATCGCTGCCGGACCGATGGATGGGTTTTCCTCAACGCGATGCGATCGAAGCAAGCGCGGTACAAATGCAGCAATTCGGCCGCCAGGTCGATACCAATCTTGCTGTCCTGCGACACAACACGCAGAACGGCAATGACACCAAGCGCGCTGCAAACGGCCTCCCCGGCCATGACAAGCGTGGACGCGCGCGTCCCCGACCAAGTTGAAGTTGTCCGGAACTCATCCCTTGCCCTGCCCAGTGGACTGTGACGAAGCCCTACCTCCCTTGGCTTTCGCCACGCCGGCAAGCCTTGGGCCGATGGAATGGTCGCCATTGGCCCACCTTTTCGGGCGAGGCACCGCCATGACCGGATCCCTGGACCGATCGCTTTCGCAGGCCGGCCCCACCCCCCAGGTCCAGCTTCGCGAGTGCCATTGCGTGGTACCATTCGTCCCAAGGCGTTATCCCCGACGAAAGCCTGTCCGCCCGCATCAAGGATCGCGCAGCGGGAGAGCCAAGCGACTACCGCAGGGCACGCAAAAAGAGAGCACAACGGTGATGAATCGTACCTCCCCTACCTTGGCATTCAGCAACTGGCTAGCTTCGCCTTTCATTGCCGGAGCACTCGCGATCATAATCTTTGTAATTGACACTTTTACCCCGTTGAACATCGCGATTGCCGTCCTCTACGTCATTGTTGTGCTGATGGCTGCCAATTTTCTCCGGCGGCGTGGCGTCATTCTTGTCTCGCTGGCTTGTGGCGGCTTGACCGTTTTGAGCTTCATACTGCAGCACGATTGGGACACAAGCGATTCGATCGGCAGAAATCTCGTAAGCCTTACTGCAATCGGCGTCACGGCCATTCTCGCCCTCAATAGGCAACGGGCAGAAGATGCATGGCGCCGGAGTGAGACCTATTTGACGGAAGCTCAGCGCCTTAGCCGAACCGGCAGCTTCAGCTGGAAGATCGCCACCGAAGAACAAGTTTGGTCGGAGGAAATATTCCGCATCTTTGAGTATGATTTTGCAACGAAGC
>Ga0185299_10004572_pt1 | contig 16579 bp, 19 predicted proteins | sample PaiPotPPA55metaG_FD_128002 | JGI IMG/M metagenome (GOLD analysis project Ga0185299, IMG submission 128002) | Iron sulfur acid spring bacterial and archeal communities from Banff, Canada, to study Microbial Dark Matter (Phase II) - Paint Pots PPA... ...
AAAACACTCCATCCGGTTTCATCGCCAGAACATCCTCGGCTTTGGTAGTCGCTGGAAGGACGGTCACTTTGAATCCGTGCTGCCGAAGTCTCCGCAGGATATTAAATTTGATGCCATAATCGTAAGCCACAATTTTATGTCGGATCGGCGGCAATGGTTTAAAGACTTGCCCATTTTCAAGCACCTCGCCAAATTGTCCGCCTGGGCCTTTTATGATCGTCCAATCGCGACTTAACTTGTCCTCCGGGTCCCATTCATACATCGCTGGAGTCGTCACTTCCTTGACATAGTCCGAACCGATCATCTCGGCGGAGTTCAATGCCAGCTTAACAGCTTCTCCCGGGTCTTTGATTTCGCTGCTGAGGCACGCTCGCATTGCTCCTCGTACTCTTAGGTGCTTCGTCAGCGACCGCGTATCGACTCCCTGAATCCCGCAGATGTTCCACTTTTTGAGGTAGTCGTCCAGCGATCCCGTCGCTCGCCAATTGCTCGCGATCAGCGAAAGTTCGCCGACGACAAAGCCGCGAACCTGCGGTTGAACGCTCTCACCGTCGAGCGAGTTCACTCCGTAGTTTCCGATCAGCGGATAAGTCATGACGACGATTTGGCCGCGATAGGAAGGATCAGTAAGCACTTCTTGATAGCCCGTCATCGAGGTATTGAAACAAATCTCGCCGACGGTCGTGCCATGAGCGCCGACGGCTTCGCCGAGAAAGGTCCGTCCGTCCTCGAGAACAATGAGAGCCTGCTTCATTTCGGCTGAGAATATGGAAACGATTCCTCAATCTTCCAAGGGGAAACTCTAAAATAGCGGCTGGTGGCTGGTGGCTAGGGGCTAGCAGGCAGGACTTCGGTAGCGCTGTTACGTTTTTTAATTCACGATTAAAGTTCATCGATTCTGCTGTCCATTTTGCGGAAACAAACTCCTTGATTCTACTTAACATAGTAGTATCCAGCGATCCCGGCCCCGGCCCCGGCCACCAGCCACCAGCCACCAGCCACCAGCCACCAGCCACCAGCCACTAGCCACTATTTACAGCCAGCCTTACTGACGATGCCAATGCTCCGCGGTTAGCGACCTGGATCCGATCCAATCCCAGCCATTCCGCCAGTAGTGCGAGCTCGCCGGCGAGAGCCTCGGCAACGAGCGGGCCGTTCACTCCCGGTTCTTCGTGCGCAGACAGCACATGCAATCTTCCCAACTTCCTGTCTGCCTTCAGGTCAACCCGCGCGACGAGCTGATCTCCCAGCAGAAAGGGCAAAACGTAGTAGCCATGCTCCCGTTTATGCGCCGGTGTGTATATCTCAATCCGGTAACGGAATCGGAACAGACGTTCCGGTCTTTTCCGCTCCCAAATAAGTGGATCGAATGGTGAAATGAGTGCCTGCGCGTCGATTCGCCGCGGAATTTTTGCGTCGCAGTGCAGATAAGCCTTCCAGTCCTCCACGATCACAGGAACGAGCTCCCCTGTTTCCACTAGCTCGGCTATCCGTGCACGTGCTTCATCCACCCTTAACCGAAAGTAATCCCGCAGATCCGATTCGGTGGCCAGCCCGAGTGCACGGCCGGCGATTCGAATCAGTTGTCGTTGCGCATCTTCGAGTGACGGAGTTTGCACGGTCAAAATCTCATGAGGGATCACCCGTTCAGTCAGATCGTAGACACGCTCAAAATTGCGCCGGGTTGCGGTTGTGATCCGACCGCACCAGAATAGAAATTCCAGAGCAGCTTTACTATCGCTCCAGCTCCACCAACCCCGAGCGCCGCGTGGCCGCTCGTCAGCCAGGTGTCGCTCGATTTCACCAGCCCCTGCAGGTCCGTACTCTTTGACCAACTCGATGACTCTTTCAATAAAGTCCGGCCTTGACCTAGCGAAGCTGGCGAGTCGTTTCCACGTTCCCACAAAGTTACTGGCGCGTTCCATTCGCCAGCGGAGCAGGGGAAAAGCTTCCAGCGGTAACAAACACGCTTCATGGCCCCAATATTCAAAAAAGCGACGCTGCCTCCGGGAATAGCTTGCCTCATCCAGCAGCTTGACCGGGTAGGCTCCAAGACGCGAAAACAGTGGGAAATAATGTGCTCGCATTAAGACATTCACCGAATCGATCTGCAGCATCCCCAACCGCTTGAGTACCGTCACGAGATGCCGCTGAGTGACCCGATTTGACGATCGATGCCCAAATCCCTGTCCCCAAAGAACCGCTCGGCGCGCTTCCTCAATGGACAGTGTCGGTCGGGACGCCCTCCCGCGCGTCCGCCTCGTTCCGGGTGTCGTAGATTTCAATTCGATTACCACGACAACTGGTTCCAGTACGTGACCGCCCCGTTATGGTTCCTGACAAACTGCACCGATCCGTCTTGCGAAACGACGATGGCCAGACACCTCGGATAGCCGTGGCAGAACCGGTACACGGCGCGATGCCGAGTCCCGACATTGTCGAAAGGTTCGTTCACCCAAATTTCACCCTCCAAATCGAGTGCGTGCCGGACACTTTTCAAATCTGTTGCGTCAAACCGGAGCTCCGCACCGAAGCCCACCAGCTCTAAAGCATGGGTGACCACGAGCGCACCGTCTACGGCCATCAGATCCGCCAGAAAATGCGCAAAATCGAACAAGGCCTCATCCAGATCGCTTAACTTGGTATCCATGAGCGTCTGATACTCCGTCCACCCTGCGCTTGGTCTGCCCTGTTCGCTTGCTAGCTCCGACAGGCGAATGATCGCCTGCATCAGCATCCGCCCGTACCGCCTTCGTGCCGCGGTGTCTGAGATCAGATATTTGAAACGTACCGGGCCGTCAGGATCTCGAATCACTGCTTCATCGTCCGGATCGACTACCACCAGCGTACCCCCGTGGCGCCCGTTACGGACAACCGAAACCGTACGGAGGACGATGTTGTAAGACATCATCCGCACAAAATCGACGTCTACCGGGACGAATTTGGCACCCGAGCGTTCACCAAAAGCTTCATTTAGAAAACTGAGGCGCACCTCGGAAAACACGCCTTGCAACCATTTCGATTCGAAAAGATCAAACGCTTGAGACTCGATGCGGCCACTGGTCAGCGTCGCGATCCGGCTTCTTCCAAGGTGAATCGTCAGTCGCCCCGGGCCGAGCGAATGGACCACCAGCGAATCGGGTTCCAGAGCTCCATGGTAGCGACCGCCTGCAATGCTGCTTAGCCAGCGAGTTCCGGACACGACCATTCCCCAGATTTCAAGTTCATGGGGCAGACTACGGCGCACACCGATCATCGACCGGAAAAAGAGAGCCGCCATGGAGAGTCTTCGAATCTCTTGTTCATTAAATGGTCGCGGTCGATCGAGGTAGAGCGGCATCAGCCCGCTGGGGGGACCAGCGTCCGGTGGTAATAGACCCGGATCCCCAAATAGCAGCCTGAACGCGACTTGCCTGTCCTCGTCGCGCAGCAGACTGGCGTGATACGCGATATCGAAGAGTTGACGAAGATGATGTTCCTGCGGCAGTCGCGCCAGACGATCTTTCGGCCAGACTTTTTTTACTAACTCTGCCAGTTGTGAAGGATAAGAATAGCCGAGGTAACTTTGGAGCGGTTGTGTCATTGAAAATGCGTCGGATCGGTTACGTATCGATTTAGGTATGCCTGCTGATGCCGGATCGACTTCTAAAGTAGCATAGGCTGTCAGCGTCTTCAGGAGGTTAGGAGGCCTCTGCGCGGCATCAACATTCTTTCGAGGCCCCAGCCACTAGCCACTAGCCACTAGTCACTAGCCCCCCATCCCTCAATGTCCACATAGCGTACGAGACTTGCTAACGTCGGCCAGCCGTCATGATGCCAGGTGAGCGGCGGATTCTGCATTTGACCGATCTGGCAGACGCGCTGCGCCCCTAACCGAGTCGCAAGCTCTACGGAATCCCGATCGACCGGATGCAGTCCCACGGTGCTGATGTGGCGCCGAATCGGGGCCAGGACTGATCCGAGATCTGATGGCATCGGTTTGATAAAAATGGTTCTGTACAATGGATTCGGAACCAAACAGGGAGCCGGGTCATGGATCACTACCCATTCCAGTGTTCCAGGACTTTCCCAAACGCGAACGCCCGGTTCGGTGGCTGCGCGATATTTCCATTCCTCGCGGCAGCTTCGGAGAGCGGAGGCGATCTCGTATTCTCGAACGGTTGTGACGGCAGTGGTGCGACAAAGCTCTTCGAGCCGCGTTGCGAGCAGGGAGGCGAACCCTACCGAGTCGCCAGCTACATAATAGAGTTGCGGCGACAGGCAACCCAACTGATCAAATACGAACACATCCAGGGCCGCGCCATTGACCACGTTCCGATCGAACGGAATCCGAATCAGGCCGAAACTGATCTTATGCCCGTGTGCGAGCAAACGCTGCGTGGGCAAGAGCCGGCGCGAGAATTGATGGATAGTTTCATCGGTGCCGAACACCACGATCGCCTCAGCATCCTGTAACCAACTTTGATTCAAGTGATCGGCGAGTTCCGGTCTTAGCGCCGCCGGCAGTTTCAGCGAGAACTCGTCGACTTCCGGCAAGCCTCCTTCTGGCAACTTCATCCAGTTTTGGGCGCCGACAACGATACCACGAATCAGGCTTTGCAGGGCCGCATGAGGCGTGTTTCCGCTCACGACATGAAGGATAGGACTGAGCGCCTGGACCAAGCAGTGGTGGTGGCCGTACTCCTGCGGGTTGGCCTCATGCAGGAACCGACCAAGCTCCAGCTTTATCCAACGCAAAATGCTTTCCGCGGTCAGGTCTCCAAGCCAAGGGTAACTGGCTGCGGCCGATGCAACGGCCTCAATCCGGTCATCAAGTTTCATCCAGCCATCAATTCCGAGCTAGCTGCAGGAGTTCATCCATCGCCCGCGAGCAACCGCGCGGTAACGCTCCGGGATCGCGCCCAAGCAGCAGAAAGCCTCCGTCCGGTCGGGCTAGTGCCAGGTCCTGGGTCTGCACGGCCAGAACGGACCAGAGGTTTGCCAGATCAACAATCCGTAACAGGCCAACTTCACCGGGGACCGCTTCCTGGTTCGTGTTCGGATCGATGATGAGAAACTTCATCCAAGGTGGGGCACGATGGGGACGGTTGATACCGTTGGAATAAAATTGCGAGCTAAGCTCGGTCATCCCGTATTCGTTCCAGATCGAGTCGGTTGCGATTCCAAGATGCCTGGAAAAAAGTTCATACAATTCGTTCTTCTGCATATCGCGTCCACTTCCCTTAAAGCCGCCCGTTTCCATTATGATGCTTCCCGGCGGCATTTCGACCTGCAGATCCGGCGCCTGCTCGAACAGATTCAAAAACGACAGCGCCGTACCAAACAGCGTCAGAGGTCTTTCACGGTCAATAAAACTTTCCCTGAGCCGGTCGAGTTCAAAACATCCATTCTGCGTGACAAGAAAGCACTCGCGCCGGAAGTCGGCCAGGATTCCTCCCATTCGGCAAAGCGACGAGAACGGCGCGTCGTCGGGGTGTTGCATCAATAGAATAAAACTCTGCCTGGGCAGCCCAAAGAAATCCCAACCGCGCTGGACGGCAGCCTCGTACAATCGCAGCGACAGGAAAAGATGTTTGCCGTGGCCTTCGCCGGTTGTGCCGCTGGTACGGAACTCGGCTCTGGTCCGTCCAACCGGGAAAGATCGGAGTTCGGAACGTTTGAATGCCTGCTGTGGCACGCCAGGAATCTTCTTCCAGGAGCCGACTCGTTGTGGCGTTCCCAGAAACTTGCAATACCTCGCGTAGGGCAAATTTTCGCGTCGCTGATAGTCAAAAATTCTCAAGGCCAACGGTTCGAACTGGTCTTCCAATGGCTCGCTGAGAAATGAGAGAATTTCTGCTTCGAGCGACACAATCATTGTCCGATAATCTTGACTAGGACCCGTTTCCGCCGTTTGCCGTCGAATTCGCCGTAAAAGATCTCTTCCCAGGGGCCAAAATCGAGTTTTCCTTTAGTGATAGCTACCACAACCTCACGGCCCATGACAGTACGTTTAAGGTGCGCATCGGCATTATCCTCCGCTCCGTTGTGTTCGTATTGTGAATGGGGCTTTTCCGGTGCGAGTTTTTCAAGCCAACGCTCAAAATCGTGATGGAGCCCTGATTCATTGTCATTGATGAAGACGCTTGCGGTGATATGCATAGCGTTCACCAGGACGAGACCTTCGGCGACGCCGCTTTCCTCGACGCATTGTTCGATTTGAGGTGTGATTCGAAAAAACTGCCGCCGTTGATTGGCCTCGAACCAAAGTTCTTTTCGGTAGGATTTCATTAGGATTTCATAAGCCTATAAGTAAGCGAAAGCTGGAGCTTTCGCTTACTTATTGGCTTATGAAATCTTGCTATGGAATGGATCAGTTGGGTGAGCGACCCGAACGCGTGGGTGAGTTTGGCAGTCTTGACCTTCCTCGAGATCGTACTCGGGATCGACAATGTTATCTTCATTTCAATCCTCGCGGGTAAGCTGCCGCATAGCGAACAAGCTAAAGCACGAACGTTAGGCCTGGCATTCGCTTTGATTACCCGCATACTGCTTCTGCTGAGCATAAAGTGGTTGATGGGTCTGACAAGGCCCTTGGGGGCCGTCTTTTCGCATGAATTCAGCGGTAAAGACCTAATCCTTTTTGCGGGCGGCCTTTTTCTGATTGCCAAGAGCACCCTCGAAATCCACGCCAAACTCGAAGAGGCAGGGAAAGAACCAATCGTGCGAGTGCGTGGCGGCCTTGTCGGGACGATTATTCAAATCGCGCTCCTCGATATTGTATTCTCGCTGGACTCGGTCATAACCGCGGTAGGAATGGCGCAACATCTGCCGGTAATGATTGCCGCCGTGACGGTGGCTCTGTTCGTGATGATTCTGGCGGCAGGCGCGATCAGTCATATTGTCAACCGGCACCCCACGATAAAGATGCTTGCGCTGGCGTTTCTGATCATGATCGGAGTGATGCTTGTAGCCGACGGACTCGGTCAACATATTGAACGAGGTTATATCTATTTTGCGATGGTATTTTCCACAGCGGTCGAGATGCTAAACCTCCGGGTCCGGCGTCAGCGTTAGGCGAAGCGTCCCGCTTTGCACGGATAGTGGCTAGTGGCTGGTGGCTAGCCCGGAAGACCTTCGGAGCCGCAAACGGCGCCCCTTAGTGGCGGCTTGCGTTTCCGATTCAAGTGACTCGGTCCACCAGCCACCAGCCACTAGCCACTTTTCAAAGCAACCCGCGCGTCCGTGGCGAGAATCTCGTCCAACGTCGACCAACCTGTTTCGTCCATCGCTTGAAAAGCGTGAAGGTAGACAGCCACAACCTCGGGTGAACGATTTTCGAGGAGTTTGGTGATCGTGTCGCTTAATGCTTCTTGTCGGGGCTCAGCCGGGAGGTTGTCTACGACGCCTTTCCCGTCATGCTTGATACCCAGCAAATCAAGAAAGTCGCAAATCATCTGCCGGTGTGCGCCGAGCAACCAGATTTGGAGTAGCTGAGTGGCGATGTCGTCTGAACCTTTCATGGAGAGCGCTTGCTTCAGCCAGACGTGGCGTTCGTCCCTCGGTTTACGCTCGACGAAGACGGGTCGCAGTTTCCGGCGCGTAGCAATGTTTTGAATCATCGCCTTGTAGACCGGCTTCTCATTCTCGATCAGGTACGCAAAAATCTCGTTCGTCAGCTCAGGCGAAAGTTTGGCGAAGATCTCGTAGCACTTCATGATCACAGGATCTAACGATTGATATGATAGGCAGGTCTTTAGCAGCTTATTGCGGGCTAGATAGCTTTAAGATAAATGAACTCAAGAATTCAAGAATTCAAGAATTCAAGAATTCAAGAATTCAAGAAGAATCAACAGTCTCGCGCCGAGGTACGCGTCGCAGCGTTCTTGCATTCTCGAGTACTTGAGTTCTTGACTATCCAGCTTAGTTGAATCCGCGTCGAATGCTTCGTGGTTAAGGAAATGGATAAAAAGCCGTCGATTTACAACCTCACGCTGTCGGAACTCGAGGCTTGGCTCGCTGCACGAGGCGAACCCTCCTATCGGGCTAGGCAGGCCTTAAAGTGGCTTTACCAGAAGAGGATATATCGATTTCAGGAGATGTCTGACTTATCGGAGGGATTGCGCAGAGAGCTTGACCAGGAATTCATGCTCGAACCCCTCTGCTGCGCCCGCACAACAGGTTCGCGTGATACCACTCAGAAGTTTCTTTTTGCTCTCAAGGGCGATACCTTCATTGAATCGGTATTGATCCCGGCCAGCCCGGCACTTTACGGATCTCCGTCCGACCGGAGAACCGTCTGCATTTCTACCCAGGTTGGCTGCGCCTACGGATGTAAGTTTTGTGCGAGCGGGCTCGAAGGATGGACGCGAAATTTGGAGCCTGGGGAAATTGTTGAACAGGTTCTGCAGGTTGAGGCTCTAAGCGGTGAGAAGATCAACAACATTGTGTTCATGGGGATGGGAGAGCCCTTGGCGAATTACCAAAACCTTTTGCGGGCCATTGAGATCATCAGAGCGCCGTGGGGTGTTGGGATCGGAGCTCGGCATATCACAGTGTCGACCAGCGGGCTGGCTCCTCGGATACGCGACTTGGCGGAACAACCGCTCCAAATCCGTCTAGCGGTCTCCTTACACGGAGCGACCGACGAGGTTCGCCAACGGATCATGCCGATTAACCGCAAGTTTAATGTAGCTGCCTTAATTGACGCCTGCGCGTATTATTGTGAGAAGAAAGGCCAGCGTATTACGTTTGAATATATCTTGATTGACCAAGTGAACGATCAGCTGGATCAGGCTATGGAACTAGCTAAGCTGGCCAGAAGGCTCGAGGCGAAAGTGAACGTGATCCCTTATAATACTGTGCAGGGCTTGAGCTGGAAGAGACCGTCACAAACGCGACAGCAGACGTTTTTCCGCGCTCTGCGCAACTACGGGGTGGATGCCACTATCAGGACAGAAAAAGGTCATGACATAGATGCCGCTTGCGGTCAGCTTCGCCTCCAGACAATGCGAGACAAAAACTTTGCAGGTTCCGGCAACCTGCGATAAAAGAACGGCGTATGGCTGATTTCTACGATGAGCCAGAGCGTGCTTGGGATGAATACGATTGGGAACGATTTCTCCAACAGCAGGATAGCAAGACAGAACGCTATATGGAACTGTTCGAGAAATACATCGACGACCCGAATCGTGACCAGATCATCGCGCAAGAGATGGGGTGGACTCACTTGCTCGACCATCCGCCGGAGGAAATCGAGGAGATCGAGTTTGAGCCTGATTTTGAGCTGGACGACGAGGGAGAAGAAGACACTCAGGAAGTCTTCGAATCGCATCCGCTCTACCAAAGCGCTTTTTCTCTGACCGTCTGGATCGATCAACTATTCGACGAGGTACCCAACGCTGCCTCGAGCCCTGTCGGCGTTAAGCTTGCCTCCCACGTTGCCGTCGCGAGCGCCAAACTGGCAGCAGCGCTCAGCGACCATGAAACGGAAGAAATCGGGATGACAATCGCCTACCTCAAGCGCGCTCTCCGAGCCATTTCGACTGCGATTGAGGCAGCGACTCAGATGAGTCATGATGGCAGTCTTAAGTTCCGTCAGTTCGAAGATCTTCACCAGCGTCTCTTTCAAGTCCGGGACAGCATTATTGTCATGATGGGCGATCTTCGGGCGGAATGGCGCAGGCGTTACGGTTTGTAAATCGGACAACCAGGAATATTAGCGTTGAATGAACTCGGCGAGCGCTCGTCTAAATTAGAGGCGGGTCACAGTCCTATCGATGCAGCTGAATCAGACGACGCAGATTTGGTGAGGCGATGTCAGGCTGGAGATTCAAGTGCCTTTAACGATCTGGTGATCCGTTACCGGAACAAAGTTTTTACCATGGTCTATGGGATGGTCCAGAACGAGCAAGACGCTTGGGATCTCGCTCAGGAAGGGTTCCTGAAAGCTTGGAAATCGATTCACCGATTTAAGGGCCAATCGTCGTTTTATACCTGGTTGTATCGGATCATGACCAATGTGACGATCGATTCGCTTCGCCGGAAAGGAATTCGCGGCGAAACCGAATTCGACGATAGAATTGCACCCGCGAATGTGGAACCGGGCTCTCGAACTACCCCCTCGGCTGTCCCGCTGCCACACAACAAAATTGAGCAACAAGAAATTCGGCAAAGAATCGATGAAGCCATTGGTAAACTTTCTCCTGAGCATCGCGCAGTCATTGTGATGAAGGAGATACAAGACTTGCAATACGGTGAAATTGCCGAAATTCTGAGCTGTTCCCTTGGCACCGTTATGTCCCGACTATTTTACGCCCGGAAAAAACTGCAAATCCTGCTGCGAGACGTGTATGAAAACCTTTGAGGAAAAATTCAATGCCTGGCTCGACGGCTTGCTGAGCGGTGAAGAGTTGAAATCGTTTGAGAGCGAGCACCCCTCGCTCCACCAGGATAAGGCCGAGTTTTTGAAACTCAAAAACTTGTTGAGAGATAACCTGGGTTCCCGGAAACTTGGGAATCCCGATTTCTTAATTCGCAGATCATGGCGCCAAGTTGAACGGGAAATTGCCAGGGGTGGTCGTCATTCTCGCTTGCTCGGGTTCCCTCGCATTGCGTTGGCTGGCATTTTCGCCCTGTGCGTGGGATTTGGATTGTTCTTTTCCATGATTCCGCGCGGAAACCTTGCAGATCCAGGTTCCGGATATGTAGCTGAAGTCTTGAAGACCAAGACCGCGGATCCGAAGGTGAAGGCGACCGTCGACAACCAGAAAGATATGACCATTATCAAGCTTGAGGGTTTAGATAAGTTGCCGCCTGACAAAGATCTGAACCGCTGATTGGTCGATGTGGAGTTTTGAGGAGAACGCTCCTATCAAATTGAGGAAAGGCTGCCGGTTTTACCTGCTGGCAGCCTTTCTTCTTTTGTTCGGTGCGTTCGCGAAGCCGGCCATTGCGACGGAGCATGTATGGGGCTGTTTGCTCTACGCATCCAATAGCCCCAAAGCCTTCGATTTGCCTCCACGGTTGAGCGGGTATGATGTGCGGCTCCGCAACGGACTTGGTTTTTCCAATTATCGGGTAATCGCGCAAAGGGAAACCGCTGTAGGAGACCAACATCAGAATCTACTTGTCTCAGCCGGGGAGATTCAAGTGCTCCTGACAAACTTATCCCGGGCTTCCGATGGCAAATATCTGGTCGGAATACTGTTCCTGGAGGGGACCAACCAAGTGATGGAAACCCAGGCCAGAGTCGGTGAGAGAAGTCCGCTCTTTATTCGCGGCCCTGGCTGGCGGGAGGGTCAAATTATTATCGTCGTAATGGTCGATTCGTAGTGTTCCTTCTGTAATTCGGATAGCAGTGCCGGGAGCGGTTTTTGCAGACACGATTCGCTGATCTTGGTAGGTTCCTCAGCAAGTAGTCTGCTTTCGCCTATGGAAACTGCCGCCCAACGGTTCAAGATTCTTTTCCTCAGCACTTGGAATACCGGTAGGAGCATCTTTGCCGAGTATTTTATGCGAGATCTGGGCTCGGATCGCTTCGACGCCTTCAGCGCTGGTGTCAAACCCAGAGGTGAGGTATCCCCAATCACCCTCAAAGTCTTGAAAGACAAGTTCCGAATTGACGCGTCTGATGCAAAAAGCAAGACCTGGGAGGAGTTCAAGGATCGTCATCTCGACTTCATTGTAAGCGTCTCCGAGCAAGCCGAAGAGACAAGTCACGCGTTCCCTCATAAGCCGCTGCTGGCTCATTGGCCCTTTGACGATCCGACGCTGGTCCGAGGCACTCCGGGGGAAGTCGAATCAGCCTATTTTCGGACTGCATCGCGTATACGTTATCGTCTGCAGCTTTTTAATAACCTCTCCTTCGACAAGCTGGATCGGCTGCGAATTGAATTGAAGATGAAGGCACTCGCCCTGGAGGGCAAGGATTCGCCGTCGTAAGCGAAGGCTCCAGCCTTTGCCTCTCCAAAAAGCAGCGGAATTTCTGGCTATGTAAGCGAAAGCTCCAGCTTTTGCCGTCTGTCTTGACGAAGAGGCAAAAGCTGGAGCTTTCGCTTACGTAGCTGGAGAATTCCGCTGCCTGAGCCTGCATCGCTCACAAATCTCTCATGATTTGTGAGCGATGCAGGCCACTTACTCACTTCAGCGTATTCAGGTATGCCACGATTTTTTCAACATCGGCATCGGTGTACTTTTTGGCAAACGATGGCATTTCTCCTTTAATACCGCTCTGGATAACCAGAGTCATGTGAGCGGCGCTGATTTGGAGCTTTAGCAAACTGGGACCATCCTCGCCGCCATCCGCGTCCCGGCCATGGCAGTGCGCGCAACTTAGCAGGAAAAAGCTTCGTCCCTTTCCGGAGTCAGACGAGGGTTTGCTTTCCGACAGTCGGCCGTTGTGCTGCCAGTAGATCCCGCCCGCGATAAAGGTCGTTGTCAGCATGCAGACGGAAGCGATAAACGCCGTTTTGGCGGCTCTGATTTCGAGCGCATTCAACATGACTCAACCTCCGCCAAGGAGCATTTCTCCACCGAAATACCCGGCGGCGGCCATGAACCCGGACGTCACAAACATCAAGATCAGGTAAAGCCAGAGTCCGGTTTTTGACATTTCGTCTCTGACAATCAGCCTCCAGACGGCCAAGGCCAATAGCAAGCCAAACGCCGGCCAGATAAATCGATGATGCCAGCCCAGATCACCACGGCCCCACATATTGCCCTTCGTTAGAGCGATCCCTGATACCACAGCCCCCACCGAAGCGATCGCCGAAAATGCCAGGCCATAGTAGCTTACCCGCCGGAGTTCGCGAGCAAACGCGAACTTGTGCAGGACAACCGACGCGAAGTCGGAAGCGGCGGAAAACAGGAGCAGGGCGATCGGAAAGTGGGTCATCGCCCCGTGAAATTGGTCCCAAGAGATCATCGGCATTTTTTCTTTACGAGAGCGTCGAGTCAACGACGGCCAGGCTGTGGTTCGTTTCGGTGTAAGTGACGCTGGTTAGTCCGAGCATCTTCTTGAGCTGAGCTGCTTCTACGACAACCGGCAAAGGTTTCGGCGCGGAGCCCGGTGTTGGCAGAGGGAACGCCGTTCCTCGGGCCGTGTGGAACATGATATTGCCTTCGACCTTCTGCATGACCTGGTGAATGTGCCCGTTCAACACTGTAACCGATCCGAACCGTTTCAAAAACGAAAGGGCTCTCTCCGCATCGTCGGTTCCCCAGCCCCATTGCGGATAGACAGCCCAGAGGGGGATGTGAGCGAATAGGACGATTGGCGTGCTGGCTGACAAGCCTTTTACGTCGTTCTCGAGCCAGTCAAGCTGCTGTTGGCCTAGGGTGCCCAAGCCCCCCTCCTGGATGTTCGCGACATTGACGAGCCCGATGAAATGGACTCCTTTCTGGTCAAAGCTATACCAACCTGCGCCAAGGGTGTTTTTGCCGAATCGCTCCTTGAATAGCGCGCCGTTATCGTAAATGTCGTGCTCGCCAGGGACATAAAAGACGTTCGTGGTTTTGCAATCTTTCAACAGCTGCGCCAGCGTATCGAACTGCGCCGGATCAGAAAGGTGCGTTAGATCGCCCGTATGGAGCAGGAACTCAGGTGTTTTTGGGAGGGCATTGATGCGGGCAATCGTTTCGCGACATGTCCCTACCACGTCCGTGTTGGCCGGTTTATTAAAACCAATGTGACTGTCGCTGATCTGAACAAAATTCAGTTCGGCCGTCGCAATTTTAGACCCATCGGTCGCTGACTCGCCCAGAACCGTTGAGGTGAGAACTCCTCCGTTAATCGACCAAACGATACCGGTGCCGGCCCATGCCATGCATTTCAAGAATCCGCGACGATCGATTTTATCCTCATCGCTATTCTTTGCTATGTAGTCTGCGGGAAGATTTTTCATAAGATGAAATGAGTCAATGGTTATCTAGACAGGTGGTTCTTGGATTAATTTTGATTTTGATCGGTCACCGAATCACGAGGATGTCGGATTACCTGTGCATACTGGAATTGCGGTTGGTTTATTCCCGCAATGAGCGACTCGACTGAGCTCGCCGAAGTCTCGTCGCTTCGCCCGTTGTGTGATTTTTGCGGGCTAGGCCGGGAATAAATTGATGTATTCTTCAGTCCATACTTTATGGGAGAAGAACGGCGCCGGTTTGAAGAGATTTTCCTGCCTTTTCTGGATGCCGCGTACAATCTTGCGCGTTGGATTGTCCAGCATGACCAGGATGCGCAGGATATTGTCCAGGAGGCGTACATGCGGGCGTTTAAAGGGTATCACGGATTTCGAGGCGGGAATGGCAGGGCCTGGCTGCTTACGATTGTCCGGAACACCGCATATACCTGGATCAATAGGCATGCTGCGGACGAGAAGCTCGTGCCCTACGAGGAGGAGAAGCACGCCGCGATCATCTCGTTCAATCAACCAGGAAACGAAATTGTGAGCGAAAAGCGAAGGGAATACTTACAAAGCGCATTGGAACGGCTACCTACCGAGTTTCGTGAGATCATCATTTTGTATGAGCTCGAGGGCTTATCATACAAGCAACTGGCCTTGACGCTCGGTCTTCCAGTTGGGACCGTGATGTCCCGCTTAAGTCGAGCGCGCCGGCGGCTTCAACAAGAATTCGCTCAAGTTCGAAATTCGGAGGCGGCGAATGAATTGTGACGAAGTCAGGCGATTTCTAGACGCCTATGTTGACGGGGAGCTGGATTTAACCCACCAGCTCGATGTGGAGACGCATCTGACTGGCTGTCCTGACTGCAAAGAGGCGGCTGACCAGATAGCGAACTTCAGTTCATTAATACGGATGGATATGGAAGTGTACAAAGCGCCTCGAGGGCTAAAATCAAAGATTCGCACATCGCTGCGAAAGGAGTCTGAGCCGAAGTTCGCGTGGTTTTTTGAGTACAGCCGCCCATTAGTCTATGCCGCCGCCATCCTGGTTCTGAGCTTTGCACTTGCCTGGGCTTGGGTGACACTTTCTCCGAGCAAAGACCAGGATCTGGTTGCCGAGGCGATTTCAAACCACTCCCGTTCGCTCATGGTTTCGCATCTGGTCGATTGTCGCTCCAACGATCTGCAGATCGTTAGGCCATGGTTCAACGGTAAATTGGATTACTCGCCTCCGGTGGTCGAACTTAATCAGGCGGGCTACACGCTGGTCGGCGTTCGAGTCGATATTCTGGAAAACCAGCCTGTGGCAGCGATTGTTTACCAGCGTGGGAAACAAATCATCAATTTGTTTATCTGGCCGGCGACCAGCCGAAAAATCGATATGGAGGTTCGATCGGAACGCGGTTACCAGTTCTGTGGCTGGAACCAGGCAGGATTGAACTATCTCTGCGTTTCGGATATGAGCGGTGACGATCTCGAGAAATTCGAGGACCAGTTCCGCGAACATTTGAGCCTATAAACACACGCGTTGGGCTAGCCCGCAAAAAGTCACGCGAAGCCGAAGCGACGAGGAGTTTAGGTTAAAGGGTTGAGCAGGATCTAAATGTCCGCATTGCAAATAAACTCGACATAATCAGCAATAGGGGCGAGTGTCCCCAGCTCTCTCTCCTCCTCTGGTGCAGCTCCGTGCCTGAAGCTTGAAGACGGGTCTCATCTCCGGCGAAGTCAGACGTAGAAAGTGACGCAAAATGACTCCCATTCCCGCAAAAGTCCTTACTGTCGCTAAGCAGAGCAGTCAATACCGTGTGCTAGTTCAGATCGAACTCGAGAGATACTTGGGTTCATTCCGCACCTTAAGATTTGGAGAAAGCAAACCGTTCCACGGCACTTGTCACAACGGCCAGCTCGATCTTTTTTACTACCGAGATCCCGGACTTAAAACAGGGAAGTCGTTCCCGTTGTGGACGATTCAGTAGCAAAATATGAAGGAGTGCCTTTCAGGGCCGGCTTTCCTCAGCTGTCGCCGCTCCTCCGCCGGGATTGAAAAGTCGGCGCTTTCGGCTGTCATCCGCTACGTCTACCACCTGAAATGCATCATTTCACAATCCCCGGCTCGTTATGCGCTTCTGATCGATTCCCTGACACTCCGATCCTAAAAAGGAGACCGATTGCTGCTTCTTGATCGATCCATCTGCAGATTTCGGTCTTGTCAGTCCGATTCAACCTCCGAATCTCATCTTTGAGCCCTTCGACATCGATGGCCCCTCCTATATTTCTCATTATTATAAAAATTATTATAATATATGATTATTCACCAATACTCTTATGATTCGGGCGCCGTCGCTTTTGCATATGCCGGGTTCGCTTCTGAAGAGTTTCACAGAAAGCAGAAAGTCATTGCCCGGAAGCGTCAGAACTCGACGCCTTAGGGGAATTCATCCTGATCCTTTAGGAATTCCTGAGGCCGAAAAATGAGCTGAGGCGAAACCTGTTTGCCATTAATCCGATCGGCGGCATAATATCGCTCTCAAAGTAAAGATGTTCGGGCTCAGACATATGCAGGGCGGCGGAGCCCCCGTGGTTTGCGCTCGCAAAGCAAACCATAGAACAGGGGAAGACCTTAGCGCGGTTTGCGAGCGTCTTTTCTCGGAAAAGGGCCTATAGCTCAGCGGTTAGAGCAGGGGACTCATAATCCCTTG